>Ga0055475_10000165_pt1 | contig 9808 bp, 8 predicted proteins | sample Muzzi_CordB_D2_FD_57681 | JGI IMG/M metagenome (GOLD analysis project Ga0055475, IMG submission 57681) | Wetland microbial communities from San Francisco Bay, California, USA, that impact long-term carbon sequestration - Muzzi_CordB_D2 | ecosystem: Environmental > Aquatic > Marine > Wetlands ... | reverse complement strand
CATCACGTAGCCAGGGTCAACGGTCGAGTTGACTGGGATGTACATGGTCCCAGATATATACTGAATGAGCAGGAAGAGGTTTATCAGGACGGTCACTATGATGATGTTGTTAAAAAAAATAAAGAGAATTTAGTAGAGAAAATAAAAAGCAGGCTTCATTTATATTTGTCCAAGTCAAGATTATACATTGAAGTATATAAAAATGTTTTGGCAGCCAGGAACCTTAATAATTATGTAGAACTGTATTTAGGAGTGGTTGAAAAATCGAGAACAATATTTGAAAGCCGCTATCCCAATAGTGAATTTTTTGTGATTTTCTGGGATGATCCTGACTATTACAAAAAGTATACAAAAAAGATACTGGACGTATTTGAGGAGAGAGGGATAAAAGTGTTTCTTGTTAGTGATATGCTTCCTGGTTATCACGAAGATAAAACCCAATATGAACTAAGCCCCTATGATTCTCATCCTAATCCAAAAGCATATAAATTGCTTTCTGAATATACTTTGCAAAACATTCTTAATTAAAATATACCAAAATTGGACCTTAATCATTCGGACACTATCTCTTCCCAGATTTTTCAAATTGAAAAATGAGAACGCACTGGTATAATCAGGACTTCATTATATTTAAAAATCGATGTTGCAATGTCTTTGAATTGCGAGCCGCATCCTGCAATATCCAAGAGATGATAAGAACTTAAGATCAAAGGAGACTTGTTATGAGTGAATGGACAGTTACAAATCATGGCCATCCGGATATACAGCCTGATAACAATAAAAGGGCAATTTTTATCGGCAGGTATCAACCGTATCATATTGGGCATGTAAGCCTTGTAAAGCAAAAACTTGATAAAGGGGTTCCCTGTTTGATAATGGTAAGGGATATCCCGCCAGATGAAAAAAATCCTTTTACCACAGAGCAGACAGTGGATATGATTAGAAAATATCACGAGAGTAAAGGTGATGACGTAGTAGTAATGATTATTCCAGATATTGAATCTGTTAACTGGGGAAGAGGTGTCGGTTATGAAATGAACGAGTTTGCCCCGCCCGAAAATATCGGATGGGTTTCTGCTACCAAGATCAGGGCCTCGGTTGCGGAAGGCAATGATGAATGGAAAGAACTGGTAGACGAATCGATTCAGGAAGATGTTGTTAAATATCTGAAAGGCGAATAATAAGCCGTCGATTTGAGTAAAATTACAAGTTAAATGGAAATTAGAGGCGGTGAATGAGCCGTCTCTGATTCTCTAATTCCGTTTTCTCGCAATCTTTCTAAAAATTCAGTTTTCAGTGTACAATCTTATTTCTATTTACTATTTAGTTTGGATTCCAGAAAATGCCGAGACTGCTAGTTTTCCAACATGTTGCTTATGAAATTCTAGGGACACTAGATCCTCTATTGAGAAACGCAGGTTTCAGGATCAAGTACGTAAACTTTGAACGTCATCCAGATGCCGATCCGAGCCTGGAGGCTTATGATGGTTTGATTGTATTGGGCGGACCGATGAATGTGGATGAGATTGAAAAATATCCTAATCTTGAAACTGAAGTAAAACTCATCAAAAATGCTGTTGAGAGAGAAATGCCTATATTGGGTATCTGTCTCGGATCGCAGCTTATTGCAAAGGCCCTGGGAGCTAAAGTAAGGAAAAATTCTGAAAAAGAAATTGGTTGGTATGATCTGAGCCCTTCTGAAGACGGGATGTCAGATCCTCTGATTTCAAACTTTGGTGATTTGGAGAAGATATTTCAATGGCACGGCGATACATTTGATTTACCCAAAGGTTCAAAGCTTCTTGCTTCGTCTCCCTTATGCAAGAATCAGGCGTTTAGATTTGGGGACAATGTTTACGGATTCCAGTTTCATCTGGAGGTTGATAGACCGATGATTGAGCGGTGGTTAAATGTTCCTGATAATAAACGAGAGATAGAGGAATTAAACGGCAAGATTGATCCTGATGTAATTAAATCGGATACACCTAAACACATCGCTCGTCTTCACAAGCTTAGCAAGTCAGTCTTCGGTAATTTTATTGAGCTATTCGGTTACAATAAAAAAAGACATACGCTACCTTCCAGATAATTAGCGATTATTAAGAATTACCGTTATTTCTTTTGCTTCTTGATGAAAGTTGTCTGCCGAATTTCCTGTATTCTTCAGCAAAGTCCTTAAGCTTTTTGTCTACAAGATAATTGACTGTTCCGGTTTTAAATTTTCCGGTGCTTCCTCTTCTTCCTGCCTCTTTGCCGGTTAGAAGCTCTACAGCCTGATCCACAGTTTCTATCGGATATATATGGAAATTTTTATCCTTAACCGCCTGAACTACTTCTTTCTTCAGCATGAGATTCTTAACGTTTTGATGGGGAATGATAACACCCTGCTCACCGTTTAATCCCTTTGCCTTACATACATCATAGAATCCTTCTACTTTTTCATTTACGCCGCCTATGGGCTGTATCTGGCCTTTTTGATTAATCGAACCTGTGACAGCAAAACTCTGTTTAATTGGCACGCCTGAGAGGCTTGACAAGAGTGCTACAAGCTCGGCTGTAGAGGCGCTGTCTCCGTCAATCACGTCATAACTCTGCTCAAACCCGATACTTGCGGATAGACTGAGTGGTTTTTTCTGGGCATAAGTCGATCCCAGATAGCCGCTAAGTATCATTACCCCTTTGTCGTGAATGTTCCCGCTTAGCTTTGCTCTCCTGTCGATATTGATAAGACCCTCTGTGCCCATATATGTTTCGCAGGTAAGCCGAGATGGTTTTCCAAAGGCAAAATCACCCATGTTGTAGACCGCAAGCCCGTTGATCTGACCTACAACCAGTCCCTCTGTATCTACAAGTATGCTGCCCTTTGTTATCATCTCCTGGATCTTTTCTTCGACCATATTTGATCTGTATATCTTCTCATCTATGGCTTTTTCGACATGCTGGCGCTTAATGGTTTTACTCTTGTTATCCAGGCCTGCCCAGTAATCGGCTTCCTTAATTATCTTGGTTATCGATCCGAACTGTACCGATAGTTTGTTTTGATCACCGGCTAGCCTTGATGAGTATTCAATTACAGATTCAACGCCGCTTCTGTCGAACTTGTTTAGCCCGTCCATGTCGCATGCTGATTTTATAAAACAGGCATACTGTGAAAGCGTAAGATCGTCCCTATCCACAATATAGTCGAAATCGGCTTTTACCTTAAATAACTTTCTAAAGTCTTCATCATATGCGTAGAGCATGCGGTAAAGCTGGGAATTGCCGGCGATGACAACCTTTACGTCTAGTTTTACGGGCTCAGGCTTAATTCCCACTGTACTTGAAAATCCATATTGCTGATAGACGTCCTCAATTCTGAGTTCTTCGTTTTCAAGTGCCTTTTTTAACGTATCCCACACAAACGGGTACTTGAACAAATCAAGAGCGTCTACAACAAGATATCCGCCGCTTGCTTTTGCAAGCGAGCCTGCGAGTATCATTGTGAAATCTGTTACCAGAGCGCCAAAGCGTGCTTCTTTCTCGATTGAGCCAAAGAGGTTTGTGTATGTAGGGTGGGGCTCTGTAATCACTGGGGCTCCATTGGTATTTGAATTGTCCACAAAAACATTAACTTTATATTCTGTAAAAGTAGGCTCCTGCTGTGGCATTCTCATTGGCATTTGCATTGGGAGACCGGGTTGAGGACCTTTTGTGGGAAGGAAATGATGAATGTTTTCAAGAATATGTTTTTGAACTTGGTCGAAGTAATCAATTATCCGGGGAAACGATTTATACTTATCTCTGATTGTGTCGATTAAATCCCTTACGGAAAACAGAGCCACCTTTTTTTCAAGCTCTTTAACTTTGTCTCCGGCTTCTCTTTCAAGCTTCCGGGCAGCCTTTAAAACCTCGGCGACTTCAATATCTACTTTTTCTTTTTTTGCTTTTATAATACTCTTTGTTTCCTCATCCAGAGCGTTATATTCTTCCTGGGTTACCGGTTTCCCGTTTATCATCGGTATAGTAATTATTCCGGTGGGTGAGAACTGCACCTGTATCTCGCTTTCGCCGGCTTTCTTTTGGAGCTCTTCAAAGAGGTTGTTTTTTTTCCTCTGGAACTCATTCATCGTATCCTGTTTTTGTTCTTCAAATTCCTTGCCTTCAAAAGCTCTTGGAATGTCCTGTTTTAAATCCTCAAGGAATTCTTCCATATCGTCTTTTAGCCCTTTTCCCTTACCTGTAGGCAGGTCGATTGCTTTGGGGGAATTTGGATCGTGAAAGTTAAATACATAAATCCAATCGGGCGGAGAGGGTTTGTCTTTGGCAACTGTTGAGAGAATTGTTTCTATTGTTGTAGTTTTCCCGACTCCGGTAGGCCCTGAGAGGTAAAGGTTATATCCGGTGAAGTCCATGCCCAGGCCGAAGTTTATGGCGTCTACTGCCCGGTTTTGTCCAATATAGTCTGTACATGGAATCAGATCTTCTGTCGTTTTAAATTTTAAAGAACGCAGATCACAAGTTTTATAGACCTGTGTATGTTTTAGCTCTTTGACCTTTCTCATTAGTTCGCCTCTGTTTGTATATTAATCAAAATAACTTAAAAATAACAGCTAGAAATAGTAACATTTATTAAAATCCTATCAAAACATTATAGACTGATATAATCTAACTTCTTGAACTGTTAAAATTAAGCAATACTCTGAATTGTTCAATAATATATTTATGAATTTGTTATTAGATAGCGTAGAATTATTTGTGCAATCATGCTATCCAATATTTATAAATCCAAGGGTTCCTTTCTCATAATTGTTATACCCATATTAGTTACTGTAGTACTGTTCAGATTTATAAGGTTCCCCTATCTTTGGATTTCACTAACATGGCTGGTATTCAGCATATTTTTTATTGTTACGTGTAAGAGGATATGGGTAAAACGGCTATGGCTAATTATTGCGGCAATCTTTTTTATGATAGGGGCCCTTGAAATCTATGCTGGAACAATTCTTCATAATATAGACCATTCTAAGCTAAGGGGTGATGAATTAAATTCATACTCTGAATATAACGATCTGCTTGGCTATGTGCCTAAAAAGAATATTGTTAAACCTGTAGAAAGTTATTATGGAGATGAATTACTCTATAGTGTTACATATTCAATAAATGATAATGGAGTTAGAGTTAGTCCTCAGTTTCAGGAAAATATCATCCAAAATCAAAAAGTGTGTGGTTTTCTTTGGAGGTTCTTTAACATTTGGGCACGGAGTGGAAGATAATCAAACATTGCCTTACTTGGTCAGTCTTAAATCCGGGGGTAAATACCGAACATACAATCTCGGTTTCAATGGCTGGGGAGCCCATCACATGCTAGCCATACTCGAGCACAACCTTGAAAAAGATATTCTTGATTGTGAGCCCAAATTCGCTATATATCAGGCTCTGGTCAATCACGTTGACCGCGTAACCGGCAGGGGGTCTTGGGATAAAAACGGCCCAAATTATGTATTTGACGATAATGGAGATATTGTTTATGAAGGAAAGTTCTCAGAATCCAATCAGACCGATCAGCTTAATAATTACATTTCTGATAATATTTTTCTTAAGTACCTTTATAAATCGAGGATATTCAGGAAACTAGCACCCAGGGTAGTATTAACGCTGAACCGCAGCTCCAATGTAGATCGTTATCTTGCGATTGTTGAGAAAGCTAAAACAATATTTGAGAGCCGTTACCCAAACAGTGAGTTTTACATAATATTGTGGGACGATCCGAAATTCAGCGACATATCAATCAGCCTAATCCATAAAAGTTTATTAGAAAGAGGGATTAAAGTCTTTCTTGTTAGTGATATGTTACCTGATTTTAGAAACAACCCGGGACAGTATAGGCTAAGTCCTAATGACAGGCATCCGGCTCCTGTAGCTTATGATTTTATTTCCAGCTATACGATAGAAAATATTCTCAAGGACCAAATTGATGACAATACTAACTTGCAATAGTACTCGATAATAATTGAATTTATAGATACGAAAACCTATTCCGTAGGATATTTTCTACTTATTATGTAATCTATGTTAGACACAAAGCATTAAAGGAGATAAGAATGAGAGCTACAGTTTATCATGGATTAAAAAGCGTAAGTGTTGATGAAGTCCCCGATCCCGTAATAGAAAGCCCAACGGATGTAATTGTAAAAGTTACCAAGGGAGCGATCTGCGGTTCCGACCTTCATATTTACAGAGGCCATTTCCCATTAAACGACGGAGACACTGTTGGGCATGAATTTGTCGGCCGCGTGGAAGAAGTGGGGAGTGAAGTTAAAACACTAAAGAAAGGAGACAAGGTTATAGGGCCTTTCTGGGTGAGTTGTGGTGACTGTCATTATTGCGCTAAAGACCTTCAAACATCTTGTATGCAGGGTGGTTGTTTCGGATTCGGAGATCTGCTTGGGGGACATGCAGGGTGTCAGGCAGAGTACATTAAAGTTTCCCATGCTGACGGGACTTTGTATAAAGCCCCGGATAGCCTTTCAGATGACAGCCAGGATGAGAAAACCCTATTTCTGGGAGATAACATCTCGACAGGTTACCACGGCGCAAAAAACGGCAATATTCAGCCCGGCGATGTAGTTGTGATTTACGGTGACGGCGCAGTAGGGCTATTCGCTACATACGCAGCCACAATATTTAATCCTGGTCATGTAGTGACAATCGGCCATCATGATTACAGACTGGATATCGCGAAAAAGTACGGAGCTACCACCGTTATTAATTCTCACAATCAGGACCCAAAAGAAGTTGTCAATGATCTGAGCGGAGGACTTGGTGCTAATGTAGTTATTGAATGCGTAGGTAATACGGATTCACTCCAGTCTTCTCTTGAAATGTCCCGTCCGGGTGGAACTATATCCATTACAGGTCTTTTCTGGGAACCGTTTCCTTTGAACATGACTGACTTTTTCCTTAGAAATTTAACGCTTACAGGCGGGGTTGCGCCATCAAGGTGCTACATACCAGTGCTGCTTCCTCATGTTGAGGACGGCAGACTCGATCCTACTCATGTAATTTCACACAGGCTTCCCCTGGATGAATGCCCAAGAGGCTACGAGCTTATGGATCAAAGAATAGATAACGCAATTAAAGTAGTTTTAGAGCCATAAACTAAAGTTGAGAACTAAGCTTGGAAAGGGCCCGGTTGTTGCTTTTGCTGACCGGGTCCATCATTTATCCCTTCTAAAATAGTATTCGTTATATAACCTCTCATTTTTACACCCTTTAAAATACAGTTAATTTGATTATGATTATTTCGACTTTTGTTATTAATGTAATCCTTTAGTCTACATTAGGGGGAGATCTTAATTGCGATTTGCTGATATAGTCTTTGCACTAATATTTCTTTTTATTCTGTCATGCGCGGGACCACCACGATCAGATGTTTCAGAACTGGAAAAAGGAGCGCTGTTTCCCGTTTCAGAGAACGGTAAATGGGGCTTTATCGATAGAAGCGGGAAAATTGAAATCCCACTTCAATATGACGGGGCAGTGGATTTTTCTGACGGCAGGGCATTGATAAAAAAGAACGGCAAATGGGGATATATAAACCAATGGGATATTCTGCTCATAACTCCCGAATATGAAGAAGCGCACAAGTTCTCTGAAGGACTGGCGCAAGTTAAGGTAGACGGGGCATACGGTTATATCAACTCAGTTGGAAAGATGGTTATTGAGCCAAGATTTGAGAAATCCGCTCCTTTTTCTGAAGGGTTGGCCGCCGTTAAATTTAACGGCCAGTGGGGATACGTTAATAAAGATGGGGAAGTGGTTGTGGAACCGCAATTTGAAAAGGCATTTGGTTATTCAAATGGGATTGCTCTTATAATGCAGGACGGGAAGGGGGGATATTTAAAAAAGAGCGGGAAGTTTTTTATCAAGCCAGAGTTTGTTTATGCTGAAGGTTTTTCTGAGGGGCTTGCCTGTGTTTTTGAAAACGGCGAATATGTATACATAGATAGGTATGGAGAGGTTAAACTAAAAACTGATTTTGAAAGCGCAAGGTATTTTAGCGAAGGCGCTGCTGCTGTTTCCAAAGGCGGTAAATTCGGTTTTATAAACAACACCGGGCTTCTGATTGTACAGCCGGTGTTTGATGAAGTCGGTAATTTTTCCCAGGGTCTTGCTACGGTGAAAATTGGCAATAAATGGGGCTATGTGAATAAACGGGGGGAGATCGTGATTGAGCCGCAGTATGTGAGCGCCATAAGCTTTTCTCAGGGCCTTGCTATTGTTGAGCTAGGCGGGGGAAAATGGGCCTATATTGATAAAAAAGGAAACTTTGTCTGGAAATCATTTAAATGACATAGTTCGCCGAGATGGTATTACTTCCCTGCCAGTAGCTTCTTTTTGCTTAGGTTGAGATTACTGCTTTCAGACTGCAATTCCGGTTGTTTTTTTCTGCTAAAGAGCCAGCCTGTTGATAACAGAATTAAAGTCATTCCGATTATAGTAAGAGGGTTAAAAGAATAGTTCCATAATATCAAATCGAATACTCCGCAGAATCCGACCCTGACATAACCTGCTGATGCCACGCTTGGCGCTTCGCCAACTGAAAACGCTTTTGTCATCGCGAGCTGTCCTATGGTTCCTGATATTCCCACTCCAAGGAGCATCAATATGATGCTCGAGTTCTGTAAAACTGAAATATCAATTTCACTCCGCACACTCAGCATAGCTACTACAGTGACAATTGTTGCGGTACCAGAAAAATGGATAACTATCGCACGGGGGTCGAGGTCTTTCATTTTCCTGAGGCATATCATTACTACAGCTCCCGCAAATGCTGCATACAATGCAAACAATCCGGCTATATTCTGGCTTTCGATTCTTGTATGCTCAACCAAAACTACCCCAACCATACCGAAGACAATGGCCAGCCATATTCTCCTCCCTGTGAATTCGCCTAGTATATATCCTGCTACCAGTGCTACCCAAATTGGCCTTGTTTCTATGATTACCGCTATTTCCGATATAGGTAATTTGGTAAGCGCATAAAATGTAGCGAGCATAGCTGAGCTACCGATAAAGCTTCTGAGCCATAGCGTGGGATTATTTAGTACAAAAGGCTTGATTCCCGCCTTTTTAGCAAGGGCAAGTACAATTACAAAAGAGATGGACATTCTGAAGAATGCTATCATCATCCAGTCGCAATGTTTTCCCAATTCATGGGCGAAAGCTCCCATTGTTGCAAAAGCAAAGCCTCCTAAGACCATCCATAGAACACCCTGGCCGTTGGAACTTAATCGAAATCGCGAAGCTATACTATTTGTCATATTTTTCTAACACTCTTAATAGGACTTTTCCCTTCTGGTAACTAATATAATGCAGTTAAGTAACTCTATGAAGAAGAAATATTGTGAACTATTACTAATAGTTTACCCGATAAATTTTTGCCAGATAGGATTTGAACAGGTTAGTAGGATGGAATAGAGGAACCTGCTGTAGAAATGAAATGAATGATGCACATATCATTTTTCTAAATCTGAGATATCCGAAAAAAGGTCATTCAGGCTATAAATTATGTGATCAGGCTTGATATCAGACTGTCTGAGTTCCTCATTTATTTTGGGATCCGAGATCATCAGTATCGTGGATATACCGGCATTTTTGCCGCCTGCAATATCCGTATCGAGATGGTCGCCGATGATGACAGTCCTTTCTTTTTCGTGTTCATGGTGGCCAGATGCTATATCGAACATCATGATTTCGGGCTTGCCCGCGCTTATGGCTTTTTTGCCGGAAGCGGCTTCTATGGAAGTCAGCATAGCGCCTGTGGCGG
>Ga0055475_10000160_pt1 | contig 9889 bp, 5 predicted proteins | sample Muzzi_CordB_D2_FD_57681 | JGI IMG/M metagenome (GOLD analysis project Ga0055475, IMG submission 57681) | Wetland microbial communities from San Francisco Bay, California, USA, that impact long-term carbon sequestration - Muzzi_CordB_D2 | ecosystem: Environmental > Aquatic > Marine > Wetlands ... | reverse complement strand
TTTTAATGTCGACCTCAATGTGTCAATTAATCTTTCCAAGAAGGTTCCTGAAGGAAAGATTGTAATTGCCGAGAGTGGTATAGGTTCAATTCTGGATATAGATAACTTGAGAGCGCAAGGCGTCCATGTTTTTTTGATCGGGGAAACCTTTATGAAAGCTCCTGATCCCGGGCAAAAATTAAAAGAACTTGTCAACTCTTCTAAATATTCAGTTCCCGATTGAATACCCAATAAAAATTTTAGATTTATTCACACAAATTTCATTTTGTGCAGGTTATACTAGTTATTTTATTATAGTTAAGTAGGATATTATTATTCGGGTTTTGCTTTAGTTTTTTATACGAAAGGATGAAGATATTCTTAAGGGTGGAGACTGAATTTGTCGATATTTAAATTCATATGCACATACTCGTCAATACTTACTATTGTCTTAATAGTATCATGCTCACACGGCACGCCTGAATTTGATCCATACAAAAAAGCATCCCCTGCTGCCGGTGAAGAATGGGTCCCAAGCGAAAAAGAACGGGAAAAATCCTTTGAACTTGAAGAATTGCCGACAATACCACAGGAATTAGCTCTGGAATCAGGCAGCTTAACCCTCTCTCAACTTGTAGATATCGCACTAGCTAACAACCCGACTACTCAAATCGCATGGGAAGATGCAAGAGCCGCGGCAGCCGCGTGGGCAGAGTCCAGGGGGTTATATTATCCTCAAGTTTCAGGCAGCGCGGGTTACTTCTATGCAAAAGACGGGGGGTCTAACGCTGGAGGAGACGCCTTTGAGGAGCAATATGGAAGTGTCGGACTTACACTTAGTTATTTGCTTCTGGATTTTGGGGGCAGAGAGGCTGAAATAGACGCCGCCCGACTTGCTTTAGTCAACGCCAACTGGAATCAGAATCAGGCAATACAGAACGTATTGAATCAAGTCGCGGTTAGTTTTTATGATTACATTGGCAGCAAAGCTCTTGTAATAGCTGATGAAACCAATCTCGAAGAAGCTCAGACAAGTCTTGAGGCTGCAGACCTTAGACTGGAGGCCGGTGTTGGAACTTTACCGGATGTTCTTCAGGCCAGAGCAACTCTGGCTCAGGTTCAGCTGGACCTGGTTGAAGACAGAGGGAATGTTGAAATACTGAAAGGGCAACTTGCAACATCTGTAGGCTGGCCCTCAAATACCGAATTTGATGTATCCGATCCCGCAGACGATCTCCCTCTGGATGCGCTAGCGGACAACGTAAACGATCTTATTAATGTCGCGATGGATAACCGCCCCGATCTTGCCGCTGTTCAGTCAAGTGTGAGAGAAGCTGAGGCTGAGTTAAGGCAAGCGAAGTCAGCATTTTTCCCCGAAATTTCAGCCACAGGACAGTTGTTCAGGTTCTGGGTAAGACCGAATGGAGATTCTAGTGAATACTTCACCAACTACCTGCTGGGCGTTCAGCTGCAGGTACCTATTTTTCAAGGATTCACATTAATCAACTCAGTGCGTCAGGCAAGCGCTCAACTTGAATCCGCGAAAGCCGCCTTAAAACTTCAGGAACAGATAGTAATCGATCAGGTATGGGCGGCATACTACAATTTCAGGACTGCCGTGCAGTCGCTCGAAGCGGCTACAGTCCTCTTAGAAAGCTCTATAGAGTCTTATAACGCTTCACTAGAGCGCTACCAAAATGGGGTAGGGGACATAGTGGAATTGTTAAATGCTCAAACCACTCTGGCAGAAGCACGGGCCGAGCAGGTGCAAACAACAACTGACATATTTACATCCTACGCTAATCTGATAAACGCCATGGGTACCGAAATCCCATCTCCTGAAGAGATTGTAATCGAGGAGGAAGTGGTTATTGATTCTGAAGGTGGTGTTGTAGAGGAGGTAGTAAATGAAGATATTGAAAACTGATATCTCTTCAAAACTAAATGTTCTTTTTCTGATTATAATTGCTATATTCACATCTAATTTGATAAGTTGCGGCAAAAGTGACAAAGACGCAAAGACGCCTGAAATGACTGTTACAGTGGCGGAGGCCAAGTCTGAGACCGTGCCTATATATCTTGACTATGTAGGAATTTTACAATCAATAGAATCTGTGGACATAAACGCGAGGGTTGAAGGCTTTTTGGTGGAAAGAGCTTTTAAAGACGGGGCGGATTTACAAGAGGGGGATTTGCTATTTATCATAGACCCCAGGCCATTTCAGGCAGATCTTGAAGCGGCGAAAGCGAAATTGGCCGAAGATCTTGCCGCATTGTCTTATGCCAGAGAACAGGTTAAGCGGTATAAACCTCTGGTTGATAAGGACTATATAACGAGAGATGCTTATGATGATTACGTTACACAGGTAAAAGAGGCTCAGGCTGTAGTTGAAGCCGACCGAGCGAATGTTGTGCAGGCGGAGCTCAACCTGAGTTACTGCACAATGTCTGCCCCTTTTGACGGCCGTATAGGAAGGCGTATGGTTGACGTGGGGAATTTGGTTGGAGCCGGAGGGGAAGCGACTCTTCTGGCGACAATCGTACAGCTTGACCCTATTTATGTCTACTTCGATGTGGCCGAGAGGGATATCCCCGAAGTCTTAAAGCAGCAGAACAGCAAGCCTTTAACATTTAGTCTTATTCTTCCCGATGAAAGCAAACACCCTGAAGACGGAACTATAGATTTTGTGGATAATCAGGTAGACGCTACAACAGGAACAATTAATCTTAGAGGAACGATTGGCAACAGCAGTAAAACAATTCTGCCAGGACAGTATGTTAAGGTACAGCTCCTTTTAAAAGAGCAGCCTGATACTATAGTTGTTCCTGCTCAGGCAGTAGGGGATCAGCAAGGTGATCTTTTTGTATTTGTTGTTGGTAAAGATAATAAAGTGGAGTTTAAAAATGTGACGGCGGGTGCTAGTTACGAGAATATGAGAATCATAGAGAAAGGTCTGACAGCTGGCGAAAAAGTGGTTGTAAACGGGCTCCAAAAGCTCAAGCCTGGAATGACTGTGAAGACCGAGACTCAAGCACAAGCTGAGGCTGAGGCAAAGAAAGAAGCCGAAACCTCACCGAAACCTACAGGAACTAAAAGTAAATAAACTCTTTTAATCGATAGAGGAGAAATACAGATTGGTTGATTTTTTTATTAACCGCCCGGTATTGGCTACTGTTCTTGCAATCCTGATTACATTGATTGGAGGGATATCTATACCTATTCTTCCTATTGCGCAGTTCCCCGAAATTAGTCCCCCGACCGTAAATGTCTCTGCAACGTATACAGGCGCAAGCTCAGAAGTTGTTGAAGAAACTGTAACAACCCCTATAGAAGAGCAGATAAACGGAGTCGAGGGGATGACTTATATGTCATCAGACAGCTCAAACGACGGGACTATGTCTATTAACGTGACTTTTGAGATAGGATACGATCTGGACATTGCTGCTGTGGATACACAAAACCGTGTCCAGCTGGCTACCCCCCGAGTACCGGAGGAAGTAAGTAAATATGGTATTTCAGTTAACAAGCAGTCTACAAGTTTGATTCTGGCTGTAAATCTGATTTCCCCCGACGGAAGCAGGGATGATCTCTTTCTGAGCAATTACATTGATATACACATATCAGACGTTCTAAAACGTATTCCCGGCGTAGGTAACCTGACGATCTGGGGCGAGAGAGAATACTCAATGCGCATATGGCTGGACCCGGACAAACTGGCCAGTCTTGATATGACTACAACAGATGTTGCCAATGCTATTGAAGAGCAGAATGTCCAGGTAGCCGCGGGATCAATTGGTCAGCCTCCTGTACCTGAAGGCCAAAATTTTCAATATGTGATCACCACTCTCGGAAGACTTGAAACAGTTGAAGAATTTGAGGAGATAATAATCCGGGCTAATCCCGATGGCTCAGTCGTTCGCGTAAAGGATGTTGCGAGAGTGGATCTCGGAGCGGAGAGTTATACCCAGAAAGCGACGCTCGACGGCGGGGAAACAGTCGGAATCGGAACTTACCAACTTCCAGGTGCCAATGCGCTTAATTTGGCTAAGGAAATAAGAGCCAATATGGAAGAGCTAAAAAAGAGTTTTCCCTCGGGAGTGGATTACGCAATCATATATGACACTACTAAATTTGTTACAGCATCAATTAAAGAGGTTGTGATTACTCTTTTTGAAGCCTTCATATTGGTATTTATCGTAGTATTTGTCTTCCTTCAGAATTTTAGAGCCACTCTTATTCCCGCAATCACAATCCCTGTCTCCCTTATCGGTACATTTGCTTTAATCAATGCACTTGGATTTTCAATAAATACCCTTACATTGTTCGGACTTGTGCTCGCAATTGGTCTGGTAGTTGACGACGCGATTGTTGTTGTGGAGAACGTGTCTCGTCTGATTAACGAGAAAGGTGTATCATCCAAGGAAGCGACAAGTGCCGCAATGAAAGAGGTGACGGGTCCTATTGTTGCTACCTCGCTTGTGTTAATGGCCGTATTTGTGCCAGTTTCCTTCATGCCGGGTATCACAGGCCAGCTCTACAGACAGTTCGCTCTCACTATCGCCTGCTCGGTCGGCATATCAGCCCTAAATGCCCTGACGCTGAGCCCTGCACTTTGTGCGCTGTTTTTGAGAAAGGATTCTGGGAAAAAATTCTGGTTCTTTAAAAAGTTCGACCAGGGTTTTGATTGGTTCAAAGACAGATATAACAGCTGGTTGAGTACCTTGATATCAAGATGGAAGATAGTAGTGGGTGTTTTTATTGTGCTTATAGTATGCACCTACTTTTTATTTACCCTTGTTCCTACAGGTTTTGTGCCTGAGGAGGACCAGGGTTATTTCATTGTAAACGTTCAGGGCCCGGAGGGCTCATCACTGCAGCGAACAGAGGAAACAATGAAGGAAGTATATAATATTCTGACAAATACCCCAGGTGTTGATCATGTAGTTTCGATTGCAGGGCTTAATTTTTTAACTTCGGCGTCTGATTCCAATACGGGAGCTATGTTTGCGGTTCTCACGCCCTGGGATAAGAGAAAGTCCTATGCACTCAGTGTTTTTGGAATTATAGAGAAAGTAAGAAAAGATTTTGCAGGTATACAAGGCGCAGTCGTAGTTCCTTTTAACGCCCCCCCAATTCAGGGATTAAGCTCTACGGGGGGATTTCAGTTTGAGCTTCAAGACAGAAGTAGCCTCGGCATTCCAACACTGGCAAAAATAACGAATGAAATGATTGAGAAAGGAAATGAGAGACCAGAGCTTACAGGGCTTTTCAGCTCTTTTACAGCTAATGTCCCCGGAATTTATGTAGAGTTGGACAGGACCAAAGCCAAGGTCCAGGGGATATCTATCTCCGATATATTTGACACGCTTCAGGCTTATCTCGGCGCTCTTTATGTCAACGATTTCAACAAGTTCGGACGTGTCTACAGAGTGTTTATGCAAGCTGAGGACACTTACCGTTCAGATGTAGATGACATCTCTAGACTCTACGTGCGCACTCAGACGGGCGATATGGTTCCTCTTAGCACACTGATAGACGTGAAAGAGGTTGTAGGACCTGAGACGATTACACATTACAATCTATACCGATCGACTGAGATAGATGGTGATTCGAAGCCCGGTTACAGCTCAGGGCAGGCAATTCAGGCGATGGAGGAACTGGCTGCCGAAATCCTTCCCGAAGGTATGGGATATGAGTGGTCGGGTACGTCATATCAGGAGATAAAGGCGGGGAATCTGGCGCCTCTTATATTCGGCCTGTCGATCGTATTCGTGTTTTTATTCCTGGCAGCTCTTTATGAAAGCTGGGCTATGCCGTTTATGGTTATGCTTGCGGTGCCCCTTGCTCTTATGGGAGCTATGCTGGCACAATATATAAGGGGGCTCTCGGATGACGTATATTGCCAGATTGGGCTAGTAATGCTCATCGGACTTGCGAGCAAAAACGCGATATTGATAGTGGAGTTTGCCAAGCAGAGAAGGGAGGAAGGACTCTCAGTATTAGATTCTGCAATGCAGGCTGCAATGATAAGATTAAGGCCAATCTTGATGACGGCATTTGCTTTTATTCTTGGAGTTTTTCCTCTAGTAATTGCATCAGGCGCTGGGGCTCAAAGCAGACACTCACTTGGCACTGCCGTGTTTGGCGGCATGATTGTCTCAACTATGCTGAGTTTAATTGTAGTTCCTGTCTTTTATGTGCTGATTGAAAATTTAAGAGAGAGAAAATCTCATGCCGATACTTAATCGTTCTATTCATATAGATGAGTGATAATCGGAAGATTGTTATCTTGGCTATTACTTAGATTTTGGCAAATAGTCCTTTTGAGACGATTGGGCTTTGAGAGTTATTTTAGAATCTCCCCTGTTTTTTCACTCCAGAGAAGCAGGTCAAGCTCGTCCATATGGATTTCCAATTTGTCAGCGAGTTCCTTAAGCTTTTTTTCAGTGTACAAATAATTATCTCTTGTGGACAGCGGTTTTGGGCTTTTAATCACTTTAAACTCAAAGAGAGTGTTTAGGATGTGTTTATCCAGAATCCCATACCCTGAAAATCCAATGTTTCTCAGAAAGTGGCTGGCTTCTTTATAACCAATTCCTTTGATGTCCTTGTTCATTGCAAAAAAATCCCTTCTCTCTACCGGATCGTCGAATGACAAAAGTAAATTCCTAATTTTAAATCCATATTCTTTCTTTAAATAATCTCTGGTATGAACTATATAAGCGGGCCTGGCATTGGGAAACCTGTGGACGCCCTCAAGCCGCTTTCTGAGCGTATCTAAACCCCCGCTGGGAAGTATATCCCTCATTGCATCTACCGATTTAAGGCCCATCTTTGCACTTGCTCCAGCAGTACATATACAGAACGCAAGCTCTTCAAATAGTTTGTTGTCATCAGCATGTTCCAGAATATTTCTGAAATCACTCAGGCGCTTACTGATTGCAGGCTTCTTTGTGATATAGGCTTGCTTTAGATGATGATAGCTTTTATTCATGGATTAGAAAGGATTTTATAGGTAATACGGTTAAGCTCAAGTTATTTATAAATAGTTAGCCTTTTTCCTGGGGAAAGGCTGTTTGACTGTAAGTTGTTCCATTTTTTTATGTTGGCAACTGTGACATTGTGTTTATTCGCAATTTCCCAGAGAGTGTCCCCTGATCTTACTTTATAGCTTACAGGGCCTCCATCGGAGGAGGCACTGGCTGAGTTATAATTGCCGTTAGGTATTACCAAAGTCTGACCGACTTTGATTGAAGAACCTGATAAGCTATTTGCGCTCTTGAGTGAAGCCAGTTGTACACCGTGCTTTTGAGCTATGCCACCTAAAGTGTCGCCTGATCTTACTTTATATTTTGATGGTTTGTGGTTACTCGATGAACTACTTGAGCTTGAATATGATCCGTTAGACCCTGGGATTGTCAGTGTTTGCCCGACTCTAATTGTTGAGCCGCTAAGATTATTTGCGCTTTTAATAGAAGTGACGCTGACTCCATGTCTCTGAGCAATGCTTCCGAGATTATCGCCAGACCGTACTTTATATTTGCTTGATGAGCTGCTTGAAGATGAGTAGGACCCGTTTGAACCTGGAATGGTAAGTGTTTGGCCAGATCTGATCGTTGTGCCACTTATATTATTTGCTGCTTTAAGAGAGCTTAACCTAACACCATGTTTTTCTGCAATGCCGCCGAGAGTATCACCCGGTCTAACCCTATATTTGGAAGAGGTTGTTGTCTTTGTAGAACTGCTTTTAGTATCTGTAGAACTACTGGCATAGGCTGCACTCGTGATTTGCGGGATTTTTAACGTCTGGCCGGCTCTTATGGTAGAGCCTTGAATTCCGTTTGCCCTTCTTATTGTTGTTATGCTTACTCTATGCCTGGCTGCGATGCCTCCTAAAGTATCGCCTGATTTGACTTTGTATTTAGTAATTTCTGCGGTTTTCTGTGGGCTTACATCATCGCCGTAATATCTCCCCGATGCTCCCGGAATGGTCAACGTTTGCCCGGTTTTTATTAATGAGCCTTTTATACCATTGGCTCTCCTGATATCAGAAGAGCTTACTCTGTGCCTTGCGGCTATAGCTCCAATTGTGTCTCCGGATTTAACCTTATACTTTACTGTATGGGTTGAATTTTTAGATGAAGAGGCATATGTAGTTGTGGAATATTTGCCCGGTATCTTTAACCTTTGTCCAACTCTGATGGTGTTGCTCTTAAGGCCGTTAGCTCTTTTTATTTTAGATACGCTTGTCCCATATTTCCCCGCAATTTTTCCAAGAGAATCACCGCGTCGCACTTTGTATCTGTATGTTCCGCTGCTCGTTGCTATGTTGGGATTAACATTACTCAGGGATGCAATCTGTTGGTTCTTTTGGTTGACGATTGAGGCATAGCCTACCGGAACATGAATAGGGTAGGGGTTTCCCGGAGGTGTGGCGTCATGAATCAACGCCGGATTTAGTTCTATTAACGTAGTAGGGCTCACGCCGATTACCCTGGCAATATCGCTCAACTTCTTTTGTGGAGCTACCCTTACAGTTTCATATGGCACTGGCTCATGATAGCTGATTCCGACAAAACCATATTTGGCCGGGTCTTTAGCTATAATCAGAGCCGCCATTAATTTCGGGACATAATTTTTTGTTTCTTTTGGAAGAGTGAACTCGGATATTTGCCAGAAATCATTTATCTGATATTTATCTATTGCGTTTTGAACCCGGTCCTCGCCACAATTGTAACCTGCAGCCGCAAGTTCCCAGTTCTGAAACATTGCATATAAATCTCCCAGATAATTTGCCGCTGCTTCAGTAGATTTCTTGGGGTCCATCCTTTCATCCACCCAGGAATTCACTGTCAAGCCGTAGCGTATGGCTGTTGGCTTTATAAACTGCCAAGGTCCGACTGCAGCCGCATGAGACTTGGCTTTAACATTAAAACCACTCTCAATCATTGCAAGGTAAACCAAGTCGGTCGGCATACCACGCTGCTGTAAGATAACCTTCATGTTCGGAATGAACTTCCCTGATCTTGCAAGCCATATGCTAAATGATTTACGTCCCCTGGTTTGAAAATAATTCATGTAATGCATAACTCTTGCATTTAGAACAACCGGTATCTCATTTACATCATCCGGAGCGACATCAGGCAATTCTACAAAAATGTTTTCAAAGTGATAGTAAGTTTGCCAAGCTTGTATGTGCGGGTTTAAGAAAAAGAAGCTGGGTTTTATGTTTTGTTGATTTCTATAATTTCTAGCATAGTAATCATTATCATCGACCATTTTAATATCGGGGTTATTCATATGTATCCCCGGTATTGAAGATTGGGATGAATTTGGCGAATGGTTTTTATTGCCGCATCCGATTGAGAATAGCAGCAAAAGAGTGGCTGTTGTTAGAAAATACCTATAAAACATTGACTTTTTTTTATCATAAAATGACATGGAAGTCAATGATTTTGAGCCTAAATTTAAGGATTTACCTTAAAAAATGGAAAGTTTGTATCATTTAGCACTAAAATATGACTTAAACTCGGCTGGTTTCATATTCGTCATGCCGGCAAGATTTTTAAGCTCTTTTTTGTCCTCCAGGTCTTCCTGAGTAAGCTTGATCATGTACTTTTGCCCGACTTCATAAGATTCCGTATTAATATCTACATACCTGACATTGATTTTCCCAGTTTTGGCATTTAATACCTTTTCAAAAGGAATAGGAACCTTTTTGTTTTTTTGAATGGTAATGAGAGCTCCTGAGCCTCCCAAGAGCAGAAACTTGACTGAGCTGTAGCCAAGGTTTCTTGTGTAGCTTGCGTCAAAAGGAATAGGAGCAGCGGAGCGCAGTTCATAGCCGATTGTAGTATCGACAATTCGTGATATTACTCCTTTTTCCTCGAGAGCGTTTAAGGTGTAATG
>Ga0055475_10000158_pt1 | contig 9894 bp, 6 predicted proteins | sample Muzzi_CordB_D2_FD_57681 | JGI IMG/M metagenome (GOLD analysis project Ga0055475, IMG submission 57681) | Wetland microbial communities from San Francisco Bay, California, USA, that impact long-term carbon sequestration - Muzzi_CordB_D2 | ecosystem: Environmental > Aquatic > Marine > Wetlands ... | reverse complement strand
ATGTTTAGCGATCAGATGAGCATCCTCAAGAGACTTCGATTTACTCCAATCAATCTGACGCAATACGAAGAATACCTGAGCGGTCGATCAAAATTACCAAAAAAACCTGTCATTATAACTTTTGATGACTGCTACCAGGAATGTATTGATTATGCGGTCCCAATTTTGAAAGAAAATGGGTTTACAGCAGTATTTTATGTACCCACAGATTACGTAGGGAAAAAGAGTCACTGGATAGTTCCGGAGCTGGGAGTAGAATTTCCTTTAATTAATTGGGAAACTATTAAGCGTCTTGATTTGGAAGGATATCAGATAGGAAGCCACAGTCTGAGCCATCCGCACCTTGCGGAAATAGAGCCAACAGAATGTTTTGACGAACTCAAGAAATCGCGTGAAATCCTTGAAGAGAAGCTGGGGCATGAAGTTGTTCATCTTGCATACCCATATGGGTCATTTAATGAGACAGTGAGAGAATTAGCTGAGGAAACTGGATACCGAACAGCGTGTACGACAGAGGAGTGGTTTTGCAGAGAGAAAGATGATGCATTGCTATTACCTAGGATAAATATAATGGGATATACTTCCAATATAGATTTTATACTTAAACTACATTTTGAAGGTAAATACAACACAACGCGTGAATGGAAACGGTTCACACGCAGGAAGATTCGGGGAGCTGGACGACTCTTGAGGAGAATAATAGATAATATTGTGAATAACGGTTAGATATGTTTTGGAGACAATTCATGTTCCAAGCAAAACATAAAATTTAAAACAAACAATATATGAAATATAGAGTTGTGTATTATATTGAAAGCGATGGTTTCGGTGGAGCCGAACAATCTATGTTCAATTTATTTCGAGCATTAGATAAAAATACTTTGGAGCCTATTTTGTTGTACCATCCTCATTCTGGTATCGCTCCGTTTGTTGATAGAGTTAAGGGACTAGAAATACCAACTATTTCAGTACCCAAAATTACTGGCTTAGTGGATATAAGCGGCTTTAAAGTAATGGTTAAAAAACTTAAAGAGCTGCAACCTATAATATTCCACGCACATTTGGTGACCAATTTAAGATGTTCATTCGGGATCATATCTGCCTCTTTAGCGGGCGTGAATGCTATTCTTGCTACACAACATTCATACCAGAAAAAAGGTGCAAATAATTTTTTCAAAAAATATAAATATTTGATTTACCAGAAAACAATATCAATATTTGTAGATCGATATATAGCTGTTTCTTGTCAACAGGCTAAACATTTGAAAAGATCCGTGATATCCCAAGACAAGGTCGAAGTTGTCCCGAATGGAGTTGATGTAAAAGATTTTTCAGTTTCTACAAATAAAACATTCTTGAAATCAATATCAAATGAGATTGAAGGAAAATCCATAATTTTAACTGTTGCCAGATTGGACAATCTCAAAGGGCACAAATATTTAATAGAAGCTGTAACAATGGTTCCGGGAGCAGTCTTTTTAATAGCTGGAGATGGTCCGGAGAGAGCCAATTTTGAAGAACAAGCCCGGAAATTAGGAGTAGCTCAAAGAATAATTTTTCTTGGGCAACGAAACGATATACCTGATCTATTAAATATCTGTGATTTATTCGTTTTACCCTCATTGCTAGAAGGCCTCCCCTTATCCATACTTGAAGCTATGGCTGCTTCAAAACCTGTTATAGCTACAGATATAGAGGGTATAAATGAAATAATAATCGATGGTCAGAATGGCTTGTTTGTTCCGCCTGCCAATGCTCATGCATTGGCCGATAAAATCAATATCCTATTGTCGGATAAGTCTCTTGCACAAAGACTTTCAGAAAACGGCAGAGAGTCAGTGACACAAAAATTCTCTGTTCAAAAGATGACAGAGGAAGTAATTAGCATATACGAAGAGATGCTATTACGAAAGGGCATTAATCGGATATAGATTGATTAAGAATAGCTAATCAAACTGGAGGGAATTATTTATGATTATCCAGAATTCTGTTATTTAGAATAATTAGATTCACAAGTACTTCTTGGCACCAAATATGAATGAAACAGTAGAATCGAGTGTAGTATTAGAATGTACAATATCAATGTCTGCGATTGACTTTGATTTCTCTGGATAAAATAATTATTTCATCGACTGTAAATATGGTATGAATAATAACAAGTTATAGTATTAAATTTATTCAAAACACATCAGGTCAGTCAAAGGCTGACTAAAGAAAATGTATCATGAATTATAATATTAAAACTAGAAGATAAAATTGGAGTAAACCCAACAATTTCAAATTATACAAGTGCGTCATTTAATAGATCTGAAATCATTAAATTAAGGCAAGTTGATTGGCGTTATTTATTGCCAAATCAGAACCCCAACAGAACTGTTATATTTGGAAATAGCAATTTAGCAGATGCAGTGAAAATGATTTCTGACTCTGTTTCAATCTATGAAGACAGTTGTAAAAATCATTATTTTGATCTTGCGGTAGCGGTTAACCCTGACAAAAAAAATCTTGATGAGATGTGGACACTTCTAAAACCAGGCGGGTCTAGTTATATGGAATGGACTTCCACGTTTCCAGTTTTATCATCAAAAATAAATCATCTAAAAAATGCTGGATTTCAAAATATCAAGTTTTATGTAACAAAGTCAGAGTCGGGAAATGGGTCCTCTAAAGTCTGGATACCTTTAGTTGAGAATGTAATATTAGATTATTATTCTCGGTATCATAACTATAAAGCAAGAAAACAAATATTTGCAAAAGCAGGTCAATTATTAACACGTCTAGGATTAAAAATTTACCCGAAAATGTTCATTACATTTCCTCGATTACTATGCAATGGATCGAAAAACTATAAAATCTGTTCAATTGCATCAAAATCTATCAAAGATCCAAAAAAAGAGAGTGTTTCGCAAACTCAAACTGTCATAGATCAAAATTCTGATGAGAAAATATCAAGTATCATTGCTGTATGTTTGAATAAATTGAATATTAGCAAACAAGCAATATCTATTTTCATTTTATGTGAATTTAGTGAAATCAATGAAAGTGTAATGCTATTTGTTTATACAGAAACACGGTCTTCTCCTGCATTTGTAATTAAACTACCCCGACCCGATATGCCTGCATCCTACCAAAATAACAGTATAGAAATATTGATCGCACTACATGAAAAATTTGGTTTAACTCAGGGATTACCTAGAATATTGTTTGAAAATCGCATTTCAGGAAATTTCGCTTTAGCTGAAACCTTTATTGACGGAATTTCGTTGTCGAAAAAAATGACAAATAAAGATTACCCAAAATTAGCTTTTAAAGTAACTGAATGGTTAGTAAAATTAGGTGAAAAAACTAAGAGTAGTTCAACAGAGAGTTTGGGTGATGGCTTTAAAGAAAATATCATCTCTAATTTTATTAACGCTTATGGGTCTGTTTTAGATCCGGAAGAAATTAATCATATCAATATAATACTGAGCGATTTGGAGCCGAGCTTTAGATTGTGCGTGCATAATGATCTTGGACCATGGAACATACAAATTGACTCTAATTGTGTCATTGGAATCCTTGATTGGGAATCAGCCAGTCTCAATGGTTATCCTTTTACAGATTTAATAATGGTACTTTTGTGGATGAGCTTTAAATTTCAAGGAGCTCATAAATTCGGTCAATATAGATTAAGTTATCACAACTTTGTTAACCCGAATACCGTTTCAGGACAGGTTGTTAAGAAATGTATGGATCATTATGCTGAGAAAATGAAGTTATCAATGTCAGATATTGCTTCGTACCGTCTTTTGACATTGCTAACCCAAGCACAATTTGAATTCCCACACCTTAATTCAAAAATCGATAAACCAAACAAGGATTTGAATCACATAGAAAAAAGCTTTTATCTTCAACTCATCAAAGAAGAACTTAAGTTAAGTAACACATATTAATCTATGCAATAATATTGACCTTTCCAGCTTCTGAAGTGAGAGTGATTCATATTAATTAATCTAATGGAAGTTAGATATAATCACGGGGTAGGATGCATGCAAGCTGCTTTTAATAATTTTGGCCTATTTTTCATATAACCGCATTCTATCAAGAAATGCCAAATTTACTTATTATAATACCAATTTCTACTATAGAAATTAAATGATTTATGCCCTAAATAAGCCTACCATAAGCAGTGAATCAAAACTTTTTATGCATGATAAACGGTCAATTGACAATGCTAAAAATCTGTTCATTATTATTTGCATATATATACATACTTGCATATATTATAATGTGGAGCTAAGGTAGGCATTTCTAATCAAATATGTTAAAAATATCTATTGTTACACCTATATATAACGCGAGTGCACATATAAAAGACTGCGTTGAGAGTCTTCTAAGACAAAATTTTCCTGCCAGTCAATACGAAATAATCTTTGTTGACAATAACTCAACCGACTATTCCACTGATCTAGTCAAGAAATATCCGGAAATCAAGCTTCTTTCAGAGAAAAAGCAAGGCTCCTACGCGACTAGAAATAGGGGAATAAAAGAGGCTAGCGGTGAAATTATAGCATTTATTGATCCGGATTGTATTGCTTCTCCCGACTGGCTCAGTGAAGTGGAAAAGGCTATGTGCAATCCCTCAACTTTGGTTGTTTTGGGACAGAATTTAATGCCGAACAATTCGTTTATGCTTTCTATGATGCATGATTATGAGAATGAAAAGAATATTTACACTTTCATGAGCGATGATGGAGCCAAGTACTTTGGCCATACAAATAATATGGCAGTACGTAGGGAATTATTTAACGATCTGGGAATGTTTGTTGAAAGGAGAAGAGGTGCGGACACAATATTTGTTCACGACGTCGTAAATAAATATTCCTCTCAGGCAGTCAGTTACAACGAATCGATGACGGTTAGGCATATGGAAATCAAATGCCTATTGGATTACTACAAAAAAACTTTCACCTATGGCAGAAGCAGAATATCGCACAAATATATTGCTACAATACCAGCTCTTTCCTATTTACAGAGGTTGCAAATATTTAGGAATGTTATTACAAAAAGAAATTATTCCATGCCGAAGAGTCTCATACTATTTTCTTTACTGATTGTGGGCAATGCATTTTGGTCATTTGGTAGTATTATTGCCTTGATTAAACGAGAGTTTTCGAAAATCGGATCAGAACGCGTTTCATATTAATCGTTAAAGTATTGTATAAAAAGACAAAATCGATGCCAGTCTTTGTGATATGCGAATTACTTTTTTTGCTTATAGATACAAGAAATAATATAGTTGAACAATATTAAATAGTGCTTGTAAAATATAGCCGTCCTAATAAGCTAAGTGAGAAATAAAGTGCTATCATAAGTTTCTTAAATTATAGACTATTATGCGCCGTATCTTGTTTATTTCAAAATATCTTCCTGAAGACTTTCAAATCAAAGTTCATGGTACTTATATGCGTATGAGAACCTTTATAGATGGAATAAAGGATATTGCTAAAATCGATATGTTGTTTTTTGTACGTTCAGATAGAAGTTATTCATCAAATAAAATTAAAGAGCTTGAGTATGCATTCTCTACACATTGGCAAGCTGAAATTAATTTATTTCTATGTCCTATATCAATATTCAATGTTGGACATGGATTTAGCGAATGGTTGTCACACGGTTCGGGCATTTACAATTTTTATAACCAGCAGGGGTATGTCGAATTCAGTAATAAGGATCAGATAAAGGCGATTGAAGACTGCCTAGAACGTAATCCGGATGTAATATTTGCGCAAAGGTTGTCGGTGATGTGTCCACTATTATTAATTAAGAAATCCTTGCCACCAATTTTTTTTGATATGGACGATATTGATCATGTGGTTATTAGTCGTTATATAAAAAACCGGAATAGTCTGAAGAGTAAATTTCTATACATGTTATTGCCTGCCTTAACTGCTGGAGAATATAAAGCTTTAAAACTAGCTTCTATTACCTCTGTATGTTCGGAGTCAGATCGTAGATATCTGATCGACAAATATAAACTGCCAGGCATTGTTACAATTCCAAATTCAGTAATGATACCAAAACTAGAGACAGTAGCTTCTAAACCTAATTTATTATTTATCGGAGCCAATTACAGACCAAATAATGAAGCCGCTGAATACTTAGTCACTAAAGTTTGGCCTTTAATATTAGAAAAATTGCCCGAAGCAAAATTAATGATTGCGGGTACTGCTGGAAATAAACTTAAAGTGAATATTGCAGATATTCCCAACCTTGAAGTTCTGGGTTTTGTAGAAAACCTTGATAATCTTTATAGGAGTGTGAGAGCTACTGCAGTCCCTATTAAAGTTGGAGGCGGCACTCGTATAAAAATTATAGAGGCAGCAGCATACGGAAAGCCAACTGTATCAACAACTGTTGGGGCTGAGGGATTGGAGTTTTCCAATGATTCAGAGATATTAATTCGTGACGACCCTCGAGAATTTGCGGACGCATGCGTGAAATTACTTTCTGATTCAATTTATAGTGAAAATGTTGGCCTGGCCGCAAGAGAAAAAACCATAAAACTCTATGATCGAAACAATATTATTATCGATATAAAACAAAATTTATTGAACTTACTTGAATCAAGCAATTAAAGTTGTAATTCGCTATCTCAGGTGATTAATATCAAACGTTTGATAGATCTTATTTTACAGTCTTTAGACTTAGCAAGCCCCGGCCGTTTAATAGACATTACGGATCTGAACAATATCGACCCTACAATCGACATCTCAGATATTTTGCTAGTATATATAACCCGACTTAACCTAAATTTCGAAATTAGCACCAGATGGCAGGGTTTGGACGACGAGTGGCTTGATGAGCGTTTGAATATAATGCAAAGATTTCTTGTTCCAAGTTTAAAACTCCAGCATGACCAGAATTTTACTTGGTTGGTACTGGTTCACCCCGATACTCCTGATAAAATTTTGGATAAGATTAGAGTAGTCCCGCAGAGCAGAATAATAAAAACTAATGCTGATATCTCAAATAGAGAGTCAATTAGTAGACTGTGTGTTGATTACTTGGTAATGAATTATAATTCCAAAAGGCTTATAACCGCAAGAATTGACTCTGACGATGCGATTCACCCAAAATATGGGAGCATATTAAAAAAATTCGGATCAATCTGTAAAGATACTAAAAACGGTATTTTTGCTGATTTTCCAAATGGGAGTTTCTTTAATTTGAGAACCAACAAAGGTTACATAAGACAATCCTCGAGTAAAAGTTGTGGAATCTCCAGAATAGAAGACCTCAATTTGGATGCAAAAACAATTTTTTGTGTACAGCACATACATGTATCAAGACAGAAAAACTGTTTTTCAATTGATTCTGAAGAACCAATGTGGGTACAGACGATGCATGATTCACATATCAATAGGCCGCGTAAAAAATTACCACACATACGGCGTCAGGAGGGTAACGACTCTGATACCAAAATAATTATGGTGGTGTACCCATATCTTACAGGATTTCATTCAGAATAAATTAGTAGCAAGGAGAAACTATAATAGCATTTTCGCAATATGTGTAAGAATGGTAAATCCATGCCTGTGCAGCATGAGTAAGTTTTATGAATATTAATCCAATTCTTAGATGAATCTAAGTGTCTGGAATAATTATGCAAATTAGCTTTCGGCAACTCATAGTGATTTGTCAAGATTTTACTGTTCACAAGTGAATAATAATCTGGAGATATGTATCATATTCATTTTGTTGATGATTTGTATATAGTGAGAAATCTAAATGAATTGTATGGAATAAGTATATGGATAATGATGAAATTAAGCAAAAGACCGGTTAATTTAACTCTTATAATAGCATCGCTTATATGTCTTAAAGTGCTAATTCTTCTATATTTATATCATTTGGGTTTTATCTCCGTTTCCAATGATGAATTTTCTCGGGGGATTATAGCGGCCCAATGGGTGGATGGGAACTTGCCAACATCTCTCTTCATGAGTAGTTGGTTACCTGGTGAGACTTTTTTGAACGGCATTTTTCTAATGGTTTGGGATAACGTAATTTGGATGCCTCGTATCACCGCTTTTCTATTTTCCTGCCTTTTGGTCATATATTTCATAAAGATCGTTCAATATTTATTCAATAACATACAAGTGACAATTATTTCTGGATTATTCCTGGTGTTCAATCCCTGGTATACCTGGCTTAGCGGCTCACCAATGTTAGATATTTACTACCTGTCTCTAATAATGGCGGGTTTATATTACTTATTAAAATGGATAGAAAAACGTGACGATAAATTTATTATTATAACTACAGTTTTATTTATGATTTCAAGTACATTTCATTTTCAAAGCTGGATTCTAATCAATGTCATAAATCTTTGTGCTTGTTATTATGCATGGGATATGTTCAGGCAAAAGGACTATGCAAATTTAGTTAAATTGATTGCATTTTTCATCGGAGTTAATCTCTTTATTTTTGTTTTCCTCCTTGAAGAATACTTGTCTACAGGTGAGTTCTTTTACCGGATACATGGGCATACAGCATGGTCAAAGGATTACTATCAGGGATATAATATTGCGTTGTTAAAGAAGCTTATTTACTATCCAGTTCTCGTAGCGAACAATATTAATTTAATCGGGTTATTTGTCCCCATAGGATTGTATTTGATAGGTGGTCAATCAAATAGGGTTATTAAGCTATCGCTATTTTCAATTGTGCTCATATCCATCTTTTTTTACTCCGTTTTCAATTTGTTCTCAGTTCCAGCAACGGCAGCACCTGGCAGATATTCATTACCATTTATTATCTTTCTAATTCCATATTCGGCGTTAGGAATTTATGCTTTATTTGCGAATAGCGGTTACTTTACAAATGCCTTTTTCCGTCAGGCATTTTTCGTGATTCTAATTGTTACAATTTTAGCTGTGAATTTGCGTCAATCGGGCAAATTTGTACACAGAACTGAAAAAATAGCTGTGAATGTGGGTTTATACCTCAAAAACCTGATTGAGTCAGAAACTGTAAAAAGAGGGCAGTCTGTAATAGTGGAGTTAACTGATAATTACGATTATCTTAGCGTCAAATTAGCTGCAAGACATTTTGATCGAATCTTATTTGACAGGGACTATGGTGAGAATCAAAACTCTGAATTTATAGCTATGGATGAGAACGATATTGTGCAATATCTTAATAAAAATAGCGCAAAATATGTCGCGGCGAGAAATGATTCCATAAAAGCTAGGCTAGGTAACTTAAATTTTGTCCATAAGATAAATCAGTTCGGTGATTGGGAAATTTATTCCGTTAACTTATCATATCAAAAATAACTCATATTTACATAGAATCAGGAGTTTGATATCATATTCGTAATGCATCTTTTCCCCTGTAATGTAGTTGTGATGTTTCAATTGTAAATAAGGTAGGATTAACTTAGATAGACATTATAAAAAGTATTGAAATTAGAGTTGGAATAGCGATTTTTTTGCTTCTGTTTTTGTCATACTGCTATTTCATGCAAGACCCTTGGAACTGGAATTCCGTAACGAGGGTAGCCTTTGGCCTATCTTTAGTTGAAGATGGATCTCCAGACATAAATAAATACATATATGTAACTGGGGATAAAGCTCTTTATCAAGGTAATTTCTACTCAGACAAAGCTCCTGGGATGACTTTTAGTGCTCTTCCAGCAATCGCTGCTTCAAAACTGTATCTGAATTCAACTGTAAAGAATTACAGATGGATTAACCAAAGGGGAAACTTAACGCCATTTTTTTTCTTCGTGACACAGATTGCAACGATAGCTACATCTGGTTTGTTGACAGCTTTAGCTGCTCTTGCGTTATATTTTATAGCGATTAAATTAGGTGTTGGGCTTGGTGGAGCTACATTCGGAGCTCTTGC
>Ga0055475_10000156_pt1 | contig 9909 bp, 6 predicted proteins | sample Muzzi_CordB_D2_FD_57681 | JGI IMG/M metagenome (GOLD analysis project Ga0055475, IMG submission 57681) | Wetland microbial communities from San Francisco Bay, California, USA, that impact long-term carbon sequestration - Muzzi_CordB_D2 | ecosystem: Environmental > Aquatic > Marine > Wetlands ... | reverse complement strand
CCAATGTGGGTGTCCTCGATATGCTGCGCTTTCACAAATTTACCATCGGCTGGGCCTGGACCTCCGATTATGGCTCACCCGACGAGCCGGAGGAGTTCAAAGCACTGTTGGCCTACTCCCCCTATCACAACCTCAAAGCGGGTACGGCCTACCCCCCGACTCTTGTCACCACCGGCGACCATGACGACCGGGTCTTTCCGGCCCATAGCTTCAAATTTGCCGCCGCGCTTCAGGCGGCTCACGCCGGACCGGCCCCCACTTTGATTCGCATTGAGACCAAAGCCGGTCATGGCATGGGCAAACCCACCGCTAAAATCATTGAAGAGATGACGGACCGATGGGCTTTTCTGGCCCGAATAATGGACTTGGGGATTGAATAGGAGTTTTTGGGTGTATTAACCAACCGACACCGGCTCTACCCAAAAATGTCGTCCCTCTTGCCTAAGCTTGCCGGTGGGAACCTGAGTATCGTGCTGGAAGATAATCAGGGCATCACGCTCGACGGCCCACTGCTGCCAATAGCGTTTCGTCTCAATCGATTCTAGGGGTTCAACATCGTAGCTGGTAACCCAGGCCAGACGCTGAAAATGGTAATGGAGGGTTGCCATATCGGCCACAAAAAGGGCTGTCTCCCCCTTTGATTCCAAAATAACAACCTGATGGGCCCGAGTATGCCCGCGAGCCATGGCGGTACGGACTTCGCTGGTGATTTGGGTATTACCATTGATAAGCTTCAGATGGCCGCTTTCCTGTAAGGGCACATAATTGTCCAGGATGTAGGTGGCCCGGGTGCGCTCGTTGGGGGCAATGGCATCGGCCCATTCAAGACGCTGGATGTAATACTCGGCCTTGGGGAAGGTGGGAACGATAGCATCACCTTGAACCCGTGTATTCCCGGCGCAATGGTCCGCATGAAGGTGGGTATCAATGACAATATCAAGGTCGTCAGGTTGAACCCCCAGGCGGGCTAACTGTGCTACCAAATCCCCTTCGGGTCGCCGCAAGCCCACCCTTTCATAATCCTTTTTACTCAACTTAGTGCCATAGCCGGTATCCACCAAAATGGTCTTCCCTTCGGAGCGAATGAGCAGGGAATTCAGCGAAAAAGGCACACGATTTTCCTCATCGGGGGTAATAAGCCGTTCCCAAACAACCCGAGGAACCAGGCCAAAAGCACCGCCCCCATCCACCAGAACATGACCATCATTTGGGATGTAATACTCTATATTTCCAAGATAAGGCAAAGAAACACCTCTCAATTATTTTGGCAAAATCGGGAAGGTACTGGTTGAATATTTACTCAAGGCATCTCGAAACCAAGCTTCAAGCTTGTTTTTTTCAGCCTCGGGTAAAAAGGCAGCCTTGGCGGCGTTGATAATCATCTGGCAAAGTGCCCGAAAGGGCACACCGGCCCCTCCGGTAGCCACCAGAAACTCATCGGTCAGGGTGGTATTTGAAATCGACGGGTCGTCGGTGTTAATCGTAACCGGAATACCAATTTTATGAAAAGGATATAGGGGATGCTGCGCTAATTTGGGAACGAGGGCCGTGTGCATATTACTGGTGGGGCACATCTCCAGGGTTATCTGTTCTCTTTTGACAAAATCCATGATATTCAGGTCTTCTCTAATGCGCACCCCGTGACCAATACGCTCTGCCCCCAACTTTTCGACAGCTTCTTTGGCATTTATGGGAGGGCCACCTTCGGCAGCATGTACCGTAATATGCAGACCTTGCTCTCTAGCCCACCGAAATGCCTCAATAAACGGGCCGGGGTCAGGAAAATTCATCTCGTCACCGGCTAAATCTAAAGCAACAATCCCCTGATCCTTCCTCTCCACTGCAATCTCGGCCAGTTGAGCGACGTATTGTGGCTCATGTCGATTCGTTGTGATAATCAAGCGGACCTGAATATCATGATCTTCTTGAGCTGTATTGGCAGCTAAGATAACCCAATCAACCACATCCTTAAAATCGAAGCCTTGAGCCAGAGCCAACGCCACGGGACTAATGCGTAACTCTAGGTAACGCACGTTGTCAGCAGCGGCGTCGGCTACCGCCTCATAAGCCATTCGCTCTACCGTCTCGCGGCTAGAATAAAAGCGCCGCAGCAATTTGAATTTGGCTAAAAAGCCCAGAAAATCCGGCGCATCGTCCACAACCTGTACATAGGGACGCAACTCCTCCAGGCTTAAGCTGGGCAAATCAACCCCATGCTCGCGAGCAATTTCGGCCAACGTAGAGATACGCAGACTACCTTCAAGATGCCGGTGTAAATCTATCTTGGGCATGTTAAATAGGATGTTTCTTAAGTCGCGTGACCTAATATTTTTTTCGTTGGGTTTATTCATTTGTGACAGTTAATCCCGGCTCATTACGTTGAATAATGCCGTTATAAATAAACTGCAGGGCTAGTATGGTTTTACCCATATCCGAAGCATCTTCAGTAAAATTGGCGATCTCTCTCAAGACCCCCTTAGTATCTCATCAAAGGAGCTAATGCCTGTTTTAACCCTATCCATTAGCGCATCCCTCGAATAATATGATAAACCGCTTTTACTCTAAAATGTCTATCTTCGCAGGCCAAAATAAATTTATCGACCAAAGCCTGCATCGTTTCATCAGTTTCTAAAGAATAAATAGAGGTTTCATCCAAGAACGATTTTTTCATGATGCCGCTTTTAACCAACTCTTCCAATTCTGGTTCTACCGCTGTTACATTTCTTCCGGCATATTTGGCAATATTCTCAATTGTATCTTGTGTATGAGGATTCACGTGAAAAAACCTTACTAAATCCCATTTAATAAAGGAGTTGACTTTTGTCTTTACAAAATCAAGCAAAACAGGGTCCATGTCGTCCATCAAACGAGCCGTGAAATTATCTTCATTTGAGGTCAAGTCCAATACCCTCCATAAATCAATTAGATTTGTATCGAGCCGGAATTAGCTTTAGTGAGATGGATGAGCGAAAGAGTTTGATGAATATAACCCACAACCGACCAACATTTCCCCTTAAATCAATAGCTAAACCTCCCATAGACAACCAATTTTAAGGAAAAGAAGGCGTTTTTTATCTTATCATTATTGCCAAGAAATTGCAATAGATTTTCCATCTAACGTGCATTTTATGGTCAATGAGAGTTAAGATCGCCGGGCCCGCGCTCGTTTCTTTTTACCCTTACTTTTATTAGATTGGGCTTTATTTCCAGCAGCTTTTTGAGGACCACCACCATTACCACTCAACATATCCGACTTCATATGGCAATGTTTATATTTTTTTCCACTGCCACAATGGCAAGGGTCATTTCGGCCCAATGTTTTTTGCACCCGCACCGGCATCGGGGCTTGCGGGGTAGCGCCCGGTGTTTCCGCTTGTCCGGCAGCCATAGCGCTGGGGTGTACCGCTTGAACATTTCGGGGTCGAGGCGCTTCTTTAATAATGGTAGGATGGTATATTTTGCGAACAACCTCTTCTTTAATTGACTCTCTAAGTTGTCCGTACATTTCAAAGGCGTCCTTCTGATAGGCAACCAATGGGTCTTGCTGACCGACTGCTCGCAATCCTATCCCCTGCCGTAATGAGTCGAGCGCGGTTAAATGGCGTACCCAGTGCGTATCCAACACCTGTAACATGAGTTGTTTCTCAGCCTGCCGTAACTGCTCCGAGCCTATGGCCTGTTCCATTTCCTCATAAATTTGTTCGGCCAACTCCAGAATTTCCTCCTCAATTTGTTCCGGAGCCAGGTTCGCCCAGGCACTGGAGGTGAGCGTAGGTGGTAGTGGCATAATGGTTCGCACGGCACTGTGTAATGCTACTAGGTCCCACTCTTCGGGATATTCACTGGCCGTGAAATTATGGACTAGATTACTTAACGTTTCGGCAATTAAATCTTGAATGCTTCCTTTCAGACTTAAATTGCCTAAAATCCGGCGACGTTCGGCATACATAACCTCACGTTGTTGGTTAATAACATCGTCATACTTAAGCAAGTGCTTACGAATATCAAAGTTGTGTCCCTCGACCTTGGTCTGAGAGTTTTCTATGGACTTACTGACGATACCGGCTTCAATAGGAACATCATCCTCCACGCCAAAGCGTTCCATTAGGTTGGCAACATTCTGGCCGCCAAAGCGGCGCATCAGATCGTCTTGCAACGATACAAAAAAACGGCTGGAGCCAGGGTCGCCCTGCCGACCAGCCCGCCCGCGAAGCTGGTTATCAATGCGGCGAGCGTCGTGGCGTTCTGTACCAACCACATGCAATCCACCCAACTCCATCACTTTTTTCTTGTCTTTTCTCACCCGTTCTGACCATTTACTCAGGGTTTCCTCCCACAACGCGGGGTCAACTTCGGTTAAATCCTCTCCCTTACGGCGTAATTCATCACGAGCCAACCCATCAGCATTGCCCCCTAACAAAATGTCAACACCACGTCCGGCCATATTGGTGGCAATGGTGACGGCCTCCGGACGACCCGCCTGGGTGATAATGGATGCCTCACGCTCGTGTTGCTTGGCGTTGAGAACCTCATGTTTTACCCCCTGCCTGTCTAACATTTGAGAAAGCTGCTCTGAGGTTTCGATGGCAATTGTACCAACCAGTACCGGACGTCCCATCTGTTGCATCTCTTTGATTTCTTCGGCCACCGCCTTGAATTTTGCTTGAGGATTTTTGTAGACAACATCAGGATAGTCTACACGCTTGTAGTAAAATTCGCCGTTATCCTCGCTATGATACGTGGTGATTTCCGCTCCGTCTTCTTTGTGGCTCTCTCTAATCAAATCACCACGTATGGCCCGATATTCAACGTTAGTCGGCAATACCGTTACCTCCAACTCGTAAATATCGCCAAACTCTTCGGCTTCTGTCTCGGCTGTACCGGTCATCCCGGCCAGTTTATTGTACATTCGGAAAAAATTCTGGAAGGTGATGGTGGCCCAGGTAAAGCTCTCATTCCGAATATGGACCCCTTCTTTAGCCTCAATGGCCTGGTGCAAGCCCTCGCTGTAGCGCCGTCCATGCATCAAGCGTCCGGTAAATTCGTCGACAATAATCACTTCGCCATTTTGGACCACATAATCAACATCCCGCTTGAAGAGAGCATGCGCTCGAAGCGCATTATCAAGATAGGGGGTCATATCAGAACTCTCACCCTCATAGAGATTTTCGACCCCTAAAGCCTGTTCAATGCGCTCAATTCCCTGTTCCGTAAGATATGAAATCCGCGCTTTCTCATCAACCACATAGTCGCCATCCGGCTCCTGGTCCTCATCGTTAACACTTTCATCACTGCTACGCTTAAGCGGGCGAACCAACAGGGCAAACCTCTGGTACAATTCGCTGCTCTCCTCGGCCTGACCGGAGATAATGAGCGGCGTACGCGCTTCGTCAATGAGAATATTATCAACCTCATCGATGATGGCATAATGCAATTCACGTTGAGTCCTTCGCCTTAAATCGGGTACCATATTATCGCGCAGATAATCAAAGCCAAATTCGTTATTCGTGCCATAAGTAATATCAGAGTGATAAGCTTCGTAGCGCGTGATGGGCCGCAAATACTGGTAACGGTCATCATCACTCCGGTATTCGGGGTCGTATTGATATGAGGCTTTATCTACCCCGCCACCCCCGGCATTCTCAATAACTGCCACACTCAGCCCCAGCAGATGATAAATCGGCCCCATCCATTGACAGCCAAACTTGGCTAGGTAATCGTTGACCGTAATCAAATGAGCGCCCCGTCCCATCAAGGCATTAAGTACAAGCGGCATGGTCGCCACCAGGGTTTTTCCCTCACCGGTACGCATCTCGACCACCTTACCCTCATGGAGAATAGAGCCACCGACCAGCTGTACATCGTAATGACGCAGGCCAATCGTCCGGCGGCTGGCTTCACGCACAGCGGCAAAAACTTGGGGCTGAATCTCTGCCAACAACTCCGCCTCTAACTTGAGCAATTGCTTCTCGGTTTGCTCAAGCTGTATTTGCAATCGCTGTCGCTCTTTACCAGAGGCGTTAGTTACCTGTTGCTTTAGGTTTTCAACTTCGGCTCGTTGTTCGGCGGAGTTCGACCGCAATTCTTGGCGAAACTCTCTCATCATTTGCCGAATCTCATCGTCACTTTTAGCCTTCATCTCGGCCTCAAGTGCATTGATTTCATCAACCAAGGGGGTGAGTTTATTGATTTCTTTCTGATTTGGATCTCCAAAAACAGCCTTAAAGACATTCTTAAACATTATCAAATTGCTCCATAAACTTTTCTTCTGTTACGTATAAAAACCATATCTTAAAATTGTACCACAATCGACCAAGCTTCCCAAGAAAAAGAGAGCGTCTTGTTGAAGACGCTCTCAATTAATAGATATTGTGGCAAAGTTAATTGTGTTGAACCAAATTAGCGTTATAAATCTGCTCTAGCCGGGGTACTAAAACATCCCAGCTATAATTAGCCTGGGCAAATGCTCTGCCAGCTCGCCCTAATTCCGCCCGACGGGCCGGGTTCTTCAACAAATCAAGGATCGTTTGGGCAAAAATTCGGGGTTCGTCGGCCAATACCAACTCCCGCCCATTAACTACCGGAAAGCCTTCAGCTCCCAGACTGGTGGAAATAATAGGCTTGCCCATAGCCATAGCCTCCATCAGTTTCAACCGGGTTCCTCCTCCCACACGCAGCGGGGCAACGTAGAGAGTTGCCCCGGCAATATAAGGTCGGACATCGTCTACATAGCCGGTGATTGTCACGCCAGGTAAGTCTCGTAACACATCCAAACGACTATGAGGACGCTGGCCCACTACAGCAAAGGTTGTACCCGATCGATGAGCCTGAATCAGCGGCAAAACATGCTGTCCAAACCACAAAACAGCATCAATATTAGGCCGAAAGTCCATTTTACCCGTAAAAACCAAATCATAGGGAATGGTCGCTCCCTTAAACCGGGCATAAGCTGATAAATCAACCCCATTGGGAACAATGGTGATTGGCGTATTTGGATTGATCTCGCGCAAGGCCACTTTATCCGGGTGAGACATGGCTACAGTATGAGTGGCTTGGCGCATTAACTCAGCTTCGTACCACTGTAGGCGATGCCACTGCACCCAACTATAAGCCGCTGCCACCCACCGTGACGGATTCTTGATATCGGTTATGAAGGCCCGTTTTTGTAAAATCCATTCGGCATTATGGGCATCGTAAATAGTGACGGGACGAGGCTGGACCGCTTGAATGGTGGGCAAGTAAGGGGCCATTTCGATGCCTTCAATAGAAACGACATCAAAAGGCTGTTCACTCAACCGCACAGCCAAGCATTTATCGAATGCCGGTGACCAAAGCCGCCAACTCATATCAGGACGACGTGTGGTAAACATCTGGCGTAAGCGAAGGCCGGTTGTGCGTTGGGGAACGGGCAATACATCCATCCACTGGCACATCTGGGGTAATGGCCCCGCATCAACTGGATTTTGATCTGGCTCTAAAAATGTAAGCACACAAACAACATGGCGTTTAGCCAATTCTTTGACGAGGTTAAAATTTCTCAGGGTTGTCCCCTGATGAGGAGGATAGGGTCGTTGAGGAGTTAAAAGTAAAATACGCATTTTGATCAATATACTTCAAAAGGTTGCGATTATCAATAGCATTGTGGAACTAGAAGTTCATTATATTTAATTCACCAATCATGATAAATTTACTTGCCAACTTTGCGATAAACTTCCAGAGTCTTTTTGGCCGCCTTAGTCCAGGAAAATTGCTTGGCCCGCTTTAAACCCTTACAGATTAAATCTTCTCGTAATTCTTTTTCTGTGAGTACACGCCACATCGCCACCGTTAAACCATCAATATCATGCGGGTCAACCATCAAGGCTGCATCACCAACCACCTCTGGTATAGCAGAGGTGTTGGACACAATCACTGGTGTGCCGCAAGTCATCGCCTCAAGAGGCGTTAGCCCAAAACCCTCATAAAAGGAAGGATGAACTAATAAACGGGCGGCATTGTACAAATAAACCAAATCTTCCGAAGGCACTCGCCCCAAAAAGGTAACGCAATCATCCAAATTCAGCCGACTTACCGTTTCATATACTTCTTCCCATAGCCAACCATTGGCTCCGGCCAAAACTAGTATTTCATCGCGTTTATATTCATCACGCAAACGACGATAGGCCTGTAACAGACCGGGCAAATTCTTACGTGGTTCAATTGTACTGACAAAAAGGATATAATCTCTATCGAATTTATATCGTTCTTTAACCCGATGTAGAGCCTCATCTTGAGGCAGTTGACGATAGATAGGATTGGCTGCTTCGTGAATAACTGTAATCTTATTCTCGGGTACACCCAACAGTCTGATGCTATCTCGGCGGGTCGCTTCGGATACCGCAATTATATGGTCAGTTTTACGCCATGCTTGATCAATTTGACCGTAGTAACGGGCGCTCTCTTTGGTGAGAAAATGAGGATAGAGTAAAAAGGCCAAATCATGAATGGTAATCACCGATTTATACTTACGGCGAAACGGTGGAATAAAGTCTGGACTATGCAACAAATTCAACTTTAATCTGGAAACCTCAAATCCCAGAGCGAGTTGCTCAAAACGATTGTGGCTGGGAGTCCATAATGATTTTCGAGAAAAGCCATTACTCTTAATCAGATAAGTTTTATCTTTGCGGCTTTGCAGTAAAACAAAATCCTCGTCTTCAGAGTCTATTTTCGCTAGGGCTTCAACCAGTTGTACAATATACTCACCGATACCGGCCCGGCTATAAAATACTAATCGCGCGTCAATTCCTATGCGCATACTACTTGATTCACCTTTTTATAAAAAAACCCCCTGCTCGACATTGGCCGAAAGCAGAGGGACATCATTGACCCGGCTATAGTGTATCGTACTATACCACTAATCTTCGTCAACGTCAAAATGACAGATACATCTCATGTATGGTTAAAAAGATTTAAAGATTACAGTTGCTAATCTTCAAACCATTGGTTACACTTCTGCTGTATTTTGGATTTGGCAAAAGCCACAAATCTATAATCTCTTTTCTGCGGGATATGACAGCCAATGTTTTTACAACTCGCTACTATCTTCATCAACATCATCACGCCGGTATTTGGCCTGGTTATTCTTGGCTATATTTCCGGTCCACGCTTGGGCCTGGAAGCCCGAACGCTTAACCGATACGCTTATTTCATTCTCATGCCTGCCTTTGTGTTTAATATTATCAGTACCGCCCAAATTCAGGCTACAGTAGCCACCCAAATGATCGTCTACATTTTGTTGGTGCATATTGGCTGTACTCTCCTTGGGTTTGGGGTAGCCAAATTATTAAAACGTTCTGCCCCGATGGTGGCAGCCTATGTACTTATAGCCGTATTCGGAAACGTCGGCAATTTTGGCTTACCTATTATTGAATTCAGACTTGGATCCGAAGCAATCCTGGCCGCCACAATCTATTTCTTAGCTATCATGGCTCTTGCCTTTATTATTGGTGTTGGCGCCGCCAATTGGACTCACGGTGGGGGGGTAGTTGCTGTTCTGGCAGTATTTAAAACACCGGCCCTCATTATCCTGATTCCGGCTTTGCTTTTTAACTGGAGCGGTATCGCCCCTCCCCTCTTCTTATCCCGCATTATCGGATTACTGGCAGGGGCTATGATTCCAACCATGCTGCTTGTTTTGGGGGTGCAATTAGCCGGAATGGATAAGCTCACTTTTGGTTTAGATGTGATCACAGCCAGCGCAGTACGCCTAATTGGTGGCCCAGTACTGGCGATACTCATTGCAATACCATTTAACCTGTCCGGCATTGAGCGAGGCGCGGGTGTGTTTCAATCGGCCATGCCTGCTGCCGTGCTAACCTCTATCATTGCCATAGAGCACAATTTGCTTCCTGATTTTGTAACCACCAC
>Ga0055475_10000155_pt1 | contig 9910 bp, 9 predicted proteins | sample Muzzi_CordB_D2_FD_57681 | JGI IMG/M metagenome (GOLD analysis project Ga0055475, IMG submission 57681) | Wetland microbial communities from San Francisco Bay, California, USA, that impact long-term carbon sequestration - Muzzi_CordB_D2 | ecosystem: Environmental > Aquatic > Marine > Wetlands ... | reverse complement strand
CTTGAGTGGCGGTTTTGACATCATCTTCCAGTATTCTGCCGCCGGGACCACTTCCTTCTATGGTTTCAATATCAACGCCCAGCTCTCTGGCCAACCGTCTAACAGAGGGTGACGCCGGTACGGGATGACTTGAGTTCTTGTTATTAGTTTTGTCTACTGCTTCGATTTCTTCATGTTCAGCTTCATCCTTGGGCTCGTCAGTTTTTTCTGAGGACATCTCCGCTTCTTCTCCAGGCTCCTTCTGGCCTTCGACTTCATCATCTGCTGATCCTGCTTCATTAGTTTCAGGTTCGGGATCGGCGTTAACTTCTTCTTCAACTTCTTTTTCTGCCATCTCTTCTACTGCTTCATCCTGAGTTTCAATTTTGCTAGCTTCCTTAACCTCAACATCTTTGCTATTACCTTTTCCATCATCGATCGTTACAAGAAGCTGTCCCACTTTTATTGTGTCACCTTCACTAATATGAACTTCTTTAATTGTTCCGTCAGATGGTGCCGGGATTTCAATTGCGGCTTTGTCTGTCTCGATTTCCAGAAGCGGTTGGTCCAGAACGACTTTGTCTCCTATGGAAACATATACGCCTATGACATCTCCTGTCTCAATATCCTCTCCCAAATTGGGTAGCTTGTATTCAATAGTCATTTTGTTGCTTCCTCGATTAAGTAATTAAAGGATTTACCTTACTTGGATTAATATCCATATCCTGAATGGCTTTTTCTACAACAGACGTATCTATCTTCTTCTCCCATGTTAATGATGCCAGAACTGCAAGGGTAATATATCTCCAGTCAACTTCAAAGAAATCTCTTAATGCTTTCCTGCTTGCGCTTCTGCCAAATCCATCTGTTCCTAGAGAAACAAGCGGGCGCGGAAGCCACTGGGATATGGAATCAGGCAGTGCCATAACATAGTCTGAAGCTGCTACAAATACTCCCGGCGCATCTTTTACGCACTCTGTTATATATGGAATTCTTTTAATTTCCGAAGGATGCAGCATATTCCAACGCTCTTGGTCAAGACCATCCCTGTATAGTTCTTTGTAACTGGTCACGCTCCATACATCTGCGGCGACTCCGTATTTTTCCCCCAATACTTTCTGGGCTTTTATGACCTCGTTTAGTATGGTTCCGCTCCCGAAGAGTTGGGCATGAAGTTTGGTATCTTTGACCTCAGAATTTCTAAACTTGTACATTCCTTTTAGTATTCCTTCTTTGGCCCCTTCCGGCATTGGGGGCTGCAAATAGGTTTCGTTCATTACCGTGATGTAGTAAAAGATGTCTTCCCGGTCTACATACATCCGCTTTATCCCGTCCTGAATAATAACTGCTATCTCATATGCAAATGCCGGGTCATAAGCCTTCAAGTTTGGCACAGGGTACGCCAGCAAGTGGCTATGACCATCCTGGTGCTGGAGCCCTTCGCCGGCCAATGTGGTTCTTCCGGATGTGCCCCCTATCATAAAGCCCTTACACTTCATGTCGCCTGCTGCCCATACGAGGTCTCCGATCCTCTGAAAACCGAACATTGAATAGTATATGAAAAACGGAATTGTATTAATGCCATGAGTTGCATAGGCCGATCCTGCAGCTATGAATGAAGACATTGAACCCGCCTCTGTAATACCCTCTTCCAAAATTTGCCCGTCAACAGCTTCTTTGTAATATAATAGAGTCTCAGCGTCTACTGGTTCGTATAACTGTCCGACATGGGAATAGATGCCTACTTGCCTGAACAATGCTTCCATTCCAAATGTGCGAGCTTCATCCGGGACAATAGGGACAATCAACTTTCCAATGTCTTTGTCCTTTAGAAGTTTGGCCAGCATCCTTACAAATGCCATTGTTGTTGCGACTTCTCTATTCTCAGACCCTTTGTAGAATTCTTCAAACAATTTCTCTGAAGGAGCTTTTAAGGGATCGCAAATTACCTCACGTTTGGGCAAATATCCTCCAAGCTCTTCTCTTCTTTCTTTCAGATATTTAATTTCGGGGCTATTGTCGGCAGGCTTGTAAAACGGCGCTCTTGATACATCATCGTCTGAAATTGGAATATCGAATCTTTTTTTAAACAGTTTAAGCTCATCTTCATTAAGTTTTTTCTGCTGATGGGTAATATTTCTTCCCTCACCAGCCTCTCCAAGCCCATAACCTTTAATCGTTTTTGCCAGAATTACGGTTGGTGATCCGACGTTTTCAACGGCGGCTTTAAATGCCGGAAAAATTTTCTCAGGATCATGACCGCCTCTTCTTAATTTTTGCAGTTCAGTGTCGGACATATCTTTGACCATTTCTTTAAGCTCAGGGTCTGTACCAAAAAAGTGGTTCCTAATGTATTCCCCTGATGCAACAGAATACTTCTGATAATCGCCGTCTAAAGCGTCGGTCATTCTCTTTACGAGTTTGCCGTTATCGTCTTTTGAAAGTAGAGGGTCCCAATTACTTCCCCATATTACTTTTATTACATTCCATCCGGCGCCTCTAAATATAGCTTCAAGCTCCTGAATAATTTTGCCGTTTCCTCTTACCGGCCCGTCAAGACGTTGGAGATTGCAGTTTACGACAAATATTAGGTTGTCCAGATGCTCCCTTGAGGCCAGAGTAATAGCTCCCAATGTTTCTGGCTCATCGGTCTCACCGTCTCCCAGGAATGCCCATACTTTTGAGTCAGAGCGCTTTTTGAGTCCCCTGTCCTCAAGATAACGGTTAAAACGCGCTTGATAAATAGCCATTATTGGACTCAGTCCCATGGACACTGTAGGGAACTGCCAGAATTTTGGCATCAGCCATGGGTGTGGATACGAAGTTAAACCGCCTGCAGGCTGCAAGTCGCGCCTGAAATTCTGAAGGTTCTCAATGCTGAGCCGTCCCTCAAGAAATGCCCTTGAGTAAATTCCGGGAGCTGCGTGGCCCTGAAAGTAGACTATATCACCCTCATGGTTCTCGTTTCTTCCACGAAGAAAATGGTTATATGCAACATCATATAAAGCAGCAGCCGAGGCAAAAGTGGATATATGTCCGCCAATCCCTTCTTCCAGCCTGTTGGCGCGTACCACCATAGCCATAGCGTTCCATCTTATCAGGCTCCTTATCTTCCATTCGATCTCCGGATCGCCGGGATATTTTGGCTGTTTTGAAGTTGGTATTGTATTGATGTAAGGCGTGTTGGCGGTGAATGTCAATTTCACGCCTTTTTTCTGAGCATGAATCTGTAGTAGTTTTATAAGCTTTGCAGCTCGTTCTTCGCCTTTTTGTTCCAATACGTAATCAAGGGATTCAATCCATTCCCTGGTTTCCAATTCTTCATCGGCTATTTTCTTCTTGTTCTTATTAGATTCTTTTTTCATTTGCGTATGCGTAAAAATTCTACATTAATGCCTGGTTTTAAGTCAATTTTCTTAATATATTATACATATTACCCTGTTTTAGATACAGCTTTTGGGAAAATAGAATATTTATAGTATTAGATTATGCAAATATTAAGCCAAAAGGATTGACCGCTTTATTATTGAATATATAATATCTCAACTATGGAAAAATTTGACCTAACAGTTATCGGATCTGGACCTGGCGGTTACGTCGGAGCAATTAGAGCAGCACAGTTGGGAATGAAAGTAGCCGTTATAGAACGGGATAAACCTGGTGGGGTATGCCTCAACTGGGGTTGTATACCGTCAAAGTCAATCTTGAAGTGTGCTGAGGTGTACGAATATTTCAATCATTCTGAAGAGTTCGGTATTCAACATAAAGGACTTTCTTATGATTTTTCTAAAGTTATAGATAAGAGTAGAAAAGCTTCTTCTACTCTGAATAAAGGTGTGGAATATCTATTAAAGAAGAATAAGATTACACTTTTCAACGGTGTGGGAAAATTGATTACAAGCAGCAAAGTCGGTGTGGTAGGCGAAAATAATCAACTTGAAATCGATACTGATAAGATAATGATAGCAACAGGTTCTGTACCTGTTACGCTTCCGGGGCTTGAAGTAGACGGAAATTTAGTAATGACAAGTGACGAGGCAATATTTCACAGAGAGGTACCTGACTCAGTTGTTGTTATTGGAGGCGGATACATTGGAGCTGAATTTGCCTATGTGTATAATTCATTCGGCAGTAAAGTTACAATTGTGGAGATGATGGATCATATTCTGCCGGGTGCAGACAAAGAAGTGGCGCTTGAACTTCAGAGGCTATTTAAAAAGAATGGTATGACAATTTTAACTGGAACAAAATTCAAAAATATCAATAAGAAAAAGAAAACAGTTGATGTAATACTTGAAGATACTTCAAGTCAAGCCGAAACTAAAATTACAGCATCTATGGTTCTTGTTGCGGTAGGAAGAAGGCCTGTAGCCAATGATGCGCCAACATCTCTGAGTTTTTATAAGAAAGGCGGAGATATTGGGTTAGACGGGCTAAAGATAGAGCTTGATGAGCGAGGTTTTATCAAGACGGATGACAGTTATATGACTACATGCAACAATGTTTATGCTATTGGAGATATTATAGGCCCTCCACTCCTGGCTCATAAAGCATCTGAAGAAGGTGTTGCTGCTGTTGAAATTATGTCGGGTTTAAAGAGTAAAGTTCATTACAATAATATCCCCGGCTGTGTTTATTGTCAGCCTGAGATTGCAACAGTGGGACTTACAGAAGAGCAGGTTCAGGAGCAGGGATTTGACTATAATGTGGGCAAGTTCCCATTCCGTGCTGTGGGAAAAGCCGTAGGAACAGGTGAGACTGACGGATTTGTTAAAATTTTGTCGGATAAAAGCACTGGAGAGATATTAGGATCTCACATTATAGGGCACGGCGCTACAGAGCTTATAGCAGAAATTGGTGTAGCAAGGACTTTGGAGTCTACTCCTCTTGAGATAGCGATTACATCCCACGCCCATCCGACATTGTCTGAAGCTGTAATGGAAGCCGCATTAGCAGCGATGGGTAGAGCCAGAAACTCATAATGCAAATATTATGGATACGATAAACGTATATAAAATCGGCCTTGTTCCCTATGAGACAGCTCTTGATCTCCAGTTGAGGCTTCTTGAGAAAAGAATGAATGGTGAGATTGGAGATACTCTTCTTCTCTTGGAACATCCCCCTACATTTACGATTGGTCGAAAGGGGCTAAAAGAGCATTTGCTTATCAATGAGAAATATCTCTCAGAGCGCGGAATACATTTCCATGAGATTAGCAGAGGTGGAGACATTACTTTTCATGGTCCGGGCCAGATTGTCGGCTATCCGATAATTGATCTTAGCGACAGGGGAAGAGATATTCATAAATATTTAAGAGGACTTGAAGAGCTGATCATCTTGGTATTGGAAGATTATGGAATTAAGGCAAAAAGAATTGAGGGTTTAACGGGAGTTTGGGTTAATGGACATAAGATTGCCTCTATTGGAGTCGGAGTAAAGAGGTGGATTACATATCATGGTTTTGCTCTTAATGTAAATACTGATCTTTCTTATTTTGATATGATTGTGCCTTGCGGAATACCTGATGTCAGGATGACATCTCTAGCGGGCTGGTTGGGAGAGAAAGAGGAAATTCCTACAGAAGATACAGAAGAAATAATAATAAAAGCTTTCATTAAGATATTTAATTTTAAGAATGCTAGAGTGCTTACCAGTTTTGATAGTAATACAGAGAATCTCTTGGAAAATGATTTGCTGTTTAATTTTGAGTCTCATCCCACTAAAGATAAAGACCTTCTCATATAAGTTGCTTTGCTAATTCTAGCGATCTCCGGCTAAACTTATTAAAATGTTTTCTGTGAATAATCTGCATATATTTTTAGTCATAGTCTTTCTTTTCCTTTCCCAAACTGCATTATCAGCTATAGACAATATTAAAGTTCCCGACGGTTTTATAATTGAAGAGTATGCAACCGGTTTGGGTAGTCCTCGATTTATGGCACTAAGTCCGGATAATGTGCTTTTTGTTACAGATATTAAAGCTGGAAGGGTTGTTGCCCTACCCGACCGAAACGGTGACGGACTCAAGGATAGCGTCAAAATTTTTGTAAAAGATTTGAATAGGCCGCATGGGATTGCGTTTCATAACGGATACCTTTATGTCGGAGAAACAAATCAGATTGTAAGATTTAAATACAACGGGATCGAAAGCGAATCCGGAAAGAAAGAAATAATAGTTCCGGATATTCCAATCAACGGCCATTTTACAAGGACCGTTTCGTTTGGCCCGGATGGGAAAATGTATGTTTCAATCGGCTCTTCCTGCAATGTGTGTGTGGAAGGAAATGACACAAGAGCAACTATAATGAGGTTCAACCCAGACGGGAGCGATGGAGAAATTTATGCCACAGGGCTTAGAAATTCTGTTGGTCTTATTTGGCACCCCAGCACTGGTGAGCTGTGGGCGACTGATAACGGCAGAGACTGGCTTGGTGATAACCTGCCTCCCGATGAAGTGAATATTATAAAAGAAAAAAAAGACTACGGATGGCCTTACTGTTACGGCAATAATGTTCCTGATCCCGAGTTTGCAGATCCCAAGAGATGTGAGGATACAATTGCGCCTGTTATAGAGATTCAAGCTCATTCCGCACCTCTAGGACTTACTTTCTACAACGGGAAAATGTTTCCCCCTGATTATAAAGGGGATTTATTTATAGCTTTCCACGGGTCTTGGAATCGTTCCAAGCCGACTGGGTATAAAGTGGTGAGGGTGAAGATTGAGAATGGAAACATTGAAAACATAGATGATTTTGCCGTCGGTTGGCTTGTCGGGTCAAAAAAAACTGGCAGGCCTGTTGATGTTCTAGTTGGAAAAAAAGGCGAGCTGTATATCTCGGATGATCATGGCGGCAGAATTTATAAAGTTACATCAAACAAAAACTTTGCACCTTCGGAACAATCAAATTAATCCCTTTAACTGAATCCTCTTTTTTATTTTGAGCTTTCTAAATACTTTTGTCAGATGATGTTTCACGGTTTTTTCGCTTATGTATAACTTTTCACCTATTTCACTATTTTTTTGACCGGTTTGGGTTACTCTATATCCGGGATTGTGTCATCAGGTTCAGATGCCGTTAATCACGTAGAAAAAAACAAGCCCGATCTTGTATTAATGGATATAATGCTCGAAGGTGAATTAGACGGCATTGGAGCCGCAGAAAAAATCCATGAACTATTTTCTTTGCCAGTCATATTTCTAACCGCTTATTCTAATCAAAAAACTCTGGACCGCGCTAAAACCGCAAAGCCTTATGGATATATATTAAAACCATTTCAGGAAACAGATCTCCATACATCAATAGAAATAGCCATATATAAACACAAGATAGAAAGAAAATTAATCGAAGAAACGGAAAATGCGCTTGCTGCCATAATAGGGAGCTCCGAAGTTTTACTTGAAGACGGAACTCCAAAGCATGATTCAGACTTCAATCGCAGAATAGAATCGATCAGAAATGCGGCCCTGGTAATTAAAGAGACGATAGAGAAGCTTTAGGTCATATGGAAAATTCAGTTTTTACATATTTTAACTCATTGGATGAGCACGAGCATATCTGCCATTTGTATTATGAAGATTCTGAATGTTATGAAATTGCAACGAGCTTCATTCTAAATGCTCTGGAATGCAATAACAGATGTGTTTACCTATCCAACCGTCCTGTACCTCAAGAATTACTTTCCAGGCTGAGGGGTCACGGTATTTTGAAATCTCGAAATTCAAAAGGAAGAGTATTTGATGAGATCATAGTAAATAATCCTTTGAAGGAAGCCAACAAAGCTGAGGCCTTAGTCAGAAAGATAGAAAGCGAAATAGAGGGCGTGCTTAAAAGTTCTAATTCCCCGGTAAGGTTTATAATGATGCATAGTGATAATAGCTATTTCCTTACTAATTCAGACAGGCTGTGGAAAAAGGCGTGTCTGAATAGAATTTGTCTTGAGAAACCTATAATATTAATGAACCAGTTTCATGTTGACAGGCTGGGTTCTAAAGATGTTCTTTCTATTCTCAAAACTCATCCTACTATAGTTGAGCAGAGCAGGGTTTATTCAAGCCCTTTATATTTAAAGCCCGAACATATAATTAATGATCTGGAAAAAGAGTCTGAAAAAATTAAAGACCTAAGCCGTAAGGAAATAAAAGTACCGGGATTAATTATTGACGGGTTAAGTAACAGTGGTATCGCAAAAGAGATGTCTATCAGCGTAAAGACTGTTGAAACTCATAGAGCCAATATCATGAAAAAACTTGGCTACATAATCTTGTTGACCTGGTTAAATTTTCTATGAGAAACGGAATAGCCTGATAAAATCAGAGCTTTCTTCTCTGAGCCCTACTCATTATGCGGAACGTTTTTCATGTACCCAAACAAATAATATAAAATCAATACAATCGTAATTCCTATTAGAACGAATTTCACAAGGGCTGCAGCTGAAGCAAGGAATATTAATACACCGCTAAGGCTGCCGGTATTTTGCAGCTGAAAGAGAAAAATTGTATTTTCTATGATATCCAAAGCGCCTGCGATGATAGGAATGGAAAACAGATTCAAAGCTTTCTCATAATCAAGGCTTCTTACCAATGAACCCAGTAGATTTGCCAGGAATCCCACATACGCAAAAATGAAAAGGTAATCTACCCATAGCATAATCAGATGGGAGCGTATGCCGTCCTCGCCGCACTGACTTATTATCTGATTCAACCCGGATTTAGTAAATACTAACTCAAGAGATATTATGTCCGGACAAGCTGGGGGCCTTAACTGGGCGTCCAGAATGAACATAACCAGCGCGTTTAGCACAAAAAACATAGCGGTGAAGACCAGGTACTGTTTCACTGCCAGGAGCTGAAATAGGAAATCTATAATTTTTCTGTACATAAGAGTTGTCTTTAATTAAGTTGCATATGAGTATGCAGGATAAATGTAAACAATCAATATATCTTGCGTAACTCATGTGAATTTTCTTGTCGGTGAAGCAGGTTATGCTAGAATTCTTATCATTACATAAACGGAGATTTAACTCATATGACAAATCCAAGAATTGAACAATTAAAAATACTAATTAATAAAGATCCGAATAATCCTTTGGGGCGTTATGGTCTTGCGAACGAGTACTTTAAATCCGAGCAGTTTGAAAACGCTATTGTTGAAATAGAGGAGTATTTACAATTAAAAGATGACGAAGGCGCAGTGTACAGAATGCTGGCTGAATGTTATATGAGAACAGGGAATACTGAAAACGCAAAAGAGGCCTATGCCAAGGGTATTGATGCCGCAAACCGTCACGGACACCCGAGCATGGCAGAGGAGTTTGAGGAAGCGATTGAATTTCTCGACGAATAGCTGTTATTGCCATATGTTCACAGGAGCGTAAGATGGAAAATATTGTAGAAGCCGCAGGAATTGACGAACTTGAGCCGGGACAGGCCAAATTGATTGAGGTTGATGGCAAAGAGATTGCTCTTTTTAACTCCAATGGAGAATACTTCGCGATTGATAATGAGTGCACTCATGTAGGTGGTCCTCTGTGTGAAGGTGAAATTGACGACGGCAAAGTAATATGCCCATGGCATGGGGCGGAGTTTGATCTGAAATCCGGTCAAGCTGTTGCTCCCCCCGCTGAAGAGGATATACGCACATACAAAGTGCGTATTGAAGCCAATGTTATAATGATTGAAATATGAGGCTGATTTCCTAGAAATTTGTATTTATGCATATTGCGAAATAACCCCCTTGGCTTAAATCTGAAAAGGGTCCATACTTATCTTGTCGGGTCAGATTATTTTTTACACTTTCATTCAGTTCCGGGTTTTAATTTTAAGAGCCATCAGGTTGTTGTCATGGAAAAGAAGGCAAATAGAAAACTGGACTGGCTATTTCTCGATATGAACTCGTATTTCGCTTCTGTCGAGCAGCAGCTGAGGCCTGAA
>Ga0055475_10000154_pt1 | contig 9920 bp, 6 predicted proteins | sample Muzzi_CordB_D2_FD_57681 | JGI IMG/M metagenome (GOLD analysis project Ga0055475, IMG submission 57681) | Wetland microbial communities from San Francisco Bay, California, USA, that impact long-term carbon sequestration - Muzzi_CordB_D2 | ecosystem: Environmental > Aquatic > Marine > Wetlands ... | reverse complement strand
CCCTCGAGTTCATCCCTCAAATTTCTGGCGTTGGTAAGGTTTCCGTTATGCGCTATGGCAAGGGAGCCTCTGAAGTAGTTTATGACAATAGGCTGCATGTTTTTGTGCTGGCTTGAGCCTGTAGTGGAATAACGAACGTGGCCGATGGCGTTTTTACCCGGTAAACCTGCGAGAACTTCTTCGGAAAAGATATCCGATACGAGTCCCATATCACGATGATTGTGAAGATTGACGCCGTCGGACGTGACAATCCCCGCACTTTCCTGTCCCCGGTGTTGAAGGGCGTGCAGTCCCAGATATGTCAGGTTAGAAGCTTCGAGATTATTGTATATACCAAAAACACCGCACTCTTCTTTAAGCTTAGGCATAGCTTTTTAGTATATTCTCAAATCCATTTGCCCAACTGTTATAGGCTCTGGATATGGGAATATCAATTAAGTCCTCTATATATAGTCTAGTCCCTTTTACCTTGCCAATTATTTCCATTGGTAAGTCTACACTATCCGTCAAGTCTTTAAGCTTCTTAAGGTTTACTTCTTCAAGAGATACTATTGCTCTTCCCTGTGATTCTGAAAATAATATAGCATCTTTCCTCATTGATTGAGGAACTTTGATCTCAACACCCATAGGACCTTGAGGCGTAAAACACGACTCACATAATGCCAGAGCAAGTCCGCCTTCTGATAAATCGTGCGCTGACTTTATTATACCTCTCTCGGAGGATTTAAGTAAGACCTCTATTAATTTTAATTCCTTATCTAAATCAAGTTCAGGAGCTTGTCCGGAAACTTTTCCATGGATTTGTTTGAGATACTCGCTTCCGCCGAATTCTTCTTTGGTTTCTCCAATGAGAACTACAATGTCGTCATCATTTTTAAACCACTGAGTGAGATGGTTGTCCGTGTTTTCTATCAGTCCGACCATGCCAACAGATGGAGTAGGGTATATTGCTGTGCCTTCTGTTTCATTATAGAAACTAACATTGCCGCTTACTACCGGGGTGTTTAGTTTCAAGCAGGCGTCTCTCATTCCGTTAATGGCCTGCTCGAACTGCCACATTACACCAGGGTTCTCAGGGCTGCCGAAATTGAGACAGTCTGTTATCGCTAAAGGCTTTGCGCCAGAACACGCAAGATTGCGCGCGCTTTCCGCAACAGCTATCGCGGCTCCGTTATATGGGTCAAGGTAGCAATATTTTGAGTTGCAGTTAACTGTCATGGCGACTCCCTTGGTCGTGCCTTTTATTCTTACCACAGCAGCATCTGACCCCGGAAGTGTAATTGTATTTGTTCTAACCATATAATCGTACTGCTCGTATATCCACCTCTTGCTTGCCAGTGTAGGGGATGACAGGAGAGTCAACAAGATAACGTTCAAGTCATCCGGAACAGGTATTGATGTTATATCAAGGTTTTGTATTTCACTGATATACTGGGGTTTTTCAACCGGTCTACTATATGCCGGAGCCTCTTCGGAGATAAGTGTTATAGGAATTTCCGCGGCCAGTTCGTCAATATCGGTTATTACCAGTTTTCCACTATCCGTTACTTCTCCTATAACGCTGAAATCAAGATCCCATTTCTTAAAAATCTCCTCAGCAATATTCTCTTTCCCTTTTTCAACCACCATAAGCATGCGTTCCTGTGACTCAGATAACATGCATTCATAAGGGGTCATATTTTCTTCTCTTCTTGGCACTTTATCTATTTCTATTCTAAGTCCCGTTCCCGCGCGCTCGGCCATTTCCGTTGATGATGAAGTTAATCCGGCTGCTCCCATATCCTGAATGCCGACTACAATTCCTGTTTTAAACAGCTCCAGGCAGGCTTCCAATAAAAGTTTTTCGGTAAACGGGTCTCCAACCTGAACAGCTGGCCTTTTTTCTTCTGCTTCCTTGGTAAAGGTTTCAGATGCCATAACGGCCCCATGTATACCGTCTCTTCCGGTTTTTGATCCCACATAAATTACTGGGTTTCCTACGCCTGTAGCATATCCTTTGAATATTCCGTCCGTATTTGCTATTCCGAGAGCAAATACGTTAACCAGGGGATTTCCGTTGTAGCAGTCATCAAAGTAGACTTCACCCCCGACAGTTGGGATGCCGATACAGTTACCGTAACCTGCAATACCATCCACAACTCCGTCTACAACAAATTTGGTTTTAGGAAGGGAAGGGTTTCCGAATCTAAGTGAATCCAGGATAGCCACGGGTCTTGCCCCCATTGTAAAAATATCTCTTAAAATTCCCCCGACTCCTGTGGCAGCACCCTGATAGGGCTCAATAAAAGAGGGATGGTTATGGCTTTCCATTTTAAATACAGCACACAGTCCATCTCCGATGTCAATTATTCCGGCGTTTTCCCCAGGACCCTGTATAACGGCTTCTCCCTCGGTCGGTAGCCGCTTAAGATGCACTCTGGAGCTCTTGTATGAACAATGCTCAGACCACATAGCAGCAAGAATTCCAAGCTCTGTAATGTTGGGTTCTCTTCCTAAAGCATTTACTATTTTGTTATATTCTTCTTCTGTTAGCCCATGATCCAGGGCAGTTTGTAGATTCGGCATATCAAGTTCATCTCTTGTTGCATTAATATACCTGTAATTTAAGACAGATTATATTATGTTGCTATTATTTGTTTGAATTGTTTGAAAAATGTTACAAATATGACATTATTCTTCCTTATGCGGCATTTCTCTGGTTTATTAATTATTTTATCTTTGTTTAGCGTTGTAGTTCCTTTTAAAGATTCCCTCTGTCAGGATAAGTCAGAAAAAAATTGGTCTAACTATACTCAAGAAGAGAAGGAAGAGATAAGAGCTAAAATTTTACGGAAGTATAATAGAAGGGATATTCCCTACAAGAGTTGGAATGAATATACAGATCTTGAAAAGGATGAATTAAGAGATAGATGGACAGCGTCAGAAGCTGAACTTGTTGCTGAATCTTTACGGCTTGGTGATGAACTCCCAGGTTTTGTAAAAAAGATACCTTTCACCGAAGAAGATAATAAGTTACTTAAAGAATTAGGTGTAACTACCTATGATAATAGAGTAAAAAAGTACGATCTAAGAGGAATTAATTTTGAAAGTCAGGATTTGAGCAATGTGAATTTGAATGTGATCAATCTTCAGGGTTCGCGTCTCAGAGGGGCAAATCTTAGTGGATCGAGTTTAATTAAAGCTAATTTATCAGGGGCTGATTTAATACATGCTGTATTAACCGGAGCTAATCTCCGAAGCGCTAATTTAGAACAAGCATATTTGATCAATTCTAATCTTGATCAGTCGGTATTAACCGGTGCAATTTTGAAAAACACTGAAGCCGGAGTCTCTAGTCTTAATAACGCGAATCTGAATAAGGCTCAACTGAGTGGGGCAAAATTTCTAGCAGCTGAGCTTAAGGCGGCCAAGATGAGATCGTCGGACCTGGATGCGGTTGATTTCTCCGGGGCTGATTTAAGCGGTTCAGATATGAGCCTATCCAGTCTAGATAGGGCAAACTTTGAAAGCGCTAACCTTACTCTGGTAAAACTGAATGATGCGAATCTGAGAGAATCTAATTTACAAAACTCAATTCTAGATCAAGCTGAGATCAAGCGGGGAGATCTGGAGAAATCTAATCTCTCCGGTGCAAAATTGAACAGGGCAAATATGGAAACAGCCAATCTTAAATATGCGCAGCTGAATAATTCAACTCTAAAAGGTACTCAGATGGAATTTGCCGATTTATCTGAATCGAAAATAAATAATTCGGATTTAAGAGGCGCTAATTTAAGTAAGACCATAATTACCAACTCTAATTTTTCAAATTCCAATCTGAAACAAGTCTTATTTAGTGAATCATCAATATCAAATTCAATTATATTAATTCTTCTCTCGAACAGTCGGATTTCAGCGATGCTAATCTTGACCGAGTTAATTTTGAAAGATCAAATCTCGGTAGTGCTAATTTTGCAGGTGCTGAAATAGCAAGTTCAAATTTGAGCAACATTATACTTAACAATTCGAATTTCAATGAAGCTATAGTTACAGACGTTAATTTTAACCGCGCTATAATGGTAAATAGCGAATATCAGGACGCATTGGTTACGGAAAGCGATTTTACCTCCGCAGATCTTCAGGGTGTAAAATTCAATAATGCTCTATTAAACTCGGTGATTTTAAGTGAGGCTAATCTAGAGTCCGCTGACTTTTTAAATACAGAATTGATAACCCCGTATTTATTTGAAGCCAGTCTGGGACCGGTTAAAAATTTAGGGACCATCCGATGGTCGAAAGATTATGAAATAGGAGAGGAAAAAGATGGGAATTTGAAAGTAGCAATTAGTATATACAATGATTTGTATGTGTTATATAAATCTCAAAATTTGCCTCGCGTAGCAGAAAAATTTAAATACCGCGAAAAAGCCATAGCGGCCGATCAGTCTCCATTTCCATTTAAGTTAGTTAGAAAAATATTTTCGGGGGGAAGTTTTGGATTTAGCTTCTCTTCCGCTTTCGTTGTCAAATCGGCTTTTTCAGTCATATTGCTTTTTGCCATCCTTTATTTCTTGCTTTCATCCTTAAGAAATATTAAGCCTGGTATCTATACTACAATTGAAGTGTTCGATTCTAACAAAATAAAGAAAAAGATTGTGCCACTTGAAACCAGGGGTTTTCGGCTTGTATTAGACAGTATAATTTTCAGTGTAGTTTCTTTTCTATCACTTGGTTACAGCACACTTTATAATAAACGACGTCTCAGTCTATATGGATTGGTTTCATTAAACTACAGAGCAAAGAGTTATGCAGGAATTCTTTCAGGCGTAGAGGCTTTATTTGGAATAATTTGTATTATATTACTGATAGTCTCAGTTATACGGTGAAAGTTTATTTGGGAAGCCCACCCAGTATTAGACAGCAGCTTTTAATTCCTGATTTATTCTGATAAATCATGTGTTGGGGTATATCCGCCTAGCTATTGTATATTGGTTTTTCGCCTTGTATCCTTACTTGGATTAACATTAATCGGATAAATTTATGCAGGAACGAGAGATGACAAACATTAAGGATTTGAGTCCGAAAGAGATAGAAAAGTTTGTACTGGATAATGATTTGCAACCTTTTAGAGCCAGACAAATCAGCAAATGGCTTTACAAAAAAGGAGTAGATTGCTTTGATGAAATGTCTGATCTCTCAAAGGACTTTAGAGACTTGCTGGAGTTTTCCTTCTCAATCAAACCTTCTCTTGAACTTGTTCAGGAACAGGTCTCGATTGACGGAACAAAAAAATATTTATTCAAGTTATCTGACGGTAATCAAATTGAGAGTGTTCTCATTCCGGATAAATCCAGAAACACCCTATGCATTTCCTCTCAGGTGGGCTGCGCGCTTGGCTGCACATTCTGCATGACTGGAACTGTTGGAAAAATTAGAAACCTAAAGCCCTCTGAAATACTTGATCAGTACATGCTTGTGAACCAGTACAATGAAAATTGTATTACCAATATTGTTTTCATGGGTATGGGTGAGCCGCTTGATAACCTGGAAAACCTTGTAAAAGTTATCAACGTTTTAACTGACCCAAACTATTTAGCGCTTTCACCCAAGAGGATTACTGTTTCTACTTCGGGGCTGGTTCCGCAAATAAATAAGCTAGGGGAGCAGGTATCTGTTAATCTTGCTGTATCACTAAATGCGCCAAGAGATGAGCTTAGGGATGAGATAATGCCAATTAACAAAAGGTATCCTATTTCAGAGCTTCTGAAAGCGAGCGTGAATTTTCCGGTACCAAACAGAAAATATTTGATGTTTGAATACGTGCTGTTGAAAGGTGTAAACGATTCCGATAGTGATGCACATACATTGGGCAGACTTCTCCGAGGAATAAAGTGCAAAATAAACGTGATACCTTTTAATGAAGCGTCTCCTCTTCCTTATAAGTCGCCGGACTGGGAAAGAGTCCTAAATTTTCAGGACATTTTGATATCCTATAGAATTAACGTCAGAATAAGGAAAAGCCGGGGTAGTGATATTCTCGGGGCATGCGGTCAATTGGCCGCCACATATCCATCAATCAAAGTTAAACAGGTTCCGGTACAAAGCTAGTTATTAATATTCAGGAGCATTATAGATAATATGACAGGCTCAGAAATAAGAGAATTATTCCTAAAATTTTTTGAAGAAAATAGTCATACCAGAGTTAAAAGCTCTTCACTTATTCCCAAGAGTGATCCTACTCTTCTTTTTACAAACGCCGGAATGGTGCAGTTCAAGGACGTATTTCTGGGGTTGGATAAACGCTCTTACAACAGAGCCACTTCCTCCCAAAAGTGTGTGAGAGCAGGCGGTAAGCATAACGATTTGGAAAATGTAGGTCACACTGCCAGGCACCATACATTTTTTGAAATGCTCGGCAACTTTTCATTTGGAGATTACTTCAAAAAAGAAGCAATAGAGTTCGGATGGAAGTTGATGACTGAAGTCTACATGCTCCCTGTTGAAAAACTTTGGGTTACTGTATTTGAAGATGATGACGAGGCATCGGAATTGTGGCAGAAAGTTATCGGTCTTCCTGAAGGCAAAGTACTTCGAATGGGGGAGAAAGATAACTTCTGGTCTATGGGCGATACCGGTCCGTGCGGGCCTTGTTCTGAAATTCTAATAGATCAGGGGGAAGAGTTTAACTGTGGCAAAGAAACTTGCGCTCCCGGTTGTGAATGCGACCGTTATCTTGAATTATGGAACCTTGTGTTCATGCAGTTTGACCGGGACTCAAGCGGGAAAATGACACCTCTGCCCAACCCCAGCATCGATACGGGGATGGGGCTTGAAAGAATTACGGCAGTACTGCAGGGTGTGAAAAGCAACTATGAAACCGATCTCCTAAGGGGAGTTATTTCCAATGTGGAGGAGATATCGGGCAAAAATTACGGCGATAATGCTGACGACGATGTTTCTATGCGGGTAATAGCCGACCATGCGCGCGCTGTTACTTTTCTGATCTCAGACGGCGTGTTCCCATCAAATGAGGGTAGGGGATATGTTCTCAGAAGAATATTAAGAAGAGCTGTCCGGCACGCTAAAATGCTTGGAATTGAAGAGCCGTGTCTTTATAAGATTACTAACAGGGTTAAAGAAATTATGAAAGACGCCTACCCCGAGCTTGAGGAAAATATTGCTTTTGTAGCCGATGTTGTAAAAAATGAGGAAGAAAGATTCTTTGAAACCATAGACAGGGGTTTGGAGCTACTCAAAGTTGAGATTGACAAGCATAAAGCTGAAAAAATTATACCGGGTGATGTTGTCTTTAAACTCTACGATACTTTCGGGTTCCCTGTTGATTTAACAGAGGACATAGCGGGTGAGGAGGGTCTTGTTCTTGATCTTGCCGGGTTTGAAAAAGAGATGGATAGGCAAAGAACTCAATCCAGAAAAGCCTGGAAGGGAGACGCTGAGGGTGAGCTTGAACCGATTTATAAAGAGTTTGTTTCAGGCGGACTTACTTCTATTTTTACGGGTTATGATAAAATCTCTGACACCGGACAGATTAAAGCACTCATAAAGAATGGCGTATTGGTAGATAGCGCTGAGGAAGGGGATGAAGTTGAGCTAATAGCCGACCAGACTCCATTTTACGGAGAATCCGGTGGTCAGGTCGGGGACAGGGGCACAATTGAGGCGGAGAAAGGCATTGCCCAAGTTTCAGATACCAAAAAACCGCTTCCAGGGATAATTGTTCATCATGCGGTTATCAAAAAAGGCACTCTTTGGGTAGGGGACAAAGTCGAATTAAAAGTCGATAAAATATTAAGGCATGGTGTGGAGTCACACCATTCTAGCACTCACATACTGCATGCTGTGCTGAGAGAAGTGCTCGGAACTCATGTCGGCCAGGCGGGTTCTCTGGTTGCTCCCGGAAGATTGAGATTCGACTTCACCCATCATTCCTCCATAGACTCTAAAGATTTAAGGAAAATGGAAGAGATAATAAACGAAAGGATTAGATGGGACGACAACGTAGTAATTGAGACTGACGTCTCTTATGATGATGCGATCAAGAGAGGAGCGATGGCATTTTTTGAAGAGAAATATGGAGACAAGGTCAGGGTGGTTTCAATCGGAGATTACAGCGTGGAGCTTTGCGGAGGGACTCATTTGGATTCATCAGGTGAAGCGGGGCTTTTCAAAATTGTTTCCGAGGGAGCATCTTCAGCCGGAGTAAGAAGAATAGATGCCCTGGCAGGTAAATCGGCCTGGGATTTTATGAGGGGCAAAGAAGATACCCTCAACGAGGCGTCTCAATTATTAAGAGTTCCGGACTCTGATGTTATTTCCAGACTCAAAAAACTGCTTGAGGAAAATGAATCGGTTAAAACCGAGCTTAATACGTACAAGAATAAGGCACTAAGCGAAAAGGCCGGCGATTTGATGGATAATATCAAGGATGTAAACGGCACTAAAGTGCTTTCCGCAGAAATATCTGGAGCAGACGCGGGTCAGTTAAGAAAAGTGTGGGACGATGTTAAGAGCAAACTTGATTCGGGTATTGCGGTGCTCGGCAGCAGAGCTGACGGTAAAGCGTATATCCTGATTGGCGTAACCAAGGATTTAACCAAAAAGTATCATTCGGGAAACATGGTTAAGGAGCTTGCCCCGATTATTGGAGGCAGGGGCGGGGGTAAACCGGATTTGGCACAAGCCGGGGGAGACAATCCGGATAATCTGGATCAGGCATTAAATAAAGCATTCGATTTGGTAAATGCCGCATAGTAATATTGCGCTCTTGGATTAGAAATTTTCACTTATTCCTTTTTCTTTTAAAACACCTTTCATTTTCTTAAGTGCCGCAGTTTCTATCTGTCTTACCCTTTCTCTTGAAATATTGTATTTCTCTCCAAGCTCCTCAAGTGTTAAGGGTTTGTCGGACAATATCCTGTTTTCAATAATAAAACGCTCTCTGTCCTTTAATATTTTAAGAGCGTCAACCATCCCGCTTTTTACGATATCGTCCTCTTCGACTTTGGTTATAAGTTCTTCTTGGTTTACGTCTTCATCCGCTAGGAAATCCATATGAGATAGTTCCGTATCACCTTTAATTTCCGCATCGAGGGAGAAATCTTTTCCTCCCATTCTCTTGTCCATTTCTATTACTGCTTCATTGGAAACATTTAGCTTGTCGGCAAGCTCTTTATAGTCTTCCGCGCTCAGATTGCCGTCTCCCAATTCCAGTTGATTCTTTGTGGACCGGAGTTTGTAAAATAATTTCCGTTGAGCTTGAGTGGTTCCCACCTTAACAAGGCTCCAGCTTTTGATTATATAATTTTGAATGTAAGCCCTAATCCACCATACAGCATATGAGATAATTCTGTAACCTTTATTAGGGTCAAATCCCTTAACTGCGTGCATTAGACCTATGTTACCTTCCTGTATTAGGTCCATGGTGTTTAAACCGTAATTTTTATACTCGTTTGCTACTTTAACAACAAATTTGAGATTGGAGGAGACAAGTTTTCTGGCAGCGTCTAAGTCCCCGTCATTTTTATATTTCATTGCGAGCTCGTATTCTTCCTCACGGCTTAGCACCGGATAGTTGCTTAGCTCGGCCATGTAACGCTGAAGCGAGGTTGTATGAGCGGGAAGAAGGTTGCCCGGCCGCTTCTTTTCTTCAGTTTTATTATTTTTGTCGGATTTTTTAGACATTATATGAGCCATAATACTTTATTAATCTATTTAGTATACGTTTTGAGGGTATTCTAATCAACCGGCAAAATTTGCATCAATCTGCAAATCCTCAAATTATTCAACATTGATAGTAAAATATGCTTGACTGACCGTGTTCTTCTGTTAGAATGTTGTGCTTAAAGTTCTGAGCTTAGTTTTCGGTTCCGGAGTAGCTCAGCTGGCAGAGCGGGTGACTGTTAATCACTAGGTCGGGGGTT
>Ga0055475_10000153_pt1 | contig 9938 bp, 10 predicted proteins | sample Muzzi_CordB_D2_FD_57681 | JGI IMG/M metagenome (GOLD analysis project Ga0055475, IMG submission 57681) | Wetland microbial communities from San Francisco Bay, California, USA, that impact long-term carbon sequestration - Muzzi_CordB_D2 | ecosystem: Environmental > Aquatic > Marine > Wetlands ... | reverse complement strand
CGGGCGAAGTCATAAGACTCAGGTGCGTAAACAGCACAATCGGCACTTTTTATCCTCTTCAGCTCGATGATCACGATTTAAACTGGATAGCTCATGACGGAATTTCGTTCCCCGAGGTTAGAACAGTTCAGGAAACACAGCTCGCACCGGGCAACCGTGACGATTTTCTAATTAAAGCCGGAGAGCCGGGCACCTATCAGTTAAGGGGTCTTGAGTTTGCAAGGTCGAGCAACCTTGTAAGAGACGAGGTTGAGCTGCTGACTTTAGTAGTAGAAGGCTCTCCAATGGACATGCCTTTTCCCACAACGCTTGTCGACGCCCCCTATGCGCCGATTACAGACGAGGAGCTTACCGGAACAAGAGAGCTTGTTTTTGATACGGCAGATAATGACGGCCAATTCCCTTCAGAGTACACGCTTGATACCGCGAATATTATTGACGGCAATCTTTATCAGGAAGATGTAATCAATCAGAATATTCAACTTGGAGCCGTAGAGGAATGGACCATAGTAAACAACGCAAGCGAAGTTCACAATTTCCACATACATACAAATCCTTTTGAGCTTATAGAGAGAAACGGAGTTGCCGAAGACCCACCGCTCTGGGGAGACACCGCTGTACTTCCCGCGGGAGGATCGATAAAATTCCGTTCTCGATTCCTGGACTTCACCGGAATATACGTCCTTCATTGCCATATACTCGACCATGAAGACCTGGGAATGATGCAGAATGTAGAAGTTTCAACATAGTTGAGTAAGGCGTTAAATTTTTACTTCTCAAGAAGTATGCTTGATGGTTGAGGTACTTTCTTGGAGATAACTCCGTACTTATCTACAATATTGGCTTTTATATACTCCATGGCTTCCTCAACAGAGTCGGTTATATAAAAAAGGTCTATGTCCTCCGGGCTAATTGTGCCTTCCTTGACCATGAGCTCTAAAAAGTCCATAAGCTCGTAAAAATACTCTTTTCCGATCAGCACAACAGGAAAGTTGAATATCTTTTTAGTCTGAATGAGCGTGATTACTTCAAACAGCTCGTCCATCGTTCCCGCCCCTCCGGGCATAACGATAAATGCATAGGAATATTTTAGGAGCATCACTTTTCTGACAAAGAAGTAATTGAAATTAATCATTACATCGAGATATGGATTGGGTTCCTGCTCGAAAGGCAAAATGATGTTGCAGCCGATAGACGTGCCGCCAGCATTTTTAGCTCCACGGTTTGCCGCCTCCATTATCCCCGGCCCTCCTCCGGTCATCACGCCAAAGCCAAGATTTACAAGCTCTTCTCCTACACGAACAGCGTCTTTGTAATATTTCTGGTCTTCTTTTGTCCTGGCCGAGCCGAATACAGTTACCAGAGGACCGACAAAATGGAGCTTCCTGAATCCGTAGAGGAATCCCCAGAACACACGGATCAAGAACCAAAGCTCGCGGAGCCTTGAATGAGGGCCCTCGAGAAATACCCTCTCCTCCATTTGTTGTCCGGTAACCGGTTTTTTCCTGAGCAGGTTCGAAATCCATTCAAACATATTAATCCCCTTTTTAAAGTTATAGAATAATACTTACTTATAGGATGGCATTTCTCAAGATTAGACTCTATGCGCCGAGCTGTCGGGCAAGGTCTTTTATATCTTCTGCAATAATATCGTAAGGCATGTTGTCGGTCTTGTCGTTGGGTCTGTCCGGGCCGAACTCAAGCGGGCGGTTTATGTAGGCGGTTTTTAGTCCAACTTCTTTTGCAGCAGTGACGTCGTCCTGATGCGCGGCACACATCATAAGCTCTTCCGGCTGCAGGTCCAAAAGCGAAAGAGCGGTCAGATAAACTTCCCTGTCATTTTTATAGTGCCTGGCAAGCTCTGAAGAAAGTATAACGTCCCACGGGAGAGCGGAGTGTTTTGCCATGTTTGTGAGAAGTGAGATATTACCGTTTGAAAGTGTAGCGACAATGAACTTCTGTTTGAGTCTTGTTAAACCTTCCACCGTATCTGGCCATGGCTCAAGCCTGTGCCATGCTTTGTTTAAGCGGACACGCTCACCTTTGGATAAATCATTTATCTGGAACTCCTCGAGCAGCTGGTCGAGCACCATTCGGTGGAGCTGGTCGATGCTTTTCCACGGGAGCTCCCCCTTTCTGACTTTGTCCATCGAGGGCGCGTACCCTCCCCTCCATTTGTCTGCAAACAATTCCCAATCGGCTGTGATGCCTTTTGACTCTCCAAGCTCGGTCAGCTCTTTTATCACAGAGCTACGCCAGTCGACCACGGTGCCGAACACGTCAAACGTAAGCGCTTTTACCGAGGAGAGGTCGGAACTCACTTCGCGGCCTCCGCTTTCTCTTCTGCTTTTTTGATAAACTTTTCAGCATTAATGATAAACCTTTGATGAGTGCCTTTGGTGATTTGGTCCACTCCGTCGTGGGCCTCGACATTAAACACAAGACGTTTTCCGTCAACCTCGGCAAGCTCGCCTTTCACGGTAACAGTAAGCCCCGGAGGTGTTGCGGCAGTATGATTTAAATTCACGTCGATTCCGACAGACTGCTCGTTGGGCCAGTCGATGTGCTCGTTCACAAACCTTACGCAAGCCCATTCTATGAGGCCAATCATAAAACCTGTTGAGAACACGCGCGGCATCAGCTGGAACTCTTCTGATTCCGGATAGATATAGGGAACAGTTTTGGTCTCGGGTATTTCAAAATCTAATTCAAAAGTTAGTCCGGGCTTTAGTGTGGGGTACATAATTATCTCCTCTGAAATTAATAGACTGCATGAACGCAGTTCTAGTAATATAAATAAAAACTCTCAAATTATAAAATGATATTACAAAGGAGATTTAATGCAGGCTATCCTGCACAGTAAATGACTGAACATGATCCTGCTCTTATAACTGTATCAGTTGCTCAGAGCTTTTTACGCCGCCGCTTTTCTTCTTCTATAAATAGTGAAAATGCTTACCGCAAGCATAAGCGCAACAATTGTTCCAAGTCCCCACTGTGACAGAGTCGGCACTTGAGCCGGGGGCGTTTCCGGGCCTTCATTGATGAATGTGCACTCAACAAAGCCGCCTATGGTAAGGCATTCAAAACCAACTCCGTTTTCAATATTATCACCGACGACGCCCATGGATACACACTGAACATCCACAAGCTCCCAACCATCCGGGACAATTTCTACTACCTCTTCAACTGCTCCGACACCTATGGGATACGAAGCGGAATTATTTGCAGGATCCTGCAGAACAAAATTTCCTATAAAGTTGGATTGAAAAGTAAATGAGGTATTATCAGCAGGGCTTGCCGATTTGTTTATGATAACGGAGCATCCTTCGTTCGGACCGGAACCCGCGTTAACTGTATCAGTTGTAGTTATAAATAGAAAAACAATTAACGAAACAGATATAGCCAAAAACATCACGACATTATTACGCATTTGAGCATCCTCCTAAATGACTTAACTTGTACCATCTACAATTTGAATTCTATCACACCGGCGATTACACATCAATCATCTTATTTCACGCAGTCATGCATACAATTGCCTGTCCTACAGATACAAGTTAGCCGCAGGATTGACTAAATGACTCTAATATGAGACCATTTCCTTAGAGGCCTAAAATGCTAAAAACCCCAGAGCAGTTTGAAGACAGTCTACGTGAATTAAACCCCATCGTTTATATAAAAGGAAAGAAGGTCGAGAGTGTTGTGGACGAGCCTCTTCTACGCCCGGGCGTGAACGCGATATCGATTACTTATGAGTATGCGCTGTTGCCCGAATACGCGGACACAATGACCGCGGTATCACACGTTACGGGGAAAAAAGTAAACCGCCTCCTTCATATCAACACAAGCCAGGACGACCTTCTCAAAAAACTTGAGATGACAAGGCTCCTATGCAGGGAGACAGGTTGCGCTCAGCGTTATCTTTGCCACGATGCGCTGAACGCTCTTTATGAAAACACGAACAATACCGACATGAAGTACGGAACGGATTATCATGTGAAGTTTTTGAATTATCTCGAGCAGGTTCAGGACGAAGACCTGACCATGTGTGTCGCCATGACCGACGCAAAGGGGGACAGAACCAAGCGCCCAGCCGAGCAGCACAACCCGGATCTTTATTTGAGAATGGTAGCGCGTGACGAGGACGGCATAACCGTAAGAGGTATAAAAGCAATTGTTACTGGCGCCCCTTACACGCACGAGATTCTTGTGCTCCCGACCAGGAACATGACATTTCAGGACAAGGACTACGCAATCTCGTTTGCGATTCCGATCGACGCACCAGGGGTGGAGCTGGTCAGCCGCCAGGCCGGTCGCCCTGGGGAATCAGGCGCTCCGCTTACTTCTCAATACGGGCAGGCCACAGCTCAGATTCTATTTGACGACGTATTTGTTCCATGGGACAGGGTATTCCTCGCTGGAGAATGGGATTTTGCGGGATCGCTAACGGAATCATTCGCGACTCACCACAGGGTTAGCTGCATTGGAGCGCGCGCGGGATTGGGAGACATTTTGATAGGAGCCACAGCCGCAATGGCAGAGGCAAACGGTCTTGACCCTCAGAAAACAGGTCACGTAAGGGAAAAAATTTCCGAACTCATAAAATTTGTCGAGTCTTTTTACGCGTGCGGCGTCACATCGGCTATTTTTGGCAGTGAAACAACAGCCGGCAATTTCAAGCCCGAGCCTGTGTACGCTAATATAGGGAAACTACTTCAGGGAACACACATTTACGATATGTTCAGAATCGTTCACGATACAACGGGCGGTATACTTGTTTCATCACCCTACCCTGAGGATATGGAAATTCCCAACCTTGGAGAAAAATTAAACGAGTATTTACAAGGCAGTAAAGATATATCGGCTGATTACAGAATTTCAGTCGCGAGGCTGCTCGAAGACATAACCGCTTCATATCAGGGCGGCTGGTATTCGGCCATCAGCATTTCCGGCGGCGGCTCACCCGAAGCGACAAGAATGGAGATTATGCGCAAGTACGATATTGAAGAGCGTAAATCACTGATTGAAAAAATCTCAGGGGTGTAGAAATAGTTTCGAATCTGTTAATATCGAGATATGAAGTGTAAATTGTGTTTGAACGAGAAGAAACTCTGTAGAGAATCTCATATAATTCCATCCCTTATGTATAATGAGTTGCTACTAGATACTGGCTACTTTTATAAAGTAAACAAAGCTACAATAAAAAAGTTTTCGCTGGGTAAAACAATTAAATCATTTCAGAACGGTGAATATGACAAAAACATTTTATGCGACGATTGTGAAAATAACATACTCTGCAAAGAATATGAAAATTATGCCGCTCAAGTTTATTCTTTAATTGAGAATAGGAAATCATCTGGCGAAACCACAATTGAAAGCTTCGTAAATATAAATGGAATAAAAGGAAAAAGAATAAAAAACATTAATTATAGTAAGTTCAAGTTATTTTTGTTAACTATATTGTGGCGATCAAGTATATGTAAAAGAAGTTTTTTTAACAATGTATCTCTGGGTAAAAAACACGAAGAAATAATTAGAAATATGATATATACGGATAATCCAGGGGAAATAAAAGATTATCCTTGTTTTATATGTGATTTGAACGAAGATGAGCCTATTTTGAAAGGGATTATTGCAAGACCGCTTAAACTGAAAAGAGAAGGTAACATATCATATGTTTTTATGGTATCGGGGATTTTTTATGAGTTTACTATTTCAAAACATAACCCACCATATTTTGCACGTGAAGGCGTAATAGATATGAACGATGAAATGACTATATGGATTGGACCAAACGATACTGGAAAATATTATCTGCGAGAATTTAGAAAACACTACTTTAAAAGCTAGAATAGTATTAAATTGTTATATCTTAGTCACAGTTATTTCAAACTTCAAAAGCAATTTTGTGTTAAAATTAAAACTGTTATGTCTGATCTAAAACGAAACATAGAAAAAGTAAATGAAGAACACTGCGTTGAATGCCCGGTTGGGCTTGACGACTGTGTTGAGTGCGGCGTGTGTGATCACTGCGAACACGACGCCTTGTTAGATGAGAGCGAACTCCCTCCAAGCTGGCTCAAGTTTATTGAGAAAAGTAAAACCGAAAACTGAATATCAGTTCCCCGCGAAGAATCTGCCTTATTTCCCTTATTAAGTATTTAATGTATCTTAAGTAATGCATATTAAATAGCGGCTCCCTCGCCGCATTTGAGAACCGATGGGCAGCTCTACAGTGTGAAGCGAGGGAAATCCGCAGTGGTGTTCCCTTCACCAGTATTTATTACGGTACCAGAAATGATTTTGGATGTTAAGATAGAAATAATACGGTAATTATAGAGGGTTAGCGGTCAGAAAGACGCAAGATGCCGCATTTATTGACTATTTGGTCAAATACAAGAGTTTTGGAAATTTTTTGAATTTATGGAGATTTGACTAATTATCAGCTGTTCTTTTTTAAATCCTTGAGAATTTCTCTTTCCTGATTCGACCGGGCTTCAAAGTCCTGCAGTGGAGTTACTTCCCATTCAAGCGCGCTCCAAATCGGAAGCGAACGTAAAATGCGGTCGACGTCATCATGCGAATCAGCCTCAACAATAAAAGCGAATGCCCTTTCCCCAACAGGTACTCCGCCTACAAGCACCCCTTCGGTTTCGAGATCTTCAAGTTCTTCAAAAGCTGGCAAAATTATATTTTCCAGCATCTCAATTGCTTCTTCGGCAGAAAAAAATCCAGGGCCTTCATTTCCTATTACTAAATATTTCATAATTAATACTCCTTATTGATAAATTTAGTACAGCTCGCACAAGAATACACAATAATATTCAATAAGATACATTATACGGTATAACTCAATATACGGTATTACTCGATCCAAAACGCCAGATTAATCAATGACAAATGTATTTTAGACAAAAAAAAGTGCTGCTTAAGCCCATCCAAGCTTAAGCAGCACAATTAAGCCGCTAATGGGGTTGCCCGTCCCATTGTCTTTTTTCTAATGCAGCCAAGGAATTTTAATTTTAGGGAGGATACTGCAAAGTTTGTCCTCCACTCAATATATAAAACAATACTATTAACGAAAATATTCCCGAAATTTTATATAAACGGTAAAAAATATGTTTTGATGAGATTTTACAGTCAGAATCAGTACTAACTAGAGCATTATAACATGATACATAAAGGATATTTTGGGAATGTAAATTCCCAACATCCTATCCCTGAATCCAAGATGGCGGTAGGTGGAGGGAACGGACCCGGGATAAGAATGTTGGATTAGGTAGTCTAATAATTCTGTGTTATTAAGATTTTCATTACTTTTTGATTGCTCAGAATTAAGTTAAATCAAGATTGCTTAACTACTTAATTTCTTCCCTCTATATATATAAACAATACATATGGTAAAAATATTCCCAAAAAATTAAAAAAAGTTATTTTTTCCAGCCACCAATATTAAAGTTTACTAACGGAAGGCGGATATTCAAGAGTATTATTTCTCTGTTTCTAAAGAGGTACCTAATATCCTGGTATTCAATAGAATAATAAAAAAATGGATATCAAAAATGGATTACAGCTCTATATCTAGAAAATAAAAAGGGGTAAGAATATTTTTCTTACCCCTTAGGTTTAATATTTATTTTGTTGGAAATTACCTGCTAACCAATTAGAAACCATTAGCAAGAACATTACTCTTGGCACAGGTTGTTAAATCTACCCCCTGCACATAAATTGTAAGACCTGCTGCCGCATGAGGAACAAAGAATCCGCCGAGCGTATTTCCAAAATCATCTACGGGAAGATTGCCGATATCTTTAAAATTGGGAATGTCTGCTATAAATCCGGGACATAAAGCGTTTCCGTTTTGAACTCCGGGAGCAAGTCCCCATCTGTATTTAACAAATCCTCCGGGTGTGGCAAAGTTGGTGCTGAAGATATTAAAATGACCGGCCGTACCTGGTACAAGCGGATTTAAGAATAGGTCAAATTCCTGAATCGGCGGCTCAAATGTAAGAGAAACTACGCTTGATTTATCGCAGTCGCTGGTATCAAGCGCTTGTATATATACTGTAACGCCTTCGAAATTTACAGGAACATTAGCGACAAATGAGGAAATCCCGTCACTGTTGGTCGGCCTTCTTCCCAGAAATCTCGCGTTAGCCAGATCAATTCCGGTGTCGGTGCAATAAGCGCTTATTGGTCCGGTTGCTCCGGGGTTAAAGGAAAAGAAGTATTCTACTCCTCCGGCTGAATTAGGGAAATTAGGTGTCGCGTTTTTCACCATAATGTTGCTGGCGGATCCTGCTATGCCAGTCTCAATCGGCTCTATAATCATCGGCGGAGACACGCCTGCAACTGCCTGTGTCATAGAAAGAGACATAAAAAACAATAGCAGCAAACTGCATATTAATCCTGTTTTCATCCTCATTGTAATCCTCCTGTTTAACAAAAACGGAATTTAATTAATCTTATTGTTATATAGTTTAACTGCCATAATCATAACTATCAAGGTATTTAAACAATTTTAAAGTTGATTATAATTGGCTATTGATTTTTTCGAGACTGAAAAGATAGTGCTCACCGTACTTCTTATATTTATCATCTTCAAGAAGTTCGCCGAGACGACTCGCGATCTTGCCTTGATCTTCTGTGGAAAATTCAGAAAGGTTCTGTTCGGATAGAAACACTGCGACATAGCATGCAATCTTGTCTTCTCCATCGACAAAGATGTCCGTCAGCATTTTGACCGACCCTGTCGCGCCTGATTCACCCAGCACAAAAATGCACGCTTCCTGCCATACTTGAGAGCGGTCCTCAAATATTTTTTTAAGATTGTGCCAGTTGAGATCGTTAAACACCCAGACCAATTCTTCGGCTTCCCTGTAATCTTTTTCATACCAGTTCTCACCGGGATGCATATTGCCGTTAGCGGTATTTTCATTTAAGTGTTTATCCAGTAGTTCCGCTGCGTCTGAGTTTGCCATATAATGTTTCGTCCCTGTTTAATAGTAGTTTTGAGTGGATATTTTACACAAATTCACAATTATAGTAATAGTGATTTTCTCCACCATGCTCCATCAGGACATTCTTAAGGAAGCACCACACAGGTTACATCACCGTCAAAATCAGCATCGTTCACGCCAAGAAACGGCATTTCGAATTTGTTAACCGGGGTTATGGCTAAAGTATCAAAAGCATATGTGCCGCCTGACATCGAACTATAGCTGACGTTCAGCTGGGCCAGCTTTGGGAAGATGAAGCTTGGCTCCGCTACCCTGCAGAGAAAGATGTTCTGAAACTGTGTCGCACCGTTGGGAGCGGTAGTAAATGAAGGAACTATCTGCGTTTGATTAATTATATTTTGAAAATTAACCCCGTTGAGGTTCAATGTGATTTTCAGCTGATCGGATAATCCCTGATTGGGCGCGTGTGTGGTTGAGACAAGGAACATATCAGTCACTCGTGATATCATCGAGAACTCAAGGTCGTTCAAAAACAGGTCGTTGAAATTAATTGAAGTTTCCACATTACCCGGAACCTCGAGCTGGCTGCCCAAGAAACCGCCGTCGACTTCATTTTCCACAGTTGGAGGAGTAAATTCCAGGTCGTTCCCGTTACCGAAAACGTTATCAACAAACAGAAGTGATTCATCACCGGGACCGATCTTCAAAGGCTCGATCCTGATAGCATCGGCAATCACAAATTGATCTGCGTCGTCTGAAAGAGTTACAGTAAGCTGATTGCTTGTCACGTTAATGTTACCGAGAATCTCCCATGAAACTCCTCCGTCAGAGAAATCATCCGGAGAAAGCTCCTGGTCTATATCAACCAATACAGGCTCTCCTCCGTCAGTCAGCGTATACGGCGCGTTTGTAGCGCGGTCCTGCCCCGCCTCCCATGTAGCTGATACGAGATAAGGACCGTTAGGCAACCCTGAG
>Ga0055475_10000148_pt1 | contig 10007 bp, 9 predicted proteins | sample Muzzi_CordB_D2_FD_57681 | JGI IMG/M metagenome (GOLD analysis project Ga0055475, IMG submission 57681) | Wetland microbial communities from San Francisco Bay, California, USA, that impact long-term carbon sequestration - Muzzi_CordB_D2 | ecosystem: Environmental > Aquatic > Marine > Wetlands ... | reverse complement strand
TTTCCGGGTCGCCAATACGATGAGGTGGTGGTGGCTTCTACCAAGCGTCACTTTACGGCTTTTTTAGCGGAACTGACCTATCCTATCCTGCTTCTCATAGCGCCCATCGTCATTATTTTGATCGCCCAATTCTTTGGGCTTGCCCTTTCAACCATTTTAGCCGATGCCGTGACCTTGCTGGCAACCCTACCCTTTTTTATTGCAGCCATCCTGCTGGCCCTCTATAACTATTTCGATTGGCTTAACGACGACTTTATTGTGACCACTAAACGGGTGGTCCACATTGAGCGTATCCTCTTTTTTGGTGAGCAAAGAAAGGATGCACCTTTAACCCGCATTCAAGATGTGACGGTGATATCCGATATACTTGACCTGATTTTCGACTCCGACACCTTGCGGATAGCCACCGCCGGAGCAGGTACCATTGTTTTTAACCACATCCGTCACGCCGAGCATATTCGTCAGGTTATCTTTGCTGAACGCGTCCACGCCAAGGCGCGGGTGGCCGCAGCCGATGTTGTCGCGCTCCGCCATACCATCGCAAACCAGATACACGTAACTGAGGGGTTAAAAGAGCATGTCATGGATGTGGCTGAACCTGAAGGGTTGATAGTACACCAGCCTACGACACGCCATTACAACCGTTTCATCGATTATTTTATTCCCAGAATCAAAGAAGTCAGTCAAACACCAGAAGGCACAATTATTACCTGGCGTAAGCATTATTATGTTCTCATTACGAACATTGTCCCCCCATTGTTGGCGCTTTCGGCAGCAGTCTACCTTTTTATCGCCTCATTTTTCCTTTGGCTGCCTCCCTTTATGATCTTGGCCTGGCCCATCCAAGCGACGTTAGGTATCATTATTTTAGCTTGCATGCTCTGGTATTTGATAAAATATGACGACTGGAACAAAGATGTTTACATCGTGACCAATACCCAAATTATCGATATTGAAAGCGCAGCCTTTCGAGTACGGAAAACCAAGCGCGAAGGCACCTTCGATAATATCCAGGGTGTCTATTCCGAAATACCTAACTTGTTTTATAAACTCCTTAACCTGGGCGATGTTATTATTGAAACTGCCGGTTCTGACCTAACCTTCACCTTTGAAAAAGTTTTCAACCCAGCCGCTGTTACCGAAGAAATCTTTAGTCGTTGGGCCATTTACCAGCAAAAAGAACGTGAGTCTCAACGGGATGCCACCAACCGCCAGGTGATGGACGTGCTTAAAGAGTATCACAAGCTCGTCTCAAATGATGTTCAGCAGTGAAAGGTTTAATCGTAAAAATAGGGATGCCCATGTTTAATGAGCGTCCCTTTTTAATTTTGGGGAAATTTTGTAGGGGCGAATGGCATTCGCCCGCTCCTCTCCGGCAAATTTGGGCGTTTGCCAAACGCCTCTACTCAAGCTTCGGCGGGAGCCTGTTTCCGGCTTCTGCGCCGCCGTAGCCACCAGCGAATGAGCCAAACCACGGCGGTCACCAGGATGGCCAGGATAATCAACAGGGGCAAGATAAGAACTACAAACCAAATCACCATAGTCCCTAAACTCTGCAACGCGACAATCAAGGCTTGCACCGCCTCTCTTGCCACGCCTTGTGGTTCCCACCCGGCGACACTAATCGGCTGGTAGAGAATATCGGGGGTAAGTTGAATGGTGATGGTCGAAAGGGCCGCCTGATTGGCTAAGTAGCGCAAACGCCCCTCGATTTGCTCAATCTGGCCCCGAATATTAGTCAATTCCCGGTGTACCTCCAGAATATCGCTGGTGCTGCCGATTCGTTGACGCTCTTCGAGCAACTCTTGCAGGGCTTTTTCGGCCACTTCAAGATTGGTCTTGCGGGCCTGTAAGTCGGTGAACTCTTCGGTCACATCCTGGCTGGAGGTGCTTTCCCGCTCAACCCGCAGGGACATCTCGCGCAGTTGGCTCAGCGTATCTTGATACCGCTCCGCCGGGATGCGAATGGTCATACTGCCCCGCAGGGCATCACCTGACTCGAAAACATTGGACCCCGACACAAAGCCCCCCTGCTCAGCGGCGATTTGGGTAATATTATCCATCGCTTCGCGGGTATCTCTGACTACCAGCGAGATATCGCCCGTATAGATAATGACTCGTGCGGTGTCTTGAGCCTGGGCTACGGCATTCGCCAGGTATACGTCCAAAGGAACGGCATTGCCATCGCTAGATCCGGCTGATGAGGCAGGCACAGCAGTTGGCAGGTAATAATCTGGTGGTTCTGCCGGGGCTTCTTCAGCAACGCTATCACTAAATCTAACAATCGCAGACTCCGGGGCAACAGAATATGATGATACCCCCTCTGGCGCTCCACCGCCTAGTCCCACCGAACTTCTAGATATGGTAAAGAGCGAAAAAATCGCAATACAAATTACAATAATCAAAATTACAGGAAGTCCTATCCAGAGATAGGGAGCCTTTCGAAAACGAGCCAAGATTTTCTTCATTTGCTGCTCCATATACTCAACTTCTCTACCGGATACTTTTTTCAAGAAGCTGAAATTTAATCACGAATGACACGAATGAACGAATAGCACGAATTTTTTTTTAAAAATTTTATTGAACCATTCGTGAAATTCGCCTATTCGTGCTATTCGTGATAAAAAATTTTACCCTTTGCACTTGATGATAAGACGACACGAAGCGCAAGTTGGTTCCCAAATTAACCGATTATGAAAAAAAACTCCCACCCTTTGCGGAGTGAGAGTTCAACATTCTACCAGCCGAAGGCCAGTCGTTTCCAGAGACGGGTGGGAAAATCGTACTCCTTCATCTTATCCTGGGTCACACTGACCGGGTATTTGATGCGGCGGTGTTCAAAGGTTCTGGCTTCGACATCTAAAATGCCATAGGCGGCCCTGGCGTCGCCGTCACGGGGTTGGCCGACGCTGCCGGGGTTAATAATCAACCGGCGTTCGCCCAAGGGCATCGGTCCATTATTGAATTGCGGCACCTCAGCATCACACATAACCTTAGGGTCTTCCGACTCCAAAAAGATGACCGGGCTGTGGGTATGCCCAACAAAGCAGTAAGGTGTATCAAAATGCTTGAAATTCGGTTGGGCCACCGCCGGATAGAGAATATATTCCCAAATGTGATGGCGGGGGCTACCATGAACCAAGGTATAAATTTCTTCTTCGATTAGCCCCGTCGGTAAATTATCCAGATAATCCCGAACCTCATCGGTTAACTGGTCTCTGGTCCATAAGGAGGCGAAGCGGGCATCGGGTTGAAATCATCAATATCCAGCTTACCTAAAACTGCCCAATCATGATTACCGGCAATACAGAGATGGTCTAAAGTTAGCAATAATTCTACACATTCATTGGGATCAGGGCCATATCCAACCATATCGCCCAGACACCAAACTTTATCATATAACCCTTTCGCATCTTCCAAAACCGATTCAAATGCAATCAGGTTAGCGTGAACATCTGAAATAACCAGATAGCGCATGTAAACCTCTTCAAATGTCATTTCGAGGAGCTTGCGACGAGAAATCCTTCAAAATTATGCTTACAAGAGAAGTTTTCAGGGATTTCTCGTTACACCTGTCCAGGTACTGGGTAATACCCTTTGGGTGCTCCTATTGTCGCTCGAAATGACACGAATTGTGTAACTCATATAAAAATAACAACGAAATTATAATACCATAGTTTATATAATTCTGCCAAGGGCTTTGTCCCTGTCTAGTAAAGAGAGTATAATGCCCTGCAAGGGAAAGACAAAACGTGTCACCAATTTTTACCCCTAATACTTTAGACTTTATTAGCCATAGTGAGGCCCAAACTCGCCGCCTGGGCGCTCGACTGGCCCCATTGTTAAATCCAGGTGATGTAGTGACCTTAGACGGCGACCTGGGCAGCGGTAAAACTCGCTGGGTACAGGGTGTATGTCAGGGTCTGGGGATAACCGAGCCGGTCGTTTCGCCAACCTTCACCCTGGTCAATGAGTATCAGGGGCGGTGGCCTGTTTACCATATCGATCTATATCGTATTACTGACGCCTCCGAGGTACTGACCTTTGGCCTGGAAGATTATTTATATGGGGCCGGTATTTCGCTCATCGAGTGGGGCAACCGGGCCGCTGATTTTCTCCCAGCCAATTATTTAGCGATTGAACTCTATCACCTGGAGGAGACCAAACGCCGGGTGGTATTATATCCTCATGGAGAGCGTTTTATAAAGTTGTTGACAGCATATAAAGAAGCATCCTTTGCCGGATAATGATGATATTAGCCATAGATACCGCCACCCAATATGCGGGCCTGGCCTTATACAATCAGAATGGAATCTACGCCGAAGAGTCCTGGTATGCCGGTCGCAACCATACCATCGAGTTGATGCCCCGTATTGTGCGGATGCTCAACTTAGCCAATCTCAGGGTGATTAACTTGACCGCCTTGGCCGTCTCCTTAGGGCCGGGTTCGTTTACCGGCTTACGGATTGGGTTGGCCACCGCCAAAGGGCTGGCTTTACCTCATAAGTTGCCGGTTGTTGGCGTACCCACTTTAGATATTGTGGCCTACCCCTTTCAAGACAGAAAATCACCCGTATGGGCCATTGCTCAAGCCGGGCGTGGCCGTATTTTGACCGCTTGTTATGCTTGGCGGGAGCAACAATGGCAAGTCGTCACTGAAGCCCAGCTAACCACATTTGACGACCTGGCCCAGGAAATTGACAACCCCGTATTATGCGTGGGCGAAATCGACCAGGAGGCCGCAAATATCTTGCAAAACGGCTCACGCAAGAAGGCGCAAGTTGTTTCTCCCGCCACCCGTCTACGCCGCGCTGGCTATCTGGCCGAAATCGCCGCCGCTCGACTGGAAGCCGGTGACCAGGATGACCCCGATGCGCTGGTTCCTATTTACCAATCCTCACCCTGAGTAACTATTGTGAGATATCGAAAGATACCTTTCAAAATTAGCCCTATGACCTTGGACGACATCCCGGCGGTAACGGCCATGGAACAGGCAGCCTATGCCCCAAACCTGCCGCATAGAGCCTATAAAGACGAGCTTGAGCGTAATCACCTGGCTCATTACTTTGTATTACGGACCCTGTTCCCCAAATCTCGGGCTCAGCTTACAAACGATTCAGCCGCTATCATTGGTGTGGCAGGTTTTTGGCTCATCGCCAGCGAAATTCACATTATCACCATTGCTGTCGATCCCCATTGGCGAGGCTTGGGCCTGGGTGAGTGGCTGCTCCACACCTTAATTGAAAAAGGCCAAAGTCTTGGTGCCAGCACCGCCACCTTAGAAGTGCGTCTCTCTAATCATAAGGCCCAGGCACTTTATCAAAAGTACGGGTTTCAAGAGGTGGGCCGCCGTATTGGCTATTATAGCAACAATCGTGAAGATGCTCTTATTTTAACTGTACCTTCGCTCATTTTGCCGGATTATCGAGCAATGCTTACCCAACGAAAAAGCCGTCTCTGGCAACAGTTGGCCCAAATTGGGGATAGACAAAACAAATCAAATTAGCTAACATAAGTAAGGAGCGCAAGGTGAACCAGTTTATCGAATTTCAAGAACAAGTTAAAGCCGTTAATGTCCGTTGCGCTAACGGTGAAATCACGGAAGCTGAACGGGATGAGACCCTACGCCGGATGCAACTACCGGACAAGCAATGGGGTGACACCTGGATGCTCAGCCCCAAGGATGAATGGTATCGCAAGGCTAAGGGTAGCGACCTGTGGGTCCGTGATTATCCCGTAGATTTGGTAGACCCCACCAATCTTCCCCCTGTTGCGGAGATGGACCTTCGTCAAATTGCCCGGGCCGTTCACGATTGTTCGCGTTGTCCTCTTCACGAGGGCCGTCTGCGGGCCGTACCGGGCGAAGGCTCACCAACAGCCGACATCATGTTGATTGGCGAGGGACCAGGCTTCCACGAAGATAAACAGGCCCGGCCTTTTGTGGGGGCTTCTGGCAAATTTTTGGAGCAATTGCTTAATGACATCGGCTATAAGCGTGAGGGTGTATTTATTGCCAATGTGGTTAAATGTCGCCCTCCCAATAACCGAGACCCGCAACCAGATGAGTTGAAAGTATGCAAAGATTACCTGGATCGGCAAATTGAATTAATCGACCCCAAAGTGATTGTTACGTTGGGGCGTTTCTCGATGTACCGATATTTTCCCGGTGCATCTATAAGCAAAATTCATGGACAACCCAAGCGGGTTGATAACCGGCTGATTGTGCCGATGTTTCATCCGGCAGCAGCCCTACACCAACCCAAATGGCGTCCTCTTATTATTGAGGATTTCGCTAGGCTGCCTCAATTTATAGAAGAAGCCACTGCCTTCAGACAGGAAGACGATATCGACCCGGCCAATGCTCAACAGTTGAGTTTGTTTTAGCGAGCCAATAGTTTTTCTCGTTCCCACGTTGAGCGTGGGACCAAGAAAACTATCGGTTATTCTGTTGCCATCACTAATTCGGAAATTTCCAACTTTTTTCTAACTTTTTTCATAGCAAATTTTCATTAAGTACTGCTAAACTGAAGAAAGTGAATTTTGGGGAAAAAGGTTATGACAAAAATATTAATTATCGATGATGATAAAGCAGTACTTGAATCACTCACCTCTCCCCTTGAAGACACAGGGTATCAGGTCTTTACCGCCGACAGTGGGCAGATGGGAGTGAGTATTGCCAAGAAACATTTTCCAGATTTGGTCATTTTAGAGCTGGTCATGCCTAAGATGGATGGCATTGAGACCAGTCACCGGCTGCGTGAGCTTGGGATTCAATCTATTTTGGTGATTGGTCCTGGAAATGATGAGCGCAGTGTGGTTAAGTCGTTAAAAATGGGGGCAGATGATTATTTGCCTAAACCCATTGAAATTCCTATTTTGCAGGCCAAAATCAGGATGTTGATGCGGCGTCATAAGAAGAACTCTCGCAACAATCATACCCCCTCAATATATGATGACGGACAGTTGATAATTGACTTGGAAAAGCGATATGTAGAGTTGCGAGGCCAACCTATAAAGCTGACCCAAACCGAGTTTCGTTTATTATCCATTTTGCTGCATCGGGTTGGCCGAGTTGTCACCCATGAAGACTTGATTCGAGAGGTGTGGGGAGTAGACTCCGAGGAACGTTTGGGGTCTCTAAAGCTGTATATCCACTATTTGCGCCGAAAGCTCGAAGACCACCCCAAAAAACCCTACTACTTGCTGGCCGAGTGGGGTATTGGATATCGACTTCGCCAGCCCCAAACAGTATCAGTACCCAAATAAAAGGTACTGGTTTAGCCTCGTGGCGCTCCTTCTGCAAAGAAACGATAACCGGCTCCACGCTCGGTGATTAAGTAGCATGGTTTAGCCGGATTTGGCTCAATTTGCTTTCTTAAGTGTCGAATCGCCTGCTGTACGGCTTCGTTGCTCACCCCCCCGCTATCATCTTCGGGCCAGGCGGCCTCAATCAAATCATCAACGGTATGAGCAACCGGGCCGTGACTGAGAAAGTGTTGTAGCAAGCGCCGGTCTCTTTCGGACAGATTAACTAATTCTGTATCCCCCAGAAAAAATCGGTCAGTTTCCGCATCGTGCCGAATTTTTCCGGCGCTAATTCCTTCCATACCCGCCACAAATTCGGCAAAAAGTAAAGAGAATAGATGCCAACCCGTTTGGGTTTCGTAGCAGAGGCGTTTGCGTTGCAAATGCTTCAGTACAGGCTGGTACTTCTCGGCAATCTGCCTCAGGCTCTCTTGCCGACTTTTCGAGGAGCCTATCATCCAGGCTTCTTGCAGTACAGACAAAACAGCTTCTTCTTCGCCGGTTAGGCCATGGCGTAAATCTTTTAGCCGGTTTTGGATACTTGATTCGGCCAATAATAGCTTTTGCCAGCTATCTTGGCTGGGGACAGAGGTAACATTCGCCAGCCATAAACTGGCTGCCCGTAACAAAGCGGGATAACCACCCGTCAACTCAATCAGCCGGTCAATTTGTGCCTCAGAAAAAGATTGGCCGGTAGCCGCTTCCACCTGACTAACAACCCATCGCGGGTCATCCCCCTCCATTGCTCCCAGCCAGCATTGATGGATGTCCACAATCTCATAGAGTTCACCTAACTCGACCGGGTTACGAATATACGTCACCGGATGGCGCAAGCCCATGAGGTAGGAGAGGGTGGCTTTGAAGCCATCTCGCAACCCCCGTAGATTGTCCAAAACCTGCGTGGTTGCTACCTGGCAAAACTGGTCGAAGGGGTCTAAAACCAATACCAGGCGTATTTGTTTCTCGTGGCACAAAAAAAGTGCCTCGCGTAGGGCGCTCTGCGACAAAAAGGGATCTGTTTTGTCTTCAACCTTGCGATAGAGCATTTCAATGGAAGAGGCTAGTGTTTGGTCAACAACTGCAAGCTGGTCATGGGCTTCATACAATGAGCGTAGAATAATCCGATAGAAAGTAGAGAGGTCATTATTGGGCAAGTTGTTCAGATCAACCTGAACCAAAGCTAAGTCGCCAAAACTATCCGGCAGATATGACCGCACCACTTCGGGCCGGTGAGATACATAGCCTAACAGGTTCGATTTTCCGGCGCCGGGTAACCCAATGATGGAACCGCTCTCCCCAGCCCTGATCCAACCGGCCAAAACGGCCATTTCTCTGGCCCGATAATTAGTTGGATATTTCTCCCATGCCCGTTTTGAAATGATGATTTTACCCTATATTCCTATTGCCAAAAGCAGCAATGACTGAACTTTAGTACTTACCACATATTTTATCATAATTTCTATCTTATGGCACAATGCTATAATATTGTAAACAAAAAATTTATCAACTACAAGTCAACAAAATCTCAAGATTTATTATAAAAGTTGTAATACACTTGTATCAAATTAAAATAGTACAGTGTCAAGTACCCAAAAATTGGCATAATATTGATCTAGCAAACTATGAGAAACTTAAAAGAAAAACTAAATCAGGGGATTGCTGCGGCAGAGGCGAACAGGAAACAGGAAGCACGAGCCCTCCTAACGGAGGTTGTCGAAGCAGATCAAACTCAGGTGGTGGCCTGGTTATGGCTGTACAAAGTGGTGGATAGCCTGGAAGAAAAAGCCATCTGCCTGGAGAATGTCTTAACGTTAGAGCCGGACAACGACTATGCTCAGAAGCGGCTGGCGCGGGTAAAAGCTCAACAGGAGAGCTTGTTTAGCTCGCCATATGCCCCCGGCGCAGAAGAGCCGCCGCCTGCCGTTGTCCCGATAATCAAGCCAGAACTACCCGTTGCCGCCGAATATCCCCACGAAGATGAATTTGACAACGAATTGCTATGTCCGTACTGTGTAGCTCTGACCCAGCGAGAAGACCGCATCTGCCCTAATTGCAAGCGGTCCTTGATTGTCAAAACGCGAGTTAGAGAAGAGCGGACCGCCTGGTTGTGGCGAGGGTTTTTTCTCCAGATTGCCGTCTGTATCTTTCTGATTGGCTTTGGGGCCAGCTACTTCACCCTGGTTGGGAAGTTCAATGGTATCCGCAGTCCGGTGCCTTTTTTGCCCCTCTATTTCGGCCAATCCGTCGATCAGCCGGAGCACTTAACCCAAACCATCTTGGAGATATTTCCCCTATGGGCCTTTTGGGGCCTGATTGGGGCCAGTCTATATTCGATAATCTTGCTAATCTTACTATACGTGCGTATCCCTTATGGGAATGTACTCTATTTGGTCAATGCGACCATCTTGTTAGGGTTGGGGATCGTCGGGATTCTATTCTATTACGATTCTTGGGTGGCTATAGGAACGTGGGTTTTTGCCTTACTTTTAGGTGGTACCCAAATGTTTATTACCTTGAACTTGTGGAACGATTTCACCTTTAAGGAAAGACGCATCATTCTACGGATTGACCGTGGGGTTAAAGGGTATAGCTCTCTGGCTATCAGTGGCCGAAACTATTTTGAGTTGGGTATGTGGGGCCTGGCGATTATCCATTTGCGGCGGGCTATTGTCAAGAAGTCGGATAATCCGGCAAATCATGAG
>Ga0055475_10000144_pt1 | contig 10056 bp, 8 predicted proteins | sample Muzzi_CordB_D2_FD_57681 | JGI IMG/M metagenome (GOLD analysis project Ga0055475, IMG submission 57681) | Wetland microbial communities from San Francisco Bay, California, USA, that impact long-term carbon sequestration - Muzzi_CordB_D2 | ecosystem: Environmental > Aquatic > Marine > Wetlands ... | reverse complement strand
TCATCACCGTGTAATAGATGAACCAACTTGCCTTGCGAACGGTTTAAGCACGTCTCAAAATTTTTGGTGATACCGACATTTTTAGGTTGGCGATAAAATTGAACGCGACCACCTGCCAGCCTTTCAACAACTGCCGCCGGATCGTCCAATGTTGAATGATCGTCAACAACCTCAATTTGCATCAGTTCCGGCCCGGGGTCTTGGGCAAGGACGCGCTCCAATGTTTGCGCCAGATAGTTGGCGCAGTTGTAGGTTGGAATCATCACAGACCACAAAGGGCGAACCACATGATCTGGTACAGACGGAATGGTGGCTCGATAGGTCGAGTGAACAGTTTTTGCAAATACCTGTTCTACCGGCTTAGCTTGCATTGTTTGTTTTTGTCCCTGCATGAAACCGGCTGAAGCTCAATAGCGGAGGTTTATATAACCTCAAGGCTAGAAGCAGAATTTGTTTCAGCGAGATATGGGGATTAAGCGGGCGTCCCCGTAAACAATTTTTGAAACTGACTCGCCCGCTGACCATATCTCCTCGACTGGCGTACTCTTCGGCCCACTCAAAGAAGTACTTGGAGATAGCAATATTAATGAGCCGATCGTACTTGAAATCCAGATTATGATTCATAACTTTATAGAATTTGAGGGTCTCTTCTAACTTTTCTGCTTCGCTTAGCGGAGAGTAAAAACCGGCCGAGTGGTATCGATAAACGCCCATCACTTCATTGATATAGCCGATGTGACCCCGTTCCGCGTTTAGAATGTGCAGCGGCCAGTCAGTAATGGGAAACATAGTGATGTACCAATCGGGTATCTGGCCGGTGACATGATTGCGAAACATGGTTGAGCAGGTTGCGATAAAATTCCCCATCCAAATATCTTCTAGTGTCGAAATTTCTTTTTGATTGGGCGGAGTCCAGAGCCAGGGGTCTTTTTTGCCCTCTTCGGACACGACCAACGCATTATGAAAACACATGGCACATTCAGGGTGTTGGTCGAGGTAGTCCACTTGCTTTTGTAGTTTTTGGGGCGATGTCCAGTAATCATCCCCGTCTAAAAGGGCAATATACTCGCCTTGCGCCGCCTCAATGCCTCGGATAACGACTTGGTTACTATGAATATTCTGCTCCGATAGCAGCAAACGGATTTTTTCGGGGCATTGTCGATGATAGTCGAGAACAACTTCTCGTGTCCCATCTGCAGAGCAATCTTCGCTAATAAGAATCTCAAAATCGAAGTCAGTTTTTTGCATCAAGGCACTGTCGAGCGCCTGACGAATGAAATTGATATGATTGTAAGTCATGACCAGTACAGACAGTTTCATATAGTATATCCAGTTCAGATTATCTCAAACCTTTATAGCTCTAATGGTAATTAAGAGTTGATATTGATCGTCTTGATGGTCAAGTTTGGTTTGGGCGAGCTCATTACTTGCTAAATTGTGGTAAAAGGCACTTGCAGCTAGTACATTACCATACGCTTGAGTCTTGATATTTCCAGTCCCAAAGACCGGGGCGAAAAGCTGGTGAACCGCCTTTTCGGTAAAGGCCCAATAGCCGACCCTAGCTGGGTTATCGTCATTGATGAGGCCAATCCCCGGTACGGTGGCTAATAGAACGCCGCCTGGCTTTAAGCAACGATAAAGGGTTTGAACCGTGGTATCAAGATTGTAGATGCGGTGTAACATCTGCGGAATGATGATACAATCGTATGTTTCCGCCGGAATGTCATGAGGAATTGTAAGGTCAGACTCGGTGTTGGGGTCGATTTTATTTTCAACCAATTCAAAAATGTTGCTCGTCCTAACTCGATCACCACCAAAGCGGCAGGTATAGTCATCCGCGTGGAATTCCAGCACTGTGGCCTGGATATGATGGGCTTGCCGCGTTAGAAAGGTTTCAACATAATATTGATCAATGGGTGTACCAGCGTCTGAGTCAGCTATCTCTCTAAGGGGACTGGTTTGTCGCAAATCGCCAAACTTGACACCCCCAACCGGCGGCCAAACGCGTTCGATAATGGGCCGAGCCACAGCCTCTCGGACAGAGGCTGGTGTGATTCTGCGTAATATATTCAGTCCAATCTCAACAAGCCACATGAGTGTATGATAAACGAAGTAGCGGGGGGCGTAACGTGTTATGGTGAGCAACATAAGAGCCTTTTGCCGAAAGTTCTGGCGTAATTCGAGAGAAGTAGCCTGGATAAACAAATCCTCACCATAGCCTGCTTTCCAATATAGCATGCCGGTGCGGATGGCTTTGGTGGCCCGACGATCACCTTTAACGTAAGGCCATTGTGTGTGTAGGACTGATAATACAGTTCGCAACATCAAGCACACATCGCCCGACATATTGGTGTCATGTTGGCGATACTCGGCCACCATTTCGTCGTGGCAATGTACGGGAAATCTACGAGCGATTCGGAGATACAAGTCGTAGTCTTCGCAAGCCGGTAACGAAGTGTCGTAGTTGCCCACTTCATTAAACACAGATCTACGATACATTACAGTGGCATGCATGCTAATATAGTTGCCTTGCAGAAAGGCTAAATAATGCTCTCGGTCAACATATCGTTGCGGGGTTTCGTTCAGAAACGAGCCATCTTCATTAACATAGCGAAAATGGCCTGAAACAAAGGCACACTCAGGATGAGCACGCAAGCACTTTTCTCCCGCCTCCAGCGCTCGTGGTAGCAAGAGATCGTCAGCATCAAGAAAAACCAGATGATCCCCGCGGCTTTCTTGCAATCCTGTGTTACGCGCCCCAGAAAGGCCCTGGTTGTCCTGCCGAATATAACGAACCTCAGGGTAACGAGCAGCAACTTCGCCAGTATTGTCCGTTGAACCGTCGTCGACAACAATGATTTCGTAGTTGGGGTAGGTTTGCTTCAATACGCTTTCGATGGCCTCGCTCAAGAAATGCGCATGGTTATAACAGGGGATGACGGCGGAGATTAAGGGTAAATCATTTAGCGCTGTCACCTCAACCGAATTAAGGACCATTTCCGTTTTAGAGTCTGATAATTGTCTATTTAAAGGACTGCTCATATCTATCCCCTAGAAGATGCCAACTTATGTTGAGAATACTTTTGGAAAACGAAGATGCGTTCATCCCCCTCATCAGTGTGCCATGTAATCTTCTTGTTTAGGACAAATCCAGTTTCAATGAACAAATCCTCAAGTTCAGATTCGGAAAATGTATTTACCCATCCGAAACTTAGACGTTTAAGCGTTTCTCTTACTCTTTTAATCGTTTTTGGTTGGGACTCCGCGCATTCATACGAAACAATACAGGAATCAACTTGTTGTGATAACCATAAAAGCAATGTGTCTAAATTGGTAATGTATTCCAATACGCCGCCAAAAATGGCAATATCTAACTTTAGATCTCTCAAATCGGGAAGCGGTCTTTGATTAAGATCACAAACAATGGTATCCGGACCTCTACTGACAAGGTCGGCAGGGAAGTAGACACAGCTTGGATCAAGGTGGGTTTCAAGCTGTCGTCTTCCGGCCCCAAACTCGATAAGGCGCGACTGAGTTGGAACCAGACCTGCAATGATTTTGGTGCGCTCATCCCATTCAACTTCATATTGTTTTAGGTTTTGCCATCGATCCATATCAGACCGCCCGAACAATTTACCCCGTAATGTCTGTAGAGCTAATTCTATACTCCCGTATTTAACACTCACCAAAACCCTCCTAATTCTGTGGTAAGAACTCACCTTGATCAGCAAACTTTTGTTGAGTCTGGGCTCTTATTAAATCATGAAGTCGCTGATATGCTAAGTGGCTAAGTTCAATTTGCTTCTCTGCTTCGGCTAAAAGTTGGGGGTGCAATTCATCTGCATTCTCCCAGGCAAATTTTATTGCGTTAGTTAATCTGTCTGGCAGATCGGGTTGGTCCAAAAAAACAACTTGACAACCTTGTTTAAATTGATCGGCTAAACCGAGAAACTTATCTCGATAGTAGGGGGATTTTGCTAGCCCAATGGCTGGAATACCCATTGAAAGTGCAAAAACCGCGGCATGATAACTGCCAGAGACCACAACTCTACAATTTCGGATCTGCTCAAGTACATCGTCAATGGTTGTGATCTGAGTTTTATTCGCCGACAAAACCCCATCATTTTTCATTAACTGCCGAATTGTATCAACATCGGATTCGCCCGGAACCTGCGAAATTGGGACAGGTATTAAAGAGGCATTGAGTATTCTTGATGCACTCTGGAAAAGTAATCGCAAATTTTCAACAACGCCTTGATCAACAGCCGCATATGATGAAGCGCGCACATTAATTCCCAACCCGTATCCAATTTTTTTGCCATGTCGGTGATAAGCCATCTCTATGGCATCATCTCCCGTGGTCATTATACGTTCCGGTGGAACCTTCAATTCTAGTAACAACGGTCGACCTGCACGTTCTTCACGTAGTGAAATAAAATCGACCTTTGGTAGTACTTTTTTTGCAATCCTACGTAACTGACCATTTTCCAGCGGCCCCATCCCCTGCCCCAGCATTGCGGTCATAGCACCACAGGTTTGAGCCAACCCAATTGTATCCAGTAACTCGGTTGTGTATTTTGGGAACGAATCTGTTATCCCCCCCATACCATTGGCAATGACCACATCCGCATTGATTACCGCATCCAAAAATTCATCTAAATCTTTGCTATCATAACCACTCCATTTCAATTTGAGTCGAATAATAGCGGCGGAGAAAGTAGGCCAGGTACGACGAAGGTAATGTTCAAATTCCCATAATCGTTTAATAAGGGATTGGGATAACCATTTTTCGAATCGTCCTGTTATGAATCCGTTGCGATACCAAATTTGACGCCCTTTTGAATTCAACGGTTTCGCATTAGGGCAATATTTAGGCAACCGTTCTGGAACGTCACTAAGAATTTGGATTGATGCATTGGGAAAGAGTTTACCTAAACGAGTGACAGCCATCTGCAACATAGCCATGTCACCAGCATTACGTAAAATATAGTCACTTGGTTCGATGAGAATTCGCATAAGCCTGTCAACCAATTTGTTGAGTTGTCCATTTAAGAGTTGGTCTGATAGCGCCGGGCCATTTCCCGTACCAATCCCCCCTCATACCAGGCGTGTCTTGAACATCGAAAACCAAAATGTCTGGAGCACGATAGATTTCTCGCTGATCTTTGCTAACGAATAGAGTTATGCGATACATTCCATCATTAAGTAAATCACCTGGTATGTAACAAATATCGCGAAATAGACCAAGTGGAACATCATTTGCTTGCCACTCGGGTCTTTCCACTCGTCCAACATCAAACACCAAAATACCTTGTTCATTAATCAAGTGTATACTAAGGTCAAGATTGTTATCACCCTGTAAGTTCCAATAATCGAATTCAATTGCAAACGGAGTATGCACAGTGATTAAATTGGATGAATTAACCTTTAAAGGTCTAACACAGGCGCGATGGATACGAACATCATCATTGCCAGGGGCCTCAGCTTGTTCTAGCCAAACCTGTTGAGTAAGCGATGAAAAAGCCTCTTGAAGGTATTCAGGAATCACTTGTCTTGGAGAACCTTTGCTAACAGATCGTCCCTCATCCAAAAGTATGGCCCAATCACACAAACTTTCTATGGCTGTCATATTGTGGCTTACAAATAATACCGTTCTACCTTGCCGAGCGACATCGCTCATCTTCCCCAGACATTTTTTCTGAAATGCCGCGTCGCCAACTGCCAAAACTTCATCGACAATCAAGATTTCCGGCTCAAGGTGGGCCGCTACCGCAAAGGCCAGCCGGACATACATCCCACTGGAGTACCGTTTCACCGGCGTGTCAAGAAATTTTTCAACTTCAGAAAAGGCCACAATCTCATCGAATTTGCGATTGATTTCAACCCTGGTCATGCCGAGAATAGCCCCGTTCAAATAAATATTTTCCCGCCCAGTCAGTTCGGGATGAAAACCTGTTCCTACCTCAAGCAGGCTGCCAACACGGCCATAGCCCTCAACTCTGCCTGTGGTTGGTTCGGTAATACGAGACAAAATCTTAAGCAGGGTACTTTTCCCTGCCCCATTTCGACCGATAATGCCCACGGCCTCACCCTGGTTGACCTCAAATGAAACATCCCTTAAAGCCCAAATTGTATTCTTGGTTGCTTGGGGATGCTCTTCTTGTTTGAGCCATGAACGAGCCACCTGTACCGGATATTTAATGGAGTTAGCAATAACATCACGTAAAGTGCGGTGATTATCACGTTCGCCAATATGGTATCGTTTACCAAGGTTTGTCACCCTTATTGCTAAATCACTCATATTTCACACAATATCCGCGAATGTGCTTTCCATTCGCCTAAAATAGATAAGCCCACTGGCTAACAAAATTACAATAATTACAACCGATATAAAGGCCGAAATATCCAGCGCGCTTGTTTGGCCCAGTAAGGCCCACCGAAATCCCTCGATTACGCCTACCATTGGATTTAACCCATACAAAAAGCGCCACTGCTCTGGAACAATGCTGCTGGGATAGGCAATGGGCGTAGCAAAAAGCCATACTTGAATTAAAAAGGGGATGATATACTGAATATCACGATACTGAACATTGAGGGCAGATAGCCACAAACCGGCCCCAAATGCGGTCAGTATTGCCAGGGCAACAAAGATAGGGAGCGTAAAAATCGCGCCGGTCAAAGCGATGCCGTAATAGACCATCATACCCAACAGAATAACAAAGGCAATCGCAAAATCAACCAATCCTACAAAAACTGTTCCTAAGGGGATCAATAGGCGCGGGAAGTAGATTTTAGTAATTAATCCTTGATCCATTACCAGACTCGTTCCGGCCATCGCTAACGAACCGGCAAAGAGTCGCCAGGGCAGGAGCGCAACAAAGGTAAAGATTGGATATGGAAATCCATCGGAGGGGATTTGGGCAAACTTGCCAAAGAAAATGCTGAAGACTACCATCATCAAAACCGGTTGCAAGATTGCCCAAACAACGCCTAGAGCCGTCTGTTTGTATCGTACCTTAACATCTCGCCAAACCAGAAAGTAAAGCAATTCACGGTACGCCCATAATGTCTTGAGTTGAAGCGACACCCAGCCACGCGGCGGCTCTACCACAAAGAGCGGCGTCAATTTGGATGGATTGGATGGTGGATGTTTGTCTTCTATACCCATTGGTACATCATCTATGATTTCTGGTGATTTAGGTGATATCGCGTTGTTCGTTGCCATATAGATTTTGCTTAACCTTAGATTTTATACATCTATCAAGCCGTGATGGCATCAAGCTCATCAAAAATTGTCTTATCTGCTTCCATATCAAATTTCCGGGCAAAATGAGCCGGAGAGGCCAGCAGTTGGGGTAAATCTTCCATTGTTAATGTTTTCGGATGATCACCCTCTGATGACCAATCTTCATACCGCCAATGATTGCTATCCAGCTTGAGATGAGGTGCATTAACTAAAATAGTTTGAAAATAGGACTCGTCTGCGACGAATAGTTTTCTATAGTGCCCGGTTACATCTGCTCTCGTATCATAAAATTCCAGAATATATTCGGCGGCTCGCCGATTAGCGCAAAACCAAAAACTTCCCCGGAAACACGGAAACTTTTCTGAGAATGGAAGAAAGGGTTTTGTTAGTATTGGATGCTTTAGCCATAATTCTCGTCTGCGCAGACCTAACCGTCTTGGAAAGTCAAATGACAATAACTTAACGCTAAAATACCGCTCATAGTATAATTTACGTTTGCCCACATTATCTGTGCTATATTTAACCGGCTCAAACCGAATATGAGCATCATTCGGATTAGTGGTAAAATCATGGACTATTTGGGCAGCAGATTTAATGGGGTAGTCGGCTCCGCTTAATAATACGAACCAATCCGGGTTGGTTGGGGCTTCATACATCGATTGAATTGCCCGTACTGTGGCTTCTACTAGTGAGAACTCTCCCCAGCCCGTATTCAGATGCGGCCGTACAAATGAAACATTTTTGGGGATGGCATCCACAGCCAAATCACATTGAGAGAAATCGTGATGACAAACAATCAAGGGATTATCAAACATTTTGTTTAGCTTGGTGATAAGTCTGATAATCTGCTGTGGCTTAGTATGTGTAAGTAAGATAAATCCGATTGATGTATTCATCTCTATTGGCTCTTCAGGACAATTCAATATTGTCCAAAAAGCAACTGTGATTTATTGTGCTGATTGACGATGCTGTTTGTTTAAACCAAAAATAGTAGAGTTGTAACCCTTGCTTCTACCCTGCCGGATAACATTGCGATAAGATTGCCAGAGCGCCCACGGTCCATTCAGATTACCCCAGATTTCGAGTAAGAGTAAGGATAGGGGATAGTGTTTGCGACCACGTAACTTGGCTCCAATCAACCGGAGCATATGCCAGCCACGAGCCAAAGGCATATAACCCAAAATGTGAATAAGTCCCCGTAGATCATGGTCTCTAATAACCGTCATAAGATGATAAGCAATATGGCCTTTACTATAACCATACAACTGGCGGCGCAGGCTTGACATTTCACGACGATGCTCGTGCCAAATATAAGCCTTTGGCTCATAGATAATTTTGTAACCGGCCTTTAGAACCTTATAAAAAAGATAGGTGTCTTCATTACATCCTGTGGGCGTTCCGGCTCCCAGAGATTCATCCAACAAGCCAATCTGTGGATGGCTAAATATGTTAGCGCGAAAGGCCGCATTGGCTGTCGCCCCCAAAAGCCAGGTGGGGACACCAAGTTTGAACTGCTTGAACCAAGCATTATCAACAATCATTGGGGCAAAGCCACGTCCTAAACCCCCGTAGAATTCAAAGAGGCGTTGGGCCTCCGTTTCTAATTCAAGGGGCAGAGTATTCCCGGTCACAACCATAACATCTGGATCGGCAAATGGTGCAGCAATTCTTTCAACCCAGGTAGGTGTAACAATAACATCATCATCGGTTGTTAAGATAATATCCCCTGTACTGGCGAGAAACCCGGCATTACGGGCATAAGATAATCCTTTGCGCGACTCATTAACCAGGATAACATCTGGAAATGCTTCAAGCACCGGGGGAGTTATGCCCGAGGCTGGATGATTATCAACAACGATGATCTCGATTTTTTGCGATGAGGTCTGATCATTAAGAGCCTCAAGACAGCGACGTAAGGTGGCCGGTCGATCATAAGTGGCAATGACGATTGAAACTGACAAATCCGATGACAAATCCGTTTTCGGGTATATGGGCGGGGATGAATGGGAAGCAACCTGGTCGGTAATATGCCTCTGTAGCTGTTTAATATCAATTTGATGGCCATTGCAGACAACATCAATCATACCAACTGGTTGGTCATCATCCATTAGAAAGATTCGTACACCGCCATAGTTTTCTAATTGAGTAATCGAATGCAGTGGTTTAGCAATATCTATACTGCGTATAGCAACAGCTTTATTCACCTCAATGAGAAATGACATTTTGAATGGTCTCTATTTACATCATTTGCATAAAAGAGCAACTGATCATCTTCTAGCTATAATCTTCAGAACAAGGAAATTTTAATGATGCATTTGAAAGACTCTGAAAATATGCAAGAGTTGGTTAAAAAAGAGTAGTGGTTACAAAGTAAGAGATAATGACGGGCTAAGCTTGTTACTATCCCCTATTATTCCCCTACACCAAAAATGATATACTTATACTCTTTGAAAGCCATCAAAAAATAGTTAGAAAAAAGTTAGAATAATTAAGAAGAGGATTTATTCAGGAGATAAGAGTATAGATCAGCCCTAATCGAGGTTTGTGGTTGTTACAAATAGAACTTGCACAGTTGAGGCTCAAAGTGGGTCTGCCCACAGGGGGCCTTTGGCTCTGACCCACGCACCGGCCAAATTGTCGGTGGTTTAGGTCAAGTCGGCGGTCACAGACCGCCTCCGAGCCGTCAGGTGTCCAACTCCTAACAAAACTATTCTTCTAACCCTACCTTAGAGATTTTCTTTCAGTCCAGGTGGGTCAAATATTGGCCGACAAAATCATGATCTACAAGATTGGAAAATGCCTCGGTTAGT
>Ga0055475_10000137_pt1 | contig 10176 bp, 7 predicted proteins | sample Muzzi_CordB_D2_FD_57681 | JGI IMG/M metagenome (GOLD analysis project Ga0055475, IMG submission 57681) | Wetland microbial communities from San Francisco Bay, California, USA, that impact long-term carbon sequestration - Muzzi_CordB_D2 | ecosystem: Environmental > Aquatic > Marine > Wetlands ... | reverse complement strand
CAGGGTCGAGAAGATCGCCGCGTTGTTGATCAGCACGTCGATGCGGCCCCAGTCGTCAGTGACCACCTCGACCATCTCGTTGACGGAATTGGGGTCGGCGACGTCGGTGGTCACCGCCAGTGCCTCGCCGCCGGCTTCCATGATTTCCCCGGAGACGGACGCTGCGCGTTTCTCGTTCAGCTCGGCGATGACGACGCGGCTGCCGGCCTTGCCGAAGGCCTTGGCGAAGACGCGTCCGATACCTTGCCCCGCGCCGGTGACAATAACGACGCGGTCCTTCAACGACGGGAAAACGATATTCTGCAAATCGGTCATGGCTTGTTCAATCCGCCGGAATGGCTTCGAGGGCGGCGCGTGCATCGCATGGCGTCCACCACGGCTTTAGTCCCAGATCCTGCGCGATCAGCGCCGCGCTGATGTAGCCCGCGCCGCCGGAGATGGCGCCGCCGGGATGGCCGGCAGAACCGGCGTTGTACAGATTGGGAATCGGCGAGCGATAGCCGAAATGGTTGTACATCACCTGCTCGGCGTTGAACGCACCCATGAAAATGTCGCCGCCGCGCATATTGATCAACTCCTGCACGTATTCGCGTCCCGTATAGGCGTAACGCCCGAGGATGTTTTTCGTTGTCATGTTGGGACAATAACGCGCGAAGCATTCAATGATGCGGTCGGAGAATTCCTCCTTCCAGTCCTCGTAGTCCCTGCCCCCGATATCGGGATTGAGTGGCATCACGTGCCAGCAATAGGTGGTGTGCCTGCCGGGCGGGGCTTGGGTCGGGTCGAGCAGACTCAACGGCCCGGAGCCGAACTGCACGATCTTGGGCACGCGGCCGGCCTGCACGTCCTGGTGCGCGGCGTTCAGGTCCTCCATCGTTTCCGCCCCGATGCTCCATTTCAGCGAACGGTTGATGTTGGGGTCGAAATTCTCCGCTGCAAAGCGCGGGCTCTCTTCCAGCGCCAGGTGCAGGCCGAACAGGCTCCATGCGGTATATTGGAAGCCGTCGAGCTTTTGCAGGAAACCAGCAGGTAATTGCGCGCGCCCGACCAGACTTTCGAAGGTCTGGTGCACGTCGAGCGTGGAGGCGACAAACTGGCCGGCGCGCACGGTGCGGCCGTCGGCCAGTTCGATGCCGGTGGCCCTGCCGTTCTCGACGACGATGTGCGCAATATCGATCTGCGGCTGATAGCTGCCGCCGGCGGCGATGAAGGTTTCCATCAGCCCGCGCGCCAGGTTGAACGAGCCGCCCTGGCAGAGCTGATAGCCGCTCTCCAGATCGAAGGCGCGGATTACTGAGCCCATCGGGGAGGTCTTCGACAGCGTGTCGACAAGCCAGGTACCGAACAGTGACACCTTGAACAGGAACAGCAGGCGCACGTGCTCGTTTTCGAACAGCTCGCGCACCACGTCGAGCGGCTGCCGGTTCGACGCGGCGAGGAACTCGCGGCCGAGCGCATGGCGGCTGAGCAGGGTCTCGCGCTCGTCCTTGGGAAGCGGCGCGCCGTAGCGCTCGGGCAGGAAGACATCGCGCGTGATCTTCTCCGCCTTCCGGTTCCATTCGCGGAACGTATTGGCGTCTTTTTTCGAGAAGCGGGCGATGTTCGCAACCGACTCCTCCAGGTCGCGGCCGAGCACCAGCGCCGAACCGTCGCGATGCGCTTGGCCGAATTCGTAGCGTGGCGTGATATAGGAGACGCGCTCGTCGAGCCCGAGATCCTTGAACCAGGGTGTCTCCGAAATGTGGAAGTGGTTAATCGAGTGCAGGTTGTGATAGAAGCCGGGCAGCGTAACTTCACGTGTGCAAAGCCCGCCGCCGTAAATCAGCCGCCGCTCCACCAGCAAGATCTTCAGGCCGGCGCGGGCGAGATAGCTGCCGAGGATCAACCCGTGGTGGCCGGCGCCGATGATGATGCCGTCGTAGGTTCTTTCGAGCGACTTGGACAAAGCCCGTTTCCCCTAGCCGAATTATAATTCTTGCGGACCCACCGCGGCTTGGACGGCAGGCTACACTAGCAAGGCGCCCGCAGTTCCGGTCAACCGACGCGGGTGCATAGGCAATAAGACCGTCATTCCGGGCAGCGGCAACACCACCCTGCGGCCCTCGCGCGGGTGGACCTTTGCCCACCGATCCCGGTACATTATGCCATCCGTAGACAAGGGGGCTGAACGAATGGCCCCGGGGAGGACACATGCGAAAAGCGTTATTGGTTGCGGGCGCCGCTCTGATGCTCGCGGCGTCGCCGGCCATGGCCCAGAAGAAGTCGGTAAAAATCGGTTTCGTTTCCACCTTCAGCGGCCCGGTCGCCGTCATCGGCAACAACATGCGCGACAGTTTCGAGCTCGCGCTCGATCACATGGGGCGCAAGATGGGCGGTCTGCCCGTCGAAGTTATCTATGAGGACGACGGCTTCAAGCCGGCGATCGGCCGGCAGAAGACAGAAAAGCTGATCCAGTCCGACAACGTCGATTTCCTGGTCGGCTACATCTGGTCGAACGTGCTGCTGGCTTCGCTCAAGCCGGCGGTCGACTCGAAGACCTTCATCATCAGCTCCAACGCCGGCCCGCACCAGATCGCCGGCGAACTGTGCTCACCCTATTTCTTCTCGACCTCGTGGCAGAACGACCAGACGCCGCAGGCGATGGGCCTGTACATGAACCAGAAAGGCGTGAAGTCGGTGTTCCTCATCGGTCCCAACTACGCGGCCGGCAAGGACATGCTGGCGGGCGTGGCGTCGACCTTCAAGGGCAAGGTCGTCGGCAAGGAACTGACCACCTGGCCGTCGCAGCTCGACTTCTCGGCCGAACTGGCCAAGGCCAAGGCCGCCAATCCGGACGCCATCTTCGTGTTCTATCCGGGCAAGGCGGGTGTGCAGTTCCTCACCCAGTACGCGCAGGCGGGCCTGAAGGGCAAGATTCCGCTCTACACCGCCTTCACCATCGACGAACTGTCGCTGCCCCTGCAGAAGGACCTGGCGCTCGGCGTGCCCGGCGCGCAGGAATGGGTGAACGACCTGCCCAACGCCACTAACAAGAAGTTCGTCTCCGACTTCCAGAAGAAGTACCCGGGCAAGAAGCCGTCGTTCTACGGCGCCCAGTCCTATGATGCCGCCAACCTGATCAAGTCGGCGGTCGAGCAGGTCAAGGGCAACATGTCCGACAAGAAGGCCGTGCAGACGGCGCTGGAGAAGGCCGATTTCGACTCGGTCCGTGGCGGCTTCAAGTACGGCAACAACCACTTCCCGATCCAGAACTTCTATCTGCAGGACGTGGTCAAGAACGACAAGGGCGAGCTGGTGCTCAAGACGGTCGCCACCATCGTCAAGAACGACCAGGACGACTATCACGACAAGTGCCCGATGAAGTGATTGGTCGGGTCATGTGACGCAAGGCGGCAGGAGCGGGGACGTTTCTGCCGTCTTGCATTGTGGGGGGTACGCTTTCGTCATTCCGGGCTGCAAGCGCGGCGAGCCGCCCGGTATCCATGCTCACAGACCGGGTTGTGGAATTCGGGTTGCGGTCTCCGGCCGGCCCCGGAGTGACGTCGGCGGGGTTGGGCGAGCGCCATGACGCTGTTCATCGAGCAATGCCTCAACGGCCTCCAGTTCGGCCTGCTGCTGTTTCTGTTGGCGGCCGGGCTAACGCTGGTGTTCGGGATCATGGACCTGGTCAACCTGGCGCATGGCTCGCTCTACATGATCGGCGCCTATTTCGCCGCCACCTTCGCGGCCTGGACCGGCAGCTTCGTGCTCGGTGCCCTGATTGCGCTGGTTGCCACCCTGCTGGTCGGCATGGCGGTGGAGGTGGTCGCCATGCGAAGGCTGTACGGCCGCGATCACCTCGACCACGTCCTCGGCACCTTCGGCCTGATCCTGTTCTTCAACGAACTGGTGCGATTGATCTGGGGTCCGGCCGGCATGAGCCTGCCGCTGCCCTTCTGGCTGTTGATGCCGGTCGAGGTGGTGCCCGGCATCTCCTATTCGGCCTACAAGCTGTCGATGATTGCGGTGACGCTGATCGTCGCAGCCATTCTCTATTTTCTCGTCATGCGCACGCGCATCGGCATGCTGATCCGCGCCGGCGCCTCTAACCGCGAGATGGTCGGTGCGCTCGGCGTCAATATCAAGCTGCTTTACACGTTGGTGTTCGGGCTCGGCGCCGCGCTTGCTGGCCTCGCCGGGCTGATGCAAGCGCCTATCCTCACCGTGCAGATCGGCATGGGCGAGAACATCCTCATCCTTGCCTTCGTCATCACCGTGATCGGCGGCATCGGCTCGATCCGCGGTGCGCTGGTCGCCGCCCTGCTGGTCGGCTTCATCGACACGCTGGGCCGCGCCTATTTCCCCGACTTTCTGCGCCTGGTGCTGAGCCAGGAGGCCGCCTCCACCGCTGGTCCGGCGATCTCCTCCATGCTCATTTACCTGCTGATGGCGATCGTGCTGATCGTGAAGCCCGAGGGCCTGTTCTCGGCGGGTGGCAAATGAGCGCCACGCTCACCGTGCGAAATGTTTGCGCCGTCGCGCTGCTGGTCGCGCTGGTGCTGCTGCCGCTGTATGTGTGGCTGGCCGACGACCAGTTCGTGCTCACCTTGTTCACCCGCATCGTCATCCTGGCGCTGGCCGCGGTCAGCCTCAACCTCATCCTCGGCTACGGCGGCATGATGAGCTTCGGCCACGCGGTCTATCTCGGCATTGGCGGCTATGCGGTCGGCATTCTGGCGCACGAGGAGATCCAGTCGGGCTTCATACAGTGGCCGGTGGCGCTGGGTGCCTCGGCGGTGTTCGCGCTGGCCATCGGCGCGCTCTGCCTGCGGACCCGTGGCGTCTATTTCATCATGATCACTCTGGCCTTTGCACAGATGGCCTACTACGTCATCGGCGGCATCGAGCGTTACGGCGGCGACGACGGGCTGACCATCTACCAGCGCAGCCAGTTCGTGCCGCCAATCGACCTCAACGACCGCACGCAGTTCTACTACGTCTGCCTCGCGTTGCTTTATGGCGGGATCTATCTGGTCTGGCGGATCGTCAATTCCCGCTTTGGCATGGTGATCCAGGGCTCGCGCTCAAACGATGTGCGCATGCGCGCGATAGGGTTCCCGACCTACCGCTACAAGCTCATCTGTTTCGTTATTGCCGGCGTCATATGCGGACTGTCCGGCGCGCTGCTCGCCACTAACACCGATTTCATCAGCCCGAACACCATGTATTGGACGCGTTCGGGCGACCTCATCATCATGGTCGTGCTGGGCGGTATGGGCTCTGTGATCGGCCCGGTGTTCGGCGCAGTAGCGCTTCTGGTGCTGGAGGAGGCGCTCTCCGGTATCACCGAATATTGGCAAATTATCCTCGGGCCGCTCTTGCTGCTGGTGGTGCTGTTCGCCCGCGGCGGCATCGACGGGCTGCTGTACGATATCGGCCGGCCGAAGCGAGTGCAGCCATGAGCATGCCACTGTTGCAGGTGAAAGATCTCGACAAGCGCTTCGGCGGCATCATCGCCACAGACCACGTCATACTCGACGTGGACGATGGCGAATTGCACGCCGTGATCGGGCCGAACGGCGCCGGCAAGACCACGCTGATCGCCCAGCTCAGCGGGCAGCTGCGCCCCGACAGCGGCCGCGTCCGCTTTGCCGGCACCGAAATCACCACCCTGCCGATGCACAAGCGCAGCGCGCTCGGCCTGGCGCGCTCGTTCCAGATCACTTCGCTGTTTCTCGACCTTAGCGTGCTCGACAACGTTGCGCTGGCGGTACAGGCGCATGCCGGCCATTCGTTTCGCTTCTGGCGCGACGCGCGACAGGTACCGGAATTGCGCGAGCCTGCGCGCGCGGCGCTCGCGCGGGTGGGCCTGGCCGAACGCGTCGACCTTCCGGCCTCCGCGCTCAGCCACGGCGAACACCGCCAGCTCGAGCTGGCGATGGCGCTCGCCTCGAACCCGCGCATGCTGCTGCTCGATGAGCCGATGGCGGGGCTCGGACCCGAAGAGTCCGCGCGGATGGTCGAGATGCTGCAGGTGCTCAAGCGGGAACTCACCATCCTGCTGGTCGAGCACGACATGGAGGCGGTGTTCGCGCTGGCCGACCGCATCACCGTGCTGGTCTACGGCCGGGTGATCGCCTCCGGCCGTCCCGACGCCATCCGCGCCGACCCGCAGGTACGCGAGGCCTATCTTGGCGAGGAGGAGCGGGAGGCCGGCCATGACTGAACCGGTGCTCGAGGTTGCCGGCGTTGAAACCGCCTATGGCTTGAGCCAGGTGCTGTTCGGCATTTCGCTGTCGATCGCGCCCGGCGAGATGGTGACGCTGATGGGCCGCAACGGCATGGGCAAGACCACCACCGTGCGCTCCATCATGGGGCTCACGCCCGCACGCGCCGGCTCGGTGCGCTTTGCCGGCAAGGAAATCCGCGGCCTGCCGCCCTACAAGGTGGCCAAGCTCGGCATCGGCCTGGTACCGGAAGGTCGGCAGATCTTCCCCAACCTGAGCCTGCGCGAGAACCTGGTGGCGACGGCGGCGACAGCTGACGGCGCGGCGGCCTGGACGCTGGATACGGTCTACGACCTGTTTCCGCGCTTGCGCGAGCGGGAGGCCAGCATGGGCAATCAGCTTTCCGGGGGCGAGCAGCAGATGCTGGCGATTGGTCGTGCGCTGATGACCAATCCGCGATTGTTGATCCTGGACGAGGCCACTGAGGGCCTGGCGCCGCTGATCCGCGCCGAGATATGGCGCTGCCTGGCGCGGCTGAAGGCGACGGGGCTGTCGGTACTGGTGATCGACAAGAATGTTGGCGCGCTGATGCGCGTCGCCGATCGCCACTTTCTTATCGAGCGGGGCCGCGTGGTGTGGTCAGGCGGATCACCCGAACTGGCGGCGGCGCCCGAAGTGCAGCGGCGGTATCTCGGGGTTTGAGCAGCATGGTTTGAACGTGCGTGCCAAATGGTGTCACGCGCGTGCTCGACCCACGCCTCCATGATTGATTGCCGGGTCAAGCCCGGCAATGAAGGCTGAGAGAAGGCTGAGACTTCGCCGACGCTACTCGGCCGGCTCGGCCATCGGCTTTCGCTGCATGAAGGTGAAGCTTGCGCCGCCCCATTTGCGGTGCAGTCGGTCGAGCGCCAGATAGATCACCGGCGTGGTGTAAAGCGTGAGCACCTGCGACACCAGCAGGCCGCCGATAATGGTGATGCCGAGCGGGGTTCGCAGCTCGGCGCCGGGGCCGATTGCGACCGCGAGCGGCGCCGCGCCCAGCATGGCGGCGAGCGTGGTCATCAGGATCGGGCGGAAGCGCACCAGACAGGCTTCGTGGATCGCCTCTGCCGCGCTCAAACCGCGCCGCCGCTCGGCGTCGAGTGCAAAGTCCACCATCATGATGCCGTTCTTCTTGACGATGCCGATCAGGAGGATGATGCCGATGAAGGCGATCACCGTCAGCTCGCTGCCGGTTACCTGCAATGCGAGCAGTGCGCCCAGCCCCGCCGAGGGCAGTGTCGAGATGATGGTGAGCGGGTGCGCCAGGCTCTCGTAGAGCACGCCGAGCACGATGTAGACCGCGATCAGCGCCGCCAGGATCAGCAGCGGCTGGGCGCCGACGCTGCTCTTGTAGGCTTGCACGTCGCCGGCAAATTCGGTGCGGATCGAATCCGGCAGGTGCATCCCCGCCACCGCCTGCTCGATTGCCGCCGTCGCCCGGCCGAGTGTGGTGCCGGCGCCGATGTTGTAGGTGATGGTGGTGGACGGAAACTGGCCCTGATGGTTGACCACCAGTGGCGAAATACCGCGCGTGACACGTGCCACCGCCGACAGCGGCACCTGCGTGCCGCCGCGCCCGCGCACATGGATCTGGCTGAGGTCGGTGGGGTCGCGCTGGTAGCGCGGATCGACCTCGAGAATGACCCGGTACTGGTTGCGCTGGCCGTAGATGGTGGAAATCTGCCGCTGCGAGAAGGCGTCGTTGAGCGCGTTGTCGATGTCCTGCATGCGCACGCCCAGCCGCGCCGCCGCCTTGCGGTCGATGTCGACGCTCGCCTGCAAGCCGCCCTGCTCGCGATCGGTGGTGACATCGGTGAGGCCGGGGATCTCCTTCACCCGTTCCAGCACGCGCGGCACCCAGGCCTGCAGCGCGTCGATGTCCGGGCCCCACAGGGTGAACTGGTATTCCGAGTGGCTGTGCCGCGCGCCGATGCGCAATTCGCGTGCCGGTACCATGAAGACGCGCAGGCCCGGGATGCGATTGAGCCTGGCGCGCAGGCGGCCGACGATGCGCAGCGTGCTCACCCCGCCGCGCTCCTCCAAAGGTTTCAGGTTGATGAACATGCGCCCGCGGTTGACCGAGGCGTTCCAGCGGGAGCCGCCGACCGAGGAGCCGAGCCCATCCACCGCCGGGTCGGCGAGCACAATGTCCATGGCCCGCTCCTGCAAGGCCTTCATGGCGTCGAAGGAGATGTCGGTGGAAGCACGGGTGACGGCATAGATCAGCCCGGTGTCGCCGCGCGGAAAATAACCTTTCGGAATTTTAATGTAGAGGCCGACGGTGAGTGCGATGGTGGCGAAGAATACGATCATCGCCAGCGCGCGGTGCTCCAGCACGAAACCGAGACTGCGGTCGTAGAATCGCAATGCACGCGCCAGCGCGCCCTCGACCAGCCGGTCGAGCCAGGTGGCGTGACGGCTGGGGCCCTCGCGCACGAAATAGGCGCAGATCATCGGCGTCACCGACAGCGAAACGACGGTGGAGACGGCGATGGCGAAGGTGAGTGTCAACGAGAATTCGCGGAACAGGCGGCCGACCACGCCGCCCATGAACAGGAGCGGGATGAAGGCGGCGATCAGCGACACCGAGATCGACACCACCGTGAAGCCGATCTGCCGTGCGCCTTTGAGTGCCGCGCGCAGGGGTGATGCGCCCGCCTCCAGGTGCCGGAACACGTTCTCGATCATGACGATGGCGTCGTCGACGACGAAGCCGATGCACACCGCCAGCGCCATCAGCGACAGGTTATCGATGGAAAAGTTGACCGCCCACATGGCGGCGAAGGTGCCGGCCAGCGCCAGCGGCACGGTCACCCCGGCGGCCAGCGTAGTCGCCATGCGGCGCAGGAACAGCGCCACCACCAGCATCACCAGCACGATGGCGGCGAGCAGCGTGAGCTGCATGTGGTTGACACTGGCGCGAATGGTCCGGGTGCGGTCGGCCAGCACCGAAATCTCGAGCCCAGCCGGCACCCATTGCCTCAGCTTCGGCAGCAGCTTGTAGATGCGGTCGATGGTGTCGAGGACGTTGGCGTCGCCCTGCCTGGTGATGATCAGCAACACCGAAGGCCGGTAGTTGTACCAGCCGGCCGACCGCGTGTTGCGCACGCTTGGCGAGATGGAGGCGATGTTGGCCAGCCGGATGACGGTGCCGTCCACTGTCTTGACCACGATCGGGTCGTACTGGTCGGCGTCGCGCAGCTGGTCGTTGATGCTGATGCTGACGGCGCGTTTGTCCCCGTCGAAGCTGCCGAGCGGGCCGACCGTGTTGGAATTGGCGATCGCCGCGCGTACCTCCTCCAGGCTGAGCCCCATGGCGGCGAGTCGGGTTGGATCGACGCGCACACGAATTGCCGGCTGCTCGGAACCGGCCACGCTAACCTCGGCGACACCTTCCACTTGACTCAGCCGTTGCGCGATCACGCTGTCGGCGACGTCATAGACCGCGCTCGGCTGCAGCGTCTTGGAGGTGAGCGCTAAGATGAGGATCGGCGAGGCCGCCGGATTGACCTTGCGGAAGCTGGGCAGTAGCGGCATGTCGCCGGGCAGGTCGCTGAGCGCGGCGTTGAGCGCGGCCTGCACGTCGCGGGCGGCGCCCTCGACGCTGCGCGAGAGATTGAACTGCACCACGATGCGCGAGTTGCCGAGCGAGTTGATCGAGGTGAGCTCGGCGACGCCGGAAATCTCGCCCAGCCGCCGCTCCAGCGGCGCTGCCACCGTCGCCGCCATCACATCGGGACTGGCGCCGGGCCGGCTGGCGGAGACGAAAACGGTGGGGAATTCGACGCTCGGCAGACTGGCCACCGGCAGGAACTGGTAGGCCACCGCGCCGACCAGGAACAGGCCGATCGCCATCAGCGTGGTGCCGATCGGTCGCCGGATGAACACCCGCGAGAAGTTCATCGGCTACTCCGCCGGCGTGGAGAGG
>Ga0055475_10000134_pt1 | contig 10221 bp, 3 predicted proteins | sample Muzzi_CordB_D2_FD_57681 | JGI IMG/M metagenome (GOLD analysis project Ga0055475, IMG submission 57681) | Wetland microbial communities from San Francisco Bay, California, USA, that impact long-term carbon sequestration - Muzzi_CordB_D2 | ecosystem: Environmental > Aquatic > Marine > Wetlands ... | reverse complement strand
CTGGAATTTCAACGCGCATTGATCGTAAACCTTCAGGACAGCACGCTTAATGAAAACAGGGCTCAAATTTCAGGAGGAGCTATCGGCAACGGCTCAAGCTCGGTTGAAATGCTAAATACAACATTCAGCGAAAATTTTGCAGCGGAAACCGGAGGCGCTATTTACAACCTGGACACAGTGATGAATCCAACGGACGGCGATGATATACCCGAGCTCAGTGGGATATCCACAAACCTGGTTGAATCAACAGCCCCTGTCGCGTTTGTTTCTTTTTCCACATTCGTGAGGAATGAAGCCGGACTCGAGGGCGGAGCCATTTTCGAAGAAAACGAAATGGACCCCGAGCCTGAATCCATACATTTAAGGCATTCAATTTTAGCTTTAAACACAGGCGGCAATTGCGGCGGGCTTATGGCTGAAGATGAAGGCGGGAACCATTCGGATGACGATACCTGTCCGCTTCTGGCTGGAAACGAGGCAAATATTGTTCTGGGTGAATTAGCCGACAACGGCGGCCCTACAATGACTGTAGCTCTTCTGGGCGGCGACCCTGTGGACAGCGCCGAGGAGTGTACCGCGATTACAATGTTCGGGCTTGAGACCGAAATAGCTGAACCTATGTTGCCTTTGGTTGAAGCCGACCAGCGCGGGGCCCCAAGGGCATTTGGGCCGCAGTGTGACGCAGGAGCTTTTGAGTTTGGCGCAGTAGTTCCCGGTGGATTTTTCCATAATCCAATCTTCCCGGCTTTAGCGTCTAACTTCAACTTGATCTCTGCCGAGAACGCGAGCCCTGAGGGCAAAGTAGCTTTCGTCTGGGGATTCATGCCGGGCTCTACGATAATTGGCGGAGCGAAGTGCAACGGTACCGAGCTGGGAATTAAAAAACCCAAGCTCCTTGGAATAGTCTCTTCACTATCCAGCGGAATTGCGACAATTCAATTTTACGTTCCGCTCATCGGTGATTTTGAGCTTTCCCTCATGACTCAGGCGGTCGACATAAACACTTGCGCAGTAAGTGAAGTCATAGAGGACGTAATCAGAAAAGAATAAAAGTTTTTGTCCCCTTCTCGACTCTCCTCCTTCTTTGTCCGAAAGGCCCTGAGGGAGGGGGGTCTTTTTATATCATTAACAGTACACAGCCTCCTCATATCTCTATCTTTTTATAACCATTGCAGACTCTCTTTATTGACTCACAACGTCGACATTGTGTAGTATGTAATTAATTCCTTAAAGGAGGACTATACAATGAGGACTATATATACAGTACTACTAATACTTCTACTCTCGGCATCAATTGCGGGAGCCCAGCCGTTCGCATATATAACAAACGCCGGAGGCGATAACGTTTCCGTCATAGATGTTCAGACTAATAATGTTATTGCCACGCTTGCCACAGGTGACCGCCCTCAGAGTATTACGGTCTCTCACGACAACCAATTCGTATATGTTATCAACAACGGCGACGACACAATCTCACAAATAAGCACGGCAACCAACACTATAATTGATACGTTTCAACCGACAGCCATCAATAATCCCTCCAGGATCCTAGAAACCCCTGACGGACAGTTTCTATATATCTCAGGATCACAGCAGGATATTGTACAGGTCGTAAGCACTGCCACACGGCAGGTTGTGGACACTATTAATGTTCCGGGAAATCCGATTGAAGTAGCGGTTTCTCCTGATGGACAGTTTGTCTACACCTCAAATGCCTTTGGAGATTCGGTAACTGTAATACAAACTTCGGATAATACGGTTGCCGCCACAATACCTCTTGGGGCCAGGCCGAGCGGGATCGGCGTAACTCCGGACAATCAATACGTATATGTCGGGCTGAGGTTTATGGGTCAGGTCGGCGTTATAGATACTCAGACACAGAGTCTTGTTAAAACAATTCCGCTTACCGGTGACGGGCCCAATTTTCTTGTGGTATCACATGACGGAAAGTTTGTCTATGTAAGTAACGCGAACAGCTCGGATGTTTCAGTTATTAGCACTCTAACCGACACAGAGACAGCTCTTGTAGATGTAGGGTTTTTACCCTTTGGGATAGACGTTACGGCAGACGGCAAATATGTTTATGTCGCAAACGCGGGAGACGGCGATGTTTCCGTTATCTACGTCCCTCAGCTCAAAGTGCTCAGAACCATTCCGACGGGCGATACTCCATTTTCAGGCGGGCTTTTTATTACAAACGACATACCCCCTTCGGCGCAGGTTCCCGCGCTTGGCGTATGGGGCCTCGCAGCTATTGCCGTATTTTTTGGCATAACCGGGCTAATTGCTCTCAGAAGAAAGATGCTCACTTCATAGCACCGTTTATATTCCCCCGGAAAGTAAATCTTTAGCAGAGTTCAATATTAATATAGTGTCTGACTTTGAATTTTTCATACACCCGTTCGTTTTTCTTTCAAAACGGTTTACAAATCCCTGAAATTACTCTATAATGTGGTTATAGGTATGGTGGAAATGGTGTTCCTTTTTCGTAGTATTAGGCTGGGTACCGCACTAATACTATAAAAATTCCGTTATACTTTATATTATCGACTGACATATTAACTTTATTCGCAATAAATCAAGGACTGCATTATGGAAATCCGGAGAAAAAGCGAAAAAGAAGTCATTCAGGGCAAACTGGAAAATCTATCCAGAAAAAACCGCTATCAGGAAATTGTAAGCGAAGTAACGCAGTGTGCGCATGAATCCATAGATTTACAGACCGTGCTTGATAACTCTGTTCTTGCGCTTATCCGCAACGTTGACAAGCTTGACATCGCGGCAATCTATCTTGTTGAGGGGAAAACTCTAGTCCTTAAGTCAAACAAGGGCTTTACCGAAGATTATCTCCAGAGAGCCGGCAGAATCCCCTACCCCAAAGGCGCCACATGGAAAACCGTAATAGACAAGAAATCCCTCTATGTGCCTGATATTGATTATGATGAAGAATTGGGACAGGCGGGAAAAGACATGGGCTTTCAGTGTTATTTAATAGTCCCGCTGATTATTAATAGCGAAGTAGTCGGAACAATCGCAATAGTATCATATGAGAAAAATGTTTTTGACCACGAAGAGCTAAAACTCCTGGAGCTGGTGTCCAAACAGATAAGTATTGCCATCAAAAACGCTCAGCAAGCCAAGGCTCTTATTGAATCTACAGAAGAACTCAAAAAAAGCAGAGAGCGCTTCAGGCTCCTTCTGGAGACCACAAATGTAATTCCGTGGGAAGCTGAAGCTGATACATTAAGATACACGTACGTAGGACCCCAGGTCGAGAAACTTCTGGGATATCCGGCAGGCATGTGGTACGAAGAGGGTTTCAGGGAAGCGCACACTCATGAAAACGACAGGGACAGAACCGCAAAAGAGTATATGATCGGGGTTAAATCCCGGAAGGACTTCTTTCTTGAATACAGGATGGTTTCCATGAAAGGAGACATTGTGTGGATTTATGAAACGGTTTCCGTCATAGGCGAGAAGAGAAAACCAAAACACCTGCGCGGTTACATGTTAGACATCACCAAGCGCAAGCAGGCGGAAGAGCTTGCGACACAGCTTGGAAAGATACTTGAGGAATCGGTAACTGAAGTGCTGATTGCCGATGTGGAGACAATGAAATTTGTTGAGGTCAACGAGGAGGCACGAAAGAGCCTCGGCTATACGATGGAGGAACTTCGGAAATTGTCGGTTTTCGACGTCAAGACCGAGTTCTCGGTTAAGGATTTTAACAGCATTGCCGACTCCCTATTATCAGGGAAAATAGAAAAAGCCCATTTTACGACTACTCAAAGGAGGAAAGACGGCACGACCTACCCTGTCGAGGTCTACATGCAGCTCTCTACGTTGCGAGGGAGAAAAGTATTTGTAGCGAATATTCAGGATATAAGCGAGCGAAAACGGGCGCATAATCTTTTAATGAGTGAAAAAAACATTCTGGAGATGATATCTGTGGGCAAAGAGCTAAACGATATCCTTGAAAATATTTGCCTGACCGTTGAGAAACTAACCGATAACATGCTGTGTTCATTTTTACTTTTAGACGAAACCGGCACACTCAAACCCGGAGCTTCACCCAGCCTTCCGGGGAAATATGTAAATGCCATAGACAATTTGCCCGTAGGATATGGAATAGGCTCGTGCGGAACCGCAGCATTTCTGAAAGAACAGGTAATAGTATCTGATATCGCAACAGATCCCTTCTGGGCCGACTTCCGCGAGCTTGCGCTCAGCTACAACTTAAGAGCCTGCTGGTCGACTCCGATACTTTCGGGTAATGGTGATTTGCTTGGAACATTCGGGATGTACTACTCCGAGCAGAGAGAGCCCGTGAAGGAAGAATTTGAGCTGATAGAAAGAGCCACACAACTTGCCCGCATCGCAATAGAGCGCGAAAATTCTCTTAAGCATATTTCCAGAAAGAGCAAATACGACGAAATAATAAGTTCAGTTACGACAAGCGTTCACAGTTCTCTTGATCTGAAGGATGTGCTTGATAACGCGGTAAAATCAATGCACGAAAAGATAAAAAACGCTGATAACGTAGGCATATTTTTTATTGAAGGAGACTTAGCTGTTAACAAGGCTCACAGTGGTTATCCAAAAGCGTTTCTGGAAAAAGTCAAAAAGATACCAAAGCCTAAGGGCTTTACATGGGAAACCATAATGAGAGGCGAATTACTATACTGCAGCGATGCTGAATCTGACATGACAATAGGACCCGCCGGCAAAAAGGTAGGCACCAAGAGTTATGCGGGAATGCCTATAAAAATCGGGGAAGAATCACTGGGATGCATTAATATTAATTCGTATACCAAAGACGCGTTTGATCAGGAAGAGATTAAGCTGCTAGAAATAGTGGCTCAGCAAATCGCCGTGGCCATCAATAACGCTACACAGGCTGAGGAGCTTAAAAAATCCCAGGAAAAACTTAAGGAAAACCTCAAAAGGTTATCTAAAAAAACAAAGTACGAAGTAGTAATAAACGCTGTAAGCCGGAGTGTGCACCAATCCCTAGAGCTGGATGATGTATTTAATAATGCAGTAGAAGCTATTAGCAGAGAAATAGAAGACGCCAACAACGTAGTAATTTATATGGTCGAAGGAGATATGGGCAACTCAGAGAATCCGCCGGTAGCAGTATTGAAGGCCAGCTGGGGATACAACAAAAAATATCTCAAGAGAGTCAGCCGGGTTCCACATCCTGTGGGAGCGACATGGAAGACGATAATAGACGGCAAGAAGCGATATGTTCCCGATATTGACAAAGGGGACACCATAGGCCCAGCGGGCAGGGAGTTCGGGACGAAAAGCTACATATCCGTTCCTCTTAACAACCTTGGTAAAACAGTTGGCTGCATACACATACATTCATACGAAAAGAACTCTTTCAGCGAAGATGACCTTAAACTGCTCGAGATAGTAACCCGCCAGCTGGAAACAGCCATTATTAACGCAAGCAAGGCCGAGGCGCTCAGGAAATCCGAGGAAAGCCTTACCTACAACCTTGAGCAGCTTTCCAAAAAGAACAGGTATGAGGAAATAATAAACACAGTAAGCAGCAGTGTTCACCAGTCGCTGGAGATTGATGAGGTATTTAAAAACGCAGCTTTTTCACTGAGTAAAAACGTTGAACACTCAGACCACGTTGCCATATATATGACAGAAGGTGATGAGGCTGTGCTTAAAAGTTTTACAGGATACCCAAAGTGGTTTACGGACAAAGTCGCAAGGATTCCAAAACCAAAGGGGCTCACATGGAAAACCATTCTGGGAGGAAAACCGCATTTTTCAACAGACACGAACAAGGACAATTACATCGGCCCCGCGGGAATCAAGGCCGGGACCAAGAGTTACGCATCAATGCCCATTAAGGATGGACCCGAAACAATAGGTTGCATAAATATAAGCTCAAGAACTCTTAACACCTTTAGCGAAGAGGAAATCAGGCTTCTTCAAATCGTGGCTGGTCAGATTGAGACTGCCATTAACAACGCCAAACAGGCTGAAGCTCTCAAAGCGTCCAGAGAAGAGCTTAGAGAAAGCAGGGAGCATTTCAGGCTCCTGGTTGAAACAACAAATGTAATTCCATGGGAATTTGATGTTGAAATGGAGAAATTTACCTACGTTGGTCCCCAGGCGGAAGAATTGTTAGGATTTCCGATAGCAAGCTGGCTTGAAAAAGATTTCTGGCCTACTCACATCCATAAGGATGACAAGCACGTTATTGAGCAATGCTTCATAGAATCTACAGCACTTAAGGACCACGAGCTTGAATACAGAATGATTTCAAAAGACGGAAAAACGGTTTGGATCTATGAAATGGTCACGGTAATTGCTGAAAATGGCAACCCCAAGACACTCAGGGGATTTTTGATAGATGATACCGAACGCAAAAAAGCCGAAGAAGCGCTTAACGCCAACCTGGAGCAGATATCCAAAAAGAACCGGTATGAGGAAATTTCAAATACAGTTATCAGGGCTGTCCATAAATCAATCGATCTGGACGAAGTGCTTGAGAACACAGTAGACGTAATGATCAGAAATATTGAGGTGGTGGACCATGTATCGATCTATTTTGTAGAAGGTGACGTGGCCGCGATGAAGGCCCACAAAGGATACCCCGAGTGGTTCCTGAGCAAAATCAAAACAATTCCCTACCCCAAGGGGTTCACATGGGAATGTATCAATAGAGGGGAAATCATCTTCTGTCCGGATGTGGAAAAAGACGGCGTGATAGGCCCAGCCGGAGTTGAGGTCGGAACAAAGAGCTATATGGCTATACCCATTAAAGACAGGGATAAAACAATCGGCAGCCTAAATGTGCATTCGCTTAAGAAAAACGCTTTTGACGATGAAGATATAAGCCTTCTCGAAGTTGTGGGAAAACAGATTGAAATCGCTATCAACCAGAGCCGGGATGCTCAGGCTCTCAGGTATAGTGAGGAACGTTTCCGCACTTTATATCAGGAAGGCCCGTCAATGTACTTCACGGTCAACGAAGACGGGACCGTGCTTTCAGTAAACTTAAACGGGATAGAGAAGCTTGGATATTCAGAAAAAGAGCTAATAGGAAACTCGGTCTACTCCGTGTTCCTTGAGAAAGACGTACCAAAAATAAAAGACCAGCTGGCCAAATGTTTTGAGAATCCGGGCGAGATTTTCAGATGGGAACTTCGCAAGGTTTGTAAGGACGGAAAAATCATTTCTGTAAGCGAGCTTGCCCGCTGCGTTATGGATCCTGGTGGAATTAAAGTAGCGCTCATCGTGTGCGAGGACATCACAGAGCGCAAGAAAGCCGAGGAAGATAAAAGAGAAGCTGAGGAAAGGTACCGTACTCTTATTGAGCACTCTTACGACATTATTGTCGAAACAAATACAGATGGAGAGATACTATACAGCAATCCTACGTTTAACGAGGCATTGGGTTACGAACAGTCTGAACTACTTGGCAGAAGCATATTCGAGCACATACATAATGAAGACCGGCGTAACGCAATCTCTCAATTCTCCAAAGCAATAGATCAGTTCCGAAAGGGAACCGCCACATACAGATTCAAGCATAAATCCGGGGAATGGAGATGGCTTGAAAGCATAGCAGGGCCCTTCCTCACTGCTGACATAGAGAAAAGAGCGGTTATATCAAGCCGTGACATCACAGAGCGCATGGAGTCTGAGAAGAAACTTCAGGAAGCATTTTCTGAAATTGAAACCCTGAAAGACCAGCTGGAAAAAGAAAACGTCTACCTTAGAAAGGAGATAGGGCTCTCTTACAGCCACTCCGATATTATCGGGCAGAGTAAGGTTATAAAGAAAGTCCTCAGCAAAATCGAACAGGTTGCTTCAACCGATGCGACAGTGCTGCTAACCGGTGAGACAGGCACAGGTAAAGAATTATTCGCCAACCGGATACATAACCTGAGCAAGCGCAAGGACAGGGCCATAGTCATGGTGAACTGTGCGGCCCTTCCCCCAAATCTAATTGAGAGTGAGCTTTTCGGTCACGAAAAAGGCGCTTTTACAGGCGCGGTCACAAAAAACATAGGACGCTTTGAAGTGGCGGACTGTTCCACATTATTTCTCGACGAGGTCGGAGAGCTCCCTTCGGAGCTGCAGTCAAAGCTCTTGAGAGTGCTTCAGGAAGGAGAGTTTCAAAGAGTGGGAAGCTCAAAGACAATACAGGTTGATGTGAGAGTAGTCGCGGCCACAAACCAGAATCTTCTTGAAGCGGTGAACAACGGAAGGTTCCGCGAAGATCTCTATTACAGATTAAATGTTTTCCCCGTAAGCGTTCCGCCTCTAAGGGAAAGAAAGGAAGACATCGCGGATCTGCTCTGGTTCTATATTAGCGAATTTGAGCGAAAGATGGACAAGACAATAAAGAACATATCCAGAAAAGACATGGAGAATCTCATAAACTACCCCTGGCCGGGCAATGTCAGACAGCTCAGAAACATCATCGAGCGCGCAATGATCATTTCAACAGGGCCCGATCTGGAAATAGAGCTTCCGGGTATCAGGAGCCAACAAGCCCCTTCCGAAATGAAGCCGATCGAAGATGTCGAAAGAGACCACATCTCCTACATACTGAATATGACCAACTGGCGCATCAGGGGCAAGTCAGGAGCGGCTGAAATTCTTGGGCTCAAACCTACAACATTAGAGTCCCGAATAAAAAGACTGGGTATCAAACGCGGGCACTAAACTACGATATATCGTAGCTTCTACTAAATATCGTGCAGGGCACGAACAAGTGTTTGAAAACAGGGCTACTTTAAAACATAATTATTCAATAATTAGAGTATGTTAGCAATTTCACGAATCTTCTGTTCTTTTGGCATACTAATTGCTTATATCTATTTAGAGGCAAAAGGCAAGATTTAGTGCTTGACAAAGAATTAAGGCTTGGCAGCAAGATTAGCAAGTAGCATTGAAAAGATTATCAAACTCTCCACCAAGAGTAGCCTTAAATTTGGAATCAAGATGGCGGTGAAACAGGGACAAGTGACGGCTTGCCCCTGTTTTTTTTTGAAGACAGAATAATCATATTGCATCAGTCTAAATCTAGTTACCGGTCAATCATTAATTATCTGAAATATACCACACCCTACCTTTTGTTATTTTCTATATATCAAACAAGCTCACTTTACTATTTTATTGAATGACTGTAATATTATTATAGGCGTGTAGAAACATACAAACATATCTATGATGGGTTGATTTCACAGAAAAGCATTTTTGAAAATAATTTTAGTTAAACGAATTTACATAATGTTACGAGAAGTGAGATAAAACACTGCGCTTGAGGAGGCGCGTAATTATGTGGAGGATTTTTAACTCACCAGCAGAACATTACAATCTCTTACTGGCTATATATGGCGGTATGGCTGGCTCTGTATTTACATCTCTTATTGACACTTCGTCATCACAAGCAACCACAACTCCGCATATATATTTCAAAATTTTGTGTAACAAATAGTAAATAATTTATTCAATCCAGCCCTATGGCGGAGGTGCGCGATGAGTAAGTATTTACAGTTTTCAATTTTTAGCGTTTTTGTTTTTCTGCTTATTATTTTAAGCGGCACAAATACCTTGGCACAGTTTGGTGATGAGAACTCCAACCCCAACACTGTGTTTGCAATCCTAAATGAGCCCCCTGGAGCAAACTGTACTTACGGAGGAAGCTTGATAGCTTCCGGACCGGATAATAACGGAAACGGCTTGCTCAATTTCAATGAAGTCCAGCAAAGTGGATACGTATGTAACGGAGAGCCCGGAGATGGAATCCCGGGGCCTCAAGGACCAGCAGGACCACAAGGACCACAGGGAGTACAGGGTGTATAGTAGGAGTACAGGGACCAGCGGGGCCTACCGGTGCGACAGGAGCTACGGGCGCGGCTGGACCGCAAGGAGAACAAGGACCAACAGGACTAACAGGAGCTACTGGCGCGACGGGAGCAACCGGACCGCAAGGACCAGCGGGCGCGGACGGATTTACGGGTCTTGAGATTTTGACAGGTGAGGGGGATTTTCAATTCCTGCCCGAAAAGTCAACGGTATTAATGCAGGTTGTCTGCAGCGATGAGAATAACAAGATGGTTCTCAGCACTACCTGCCGCATTTTACAAAATGACTCGAATATTACTAGAATGGCGCTAGTAAACCAAGGGGCAACATTGAATGGTAATCTTGACTTTATCGCGACTTGCAGGGCGATGAACG
>Ga0055475_10000133_pt1 | contig 10322 bp, 10 predicted proteins | sample Muzzi_CordB_D2_FD_57681 | JGI IMG/M metagenome (GOLD analysis project Ga0055475, IMG submission 57681) | Wetland microbial communities from San Francisco Bay, California, USA, that impact long-term carbon sequestration - Muzzi_CordB_D2 | ecosystem: Environmental > Aquatic > Marine > Wetlands ... | reverse complement strand
CATCTCGAACCTCCTGTTGCTCATGTTATCGCCTCCTGGATGAATTTTTCCGGGAGACTACATCATTATTCAGGAAAGTCCGAGACCCTTTTGCCTATCGGGTGGCTCCATTAAGCCGATCATCACCTGGCGCCATTTGGGTGTACATCAAGTGGCTCCATTAGCCCGATCCCAGGGTGGCTCCATTAGGGCGATCATCGAATGGCTCCATAGTGCCGGTCATCAACATCCAGAGGTTACGGTTTATTCTGACAATTACCCGTCTTTACCTTTCTGGGCTTTTTCCGCCATATACTTGATCATCTTGTTCATCATCTCAAGATGTTGTTTGGTATCAAGTTTTCCTTTTTCGCTGACCTTCTCCCAGAGTTTCTTGCCGGTCATGTTTTGGTGGCAGCCCATGCAGGTTCCGGCCCGCAGCAGTGCCAGAAAAATGCAGACATTTTCTGGCACTTAATTTTAATAACCTATTGTAATAATATACTATATTTGGTGTAGACGGCGAACTGAACCTTTGTTTCTGCACAGCTGGCAAGGGTCTACAGAGATCTGACCCACATGCGACCCGCTTTACCGTTTCCATTCAAAGATTTAAAATTGCGAAAACGTTGCTTTTTTATTTTCCCACTTCAATATCTAAAAATAATGCTTGACAAATAATCGCTCATCTGACTATTAACGAAAACGACCGACCGACCGGTAGGGTAATAGTATGTAACTATAAATAATAATACTATATAATAACAATAGTGTGATAAATTCATGAAAGAAAAAATAAAAAATTCGGCTATCAAACTGTTCTATAAAAAAGGCTACTTTGGCACCAGCATAAGTACCATCGCGAAAGCCACAGGAATTCGAAAATCCAGCATTTATCACCACTATTCCACCAAGGAAGATATTCTACTGGATATTTTCAGGACGTCTATGAATGACCTTCAGGATGCACTGCGAAAACGGCTGGATGCTTCCACGGGAGCAAGGGCAAGAATGCAGACAGCCATATACTGCCATATCATTTTTCATATTGAACAGCAGAAGGAGGCGATTATTGCTGATAGTGAACTGAGGGGCCTGACAGCAAGAAACTACAAAGAAATCATTCAGATGCGGGATGACTACGAAAAGAAAATTCAACGTGTGCTTGAAGAAGGTGTGGCTGAAGGTATTTTTGCCGATGTGGATATAAAAGCTATTTCATACGCTATCCTATCTATGTGCACAGGCGTCTGCACGTGGTTCAACAGGTCAGGACGCCTTTCTAAGGAAGAGGTCGCAGATATCTATTCTGGTTTCATACTAAAGGGATTAGCAAAGTCTTAAGAATTTGCGGTCCCGAGAGGAAAACCCCGGAAAGGAGGTGAAGGAAGGAGGATTAAAGATTGAAATTCTAAACCAAACACAAGACACCTAAGGAGAGAAAAATGACTAAAGTGTTAGGGTATAAAAAAACGGTCGCTTTTGTATTCATCCTAGGATTTATGTTCGTATTGTCCTTCATGGTCGGTGAGGCTCAGAGTAAATCCTACAAATGGAAAATTAGCCAGGGAATTGCCGAAGACCATCCCGCTGCAGCCAGGTCTAAGCAGTTTGCCAAAATTGTTGGGGAAAAATCCGGAGGAAGGATCAAACTGACTTACTTTCCATCGGGCGCCCTCGGCGACTGGATGGAGCAGATCGAAGCCAATCGAATGGGCACGCTGGAGGTCGGGCTCAACGCCGGCTCCACCTCCTATGATCCAAGAACCAACCTGATGTTCATGCCTTACCTCTTCAAAACCTGGGATGAAGCCCGTGCTGCAATCGGTTCAAAGGGGTGGCTTACCCCCATTTTCGACGAATTATATTCTCAGATCGGCCTTAAAGTATTAGGCATCTATTTAAACGCTTGGGATGGAATGGCATATACCAAACGCGTTAAAAAAGTTGCCAAGGTTCCCGCGGACTATTCCGGTATTAAAATGCGGGTGCCACCCATCCGGATTTTTGAAGTCTATATCCCCACGTTGGGCTTAATTTCAACTCCCATCGCTTACTCTGAAACATTTACCGCTCTTCAGACCGGCATCGTCGATGCCCGCTCCGCATGCCCGGCCGTCGAGGCGTATGTCATGCGTGATGCGCTTTCCTACTGGGTAGCGACCCGCGACGCCTTCGAATATTGGTTTTTAACAATGAACAATAAGCTATGGAATTCACTGTCCGATGAAGACAAGGCGATACTTAACAGTGCAGCCGATCAAGTTATGAATGAACAGGCTCTTGCTGCTGAAAAGGATGAAAATGATTTCAAGCAAAAACTTATTGATGCGGGTGTAAAGGTATATGAGGTGAATGATCAGGAGTGGGAAACGGCTGCAAAACAGGTTCGCGCCAAAGCATGGCCGGTTATCCAGGAAGAGCTTTTAGGATCCATTTTAATGGAAAAAATAAAGGCACATGCAACCAAGATTTCCGAATAAGAGGCAGTTGCGAGAATAAGGGGCAATCTGCTGTTTGGGTTTAAATCCGGAGGGTCGGTGAATACTGGCCCTCACTTTCGGATAAAGATTGGAGCATTTCATGTCATCTAAGACGTTCAGTCGATTTTTTAAAGCTTCTGATAATTTTATAGACAAGGGCGCTACTGCACTGATCATAATAGGCGGTGTATTGATCACACTGACAGTCGTGCTGCAGGTAATCCTGCGGTATGTTTTCAAGGTACCTCTTTTCGGTTTGGAGGAGTTCTCACGATTGGTCGCCGTGTGGGTGTACTTTCTTGGTGCAATTTTTGGTACTAAGTGGGACTCCCATGTACAAGGCGACGTGACCGGACGGCTTTTTTCAGCGGATCGTTCCAAGGCGGTGATCAAGGCCATTGCCTGGGCACTGAGCCTTTTGGTCTGCGTCCTGTTCCTCTACCACTCCGCCACCTACAGCATATGGCTATACGGAACCGGAGAAAGGACCACGGGTTTGTGGTGGCCGAGAATATACAGTGTCGGCAGCATGCTCTTCGGCGCCTTCTTTATGACCATCTATAGTATTGCCAATGTATTCAAATATTCAGGGGTAGCAATTAACGGACTGAAACTCACACCTGGAGGTGCACCATGACAGTTGTCCTCGCCGCAATGATTCTGGTGGTTGTGATTATGCTGCTGGGGGTTCCGGTAGGATTTGCCTTTGGCCTGGGCGGGTTTGCCATTCTGGCGATCACCGGGCTTGACCCACGGTTTGCCATACCGGCGGCATTTCGCAACCTGGAATCCTATACACTGCTGGCCCTTCCCCTTTTTATTTTGGCGGGAGGGCTGATGCGGGATGCCGATATATCCAGGCGCCTCATCGCTTTTACCATGGCTTTTCTGGGACGGATAAAAGGGGGGCTCGGAATGGTGTGTGTGGTGTCGTGTACAATCTTCGGCGCTATCTCAGGATCAGCCTCCGCCGCTATTGCCGCTATCGGATCGGTGATTATACCGGAAATGGTTGATCAAGGGTACTCGCGCGGCTACTCCACTGGTCTGGTGGCTGCCTCATCCATGCTTGCCTTGCTCATTCCGCCGAGCATTCCCATGATTGTCTTTGCTATGACGGCGCAGATATCCATTCTTGCCGCATTCTTAAGCACGCTTATACCGGGTATTTTAATGATGACAGCCTATTGTATCATCAACCTGATTATGAGCCGGCGCATGAAATCGGTAAAGGTGGCCGAGAAAATAGCTATCCCTCAAGCAATGAGAGAGATTGGTCGATCCACCAGACATGCAGGACTGGCGCTTTTCATGCCGGTCCTTGTGCTGGGTGGGATCTATGGCGGTGTTTTTACTCCTACGGAGGCGGCCGGTATGTCAGCGCTTTATGCGGTTTTCGTGGGCTTTTTTTTCTACAGAACGATGACCCTAAAAGGGTTGGGGAGCAATATCAAAAACTCCATGGTGACATCTGGCGTAGTGATGATCCTGCTGTTTTTCATCCTGATGGTGAGCCGTATCATGGTCACCTACCAGGTTCCTCAGCAGCTCACGGAGCTTATTTTTGGATTTACTACCAATAAGTGGCTCGTTCTGTTGATGCTCAACATCATCCTTCTCTTAATGGGTATGCTGGTGGATGATGTATCTGGAAATATTCTATCTGCGGCTATTCTGCTCCCCATTGCAAAGTCGGTGGGAATCGATCCGATCCATTTTGCAGCCATATCGGTCACCAATTTATCGTTGGGAAACATTACTCCTCCCTGCGCTCCCATGCTCTATCTGGCCGGTTTGATCGGCGGCAATTTACCGCTGAACGAATATGTAAAACCGGCTTCATGCTTTATGATTTTCGGCGCCTTGCCGGTAATTTTGGCAGTCACCTATGTCCCCGAATTTGCTTTGGTTTTGGTAAACTTATTCTTAAAATAAAGAAAAATGAAAGGAAATGTTCATTGGAAGAGGATGCCGTTCTTTACAAAAAAAAAGAAAATGTCGGAATTATCACATTCAATCGGCCGCACCGCCTCAACGCCATCAATGAAGGTCTATTAAAAAGCTTTATCCGCCAGCTGCAAATAGCGCAGAAGGATTCCGACGTTCAGTCGGTAATACTGACCGGAGCTGGCAGAGCATTTTGTGCCGGAGAAGATCTGAAGGAGACATCGTCGGGTAAAAGCTTTGAACGGTGGACGATTGAAGTAGACGCGTTGCAGGATGTCCAGCGGGTCATTCTGGGATTGGGGAAACCATTGATCGCTGCCGTTAATGGTTATGCCCTCGGTGGTGGTCTTGAGTTTGCTTTGAGCAGTGACATACGGATCGCAGCCGAAGATGCCACGTTTGGTTTTCCCGAAACTGGCGTCGGACTCACGGTTACTACGGCCGGAACCAAGTTGATCACTCAGATTGTCGGTCTCGGAAAGGCCAAGGAGTTGATTCTGACCGGCAGATTCGTAGCCGCCCAGGAAGCGCTTGAAATCGGACTCGTGAACAAAGTGGTCGCTTCTGAGGCGCTGCTTGATCAGGCGATGGAGATGTGCCGGTCCATAAACAACCGCTCCCCGCTGGCGTTAAAACTGTCACGTATTGCCATCGACCAGGGACTGCACGCAAGCTTTGAACAAATTCTGGAACTTGAAGCGTCTCACCTGTTAGCCTGCATCAATTCAAATGAACAGCAGAACTTGGTGGAGAAGAAACTGAAAAACATGAGGGCGGGAAAAGCTGAAAAACGACCCGGATGAGGTGACGCCAATGTTAGAAGGCCAAACATACGATGCGGTGTGCCGCAATTTCAAGTGGAAGATTCCCGCAACCTACAATATCGGTGTGGATGTTTGCGATAAATGGGCTGACGGTACCCAACGCCTGGCGCTTATATATGTGGGTCCGGATGAAAAAGAGCAACGATATTCTTTCCAGGACCTCAAAACCCTGTCAAATAAGTTGGCCAACGCCTTAAGGTCCAATGGTGCGGAAAAAGGCGACCGTGTGGGAATATTGCTACCCCAATGTCCGGAAACGCTGATCTCCCATATTGCCGTGTATAAGCTTGGGTGTATCGCCCTGCCGTTGTTGACGCTGTTCGGACCCATGGCCATTGAGTACCGGCTTCAGGACAGCGCTGCCAGGGCGGTGATTACGAACAGTGAAAATTTGACCAAAATAATGGAAATCCGAGATCGGTTACCCGACTTGAAGCTGATCATGGTCGTGGGAGATGACGCCGGTGACGGGATTATAGATTTCTGGAAAAGCGTGTCGAATGGAAGGGGCAATTTCGATCCGGTGGTCACCGGTCCCGACGATCCGGCTTTAATCATTTATACTTCAGGCACCACGGGCCAGCCAAAAGGGACGCTGCATGCCCATCGCCTGCTCCTCGGAATCATGCCGGGGTTTGAATTTTACCACAACCTCTTTCCCCAAAATGGGGACCTGATGTATACGCCATTAGATTGGGCATATATCGGAGGGTCTTACGATGCGCTGTTTCCCACCTTGCACCACGGTGTGCCCATGCTGGCCTTCAGGCCTCCCAAGTTCGACCCTGAAAAAGCATTCTACATGATGGAAAAATATGCGGTGCGCAATCTCATGGTCGTGCCCACGGTCCTGAGAATTATGATGAACAATGTAAAAAATGTAAAAGACCGGTACAAGATTCATCTACGATCGGTCACCGCTGGTGGTGAAACCCTGGGAGCGGAATTATACCAGTGGAGCAGGGAGGCGCTGGGTGTGGACCTTAATGAACAATATGGCCAAACCGAGTGTGATCTGGTAATCGGCTTTTGTTGCCGTGTGATGCCCATTGTTCAGGGGGCAATCGGAAAGGCGGTACCCGGCCACCATGTTGAAATCCTGAATCCTGCCGGTGAGCTTACCGCCGACAATGAAGTGGGAGAAATTTGTGTAAAGCGACCAGACCCGGTTATGTTTCTTCAGTATTGGAAAAATCCCGAAGCAACCGCTGAGAAATTTTCAGGCCAATGGATGAAAACCGGAGATCTTGGCCGAAAAGATGAGAGCGGCCACTTCTGGTTTACCGGCAGAGCCGACGATCTCATCGAAAGCGGTGGCTACCGAATTGGTCCGGGGGAGATTGAAGAATGTCTGATGAAACATGAGGCCGTGGCCTTGGTCTGTGTGCTGGGTATGCCGGATCCGGTGAGAGGGCAAATCGTCAAAGCATTTATTGTTCCCCGGCCGGGATTCAAACCTGACCAGGTTCTGGAGGAAAGCATTCGTGATCATGTAAAGGGAAAACTCGAGGCGCACGCTTATCCCCGCGCTATTCAATTCCTTGAAGAGATGCCCATGACCAAAACCGGAAAGATCCTCAAAAACAAACTCAAAGAAATGTAACGACAAGGGTTGGATACCCCGGTCTTATCCTTTATTGGGGCCGGAGCATCCGGATGGGTTGATGTCCCTTTGGCGCAGAACGCGAACAGAATTGCTGAACAGACTTGGCCGGATGGACGCCAAAGACCGTATACTCTGGTATGGACCGGATATGAGTGCGCGCTCTTTTGCTACCGCTCGGCTCATGGAGACCTGGGCCCACACGCAGGATGTCTTTGATACGCTCCGATTGAGAAGAAAAAATACCGATAGACTGCGCCATGTGGCGCACATCGGCGTTACCACGTTTGCCTGGAGTTTTAAAATCAGGACGCTGCCGCCCCCCGAAATAGAACCTTGCGTGGAACTGACCGGGCCATCAGGGGAACGGTGGGTGTGGGGTGAACCAGACGCCTCGGAGATTGTCCGTGGCAACGCGGAAGATTTCTGCCTGGTAGTGACACAAAGGCGCAACATTGCAGATACCCGTCTTAAATACCAGGGAGATCAAGTGAAACAATGGCTTACGATGGCCCAGGCATTCGCCGGCATTGCCCAGCAACCGCCGGCAGCGGGAGAACGGGTAACACCGTGAAATTTTATATTAACAAACAGCGCCGACTCTCGTTAAAGCCAATGGAATATTCATGCGTAAGATAAAAAAAGTGATGATTGCCAATCGTGGAGAAATCGCCTGCAGGATTTTGCGGACGCTGGATCGCATGGGCATCGCGTCCGTGATGGTCTACCATGCGGTAGATGCGGATTCGCCCGCAGTGCGAGCTGCCTCCGAGACTGTGGAAATCGACGGCTCCACTCCAGTAGCTGCCTATCTGGACATGGGTCGTATAATTGCCGCTTGCCAGGAAACCGACGCCGACGCCGTTCACCCCGGGTTCGGTTTTCTGGCTGAAAATGCCGTGTTCGCCACACGCCTGGCGCACGAGGGGATTAAATTCATCGGACCTTCTCCGGAAAATATTGAGTTGATGGGAAACAAGATCAAGGCGCGTTCTTTTTGTATCGATAACGGTTTTCCTCTGGCACCCTCGGTAACCGAGGCCGGCGCTGGCGAGCAATTTGCTGTACAGGCCGGAAAGATCGGTGTTCCGCTGCTAATCAAAGCGGCAGCCGGTGGGGGGGGAAAGGGAATGCAGATTGTGCGAGATCTGGACAATCTCGAAGCGGCCATCCAACTCGCCAAGGCCGCTGCCCTGCGTTCCTTCGGTGATGATGTTGTCTATGCAGAACGCTATGAGGAAAAACCGCGTCATATCGAGGTGCAGGTGTTGGCAGATGAGTTCGGCAATGTCGTTCATTTAGGTGAGCGGGAGTGCTCCATTCAGCGTCGCTTTCAAAAAATCATCGAAGAAAGCCCTGCGCCCCGCCTGGAATCCGATTTGCGCGAACGCATCTGCGCCACAGCGGTCGAAATTACTCGCAAAGCAGGATACCGCAACGCCGGTACGGTTGAATTTCTTCTGGCACCAGACGGTGACTTCTTCTTCCTGGAGATGAACACCCGCATCCAGGTGGAACATCCGGTTACTGAAATGGTGACCGGTATCGATCTGGTTGAGATGCAGATTCGCGTTGCACAGGGTGAATATCTGCCTTTCAATCAAGATCAGGTCAAAACGGAAGGACACGCCATTGAGCTGCGACTGTATGCCGAAGATCCTGCAAATGATTTTTTACCCACTACAGGTCCGTTGCTGGCTTATTCCCTGCCGGTCGGAGGCAGCGTAAGGGTGGATGACGGTTTTAGCGAGGGAATGAAAGTGACGTCCGCTTTCGACCCCATGCTGGCCAAGTTGATCACACATGGCGCTACTCGAAATGAAGCCATCGAAAGAGCCCGGAAGGCAATAGCAGACACGCTGGTACTGGGCATCACCACCAACGTTGATTACCTTGCAAGGATTATCGCCCATCCGGCCTTTGCAGCCGGCCAGATTCATACCGGCTTTATTCCACAATACGGCAACGATTTTGATTCTCCGCTGTTGACAAAAGATCAACGCGATCTGCTTCTGGCTGCTGCGGCACTGAGCAGTCGCGAGTTTACGAACCCTGAATTCGAAGCGATAGAGCCATATACCAGCATTGGAAATTGGAGAAATTGAGATGCATCACCGCCTAAAACTGCTGGATAAATACTACGACATCACCGTGCACCATCGTTCTGCAAAACATCTTGTTCAGATAGGAGATGCAGAACCCCGGTGTGCCGTATTGTCTGTCACGGATTCAGGCGATCACACGATCCAACTGGGTGAACAGCGTACCAGGGTGTGCGTTAAAGTTAAGGGGGAAATGGTATACATCCGAGCCTTTGGACAAACGTTTGATTTGAGAATTGTAAACCCGGTTGAACAGGCCGGCCTGTCAGTCAAGGGCGGCAGCAACAAGGCGAGAGCCCCCATGCCCGGTGTGGTCGTGGACATTCATGTGGCTGAAGGAGAACACATTGTCAAGGGACAGTCCATGATGGCCATAGAGAGCATGAAAATCCTGACAACAATCCAGGCTCCCCGACAGGGTAAAGTGGCTAAGATTCACTTCGCTCCGGGTCAGTCGTTCGAGAAGGGAGCTATCCTGGTAACCTTATGTCCGGAAGATGAATAGTACCATGCGCCGCATTCAATCCGCCATTGATCCTCTGTCATCAACCTACCGGTCCTGCGAACGGCACAACCGTCAGCTTGTGGCCACACTTCACAGGTGTCAGCGCAAGGCGCGCTGCGAACGCCCTGAGCGGGATGTTGAACGCCTAAGACGGCAAAACAAACTGCTGGTGCATGAACGCATCGACCTTCTGTTGGATAAAGACACCCCATTTCTGGAACTTTCCACCCTGGCGGCCAATAAGGCCTATGACGGCACTGTTCCCAGTGCCGGGCTCGTTTCCGGAATCGGCATGGTGAACGGGCGCGAGGTGCTGGTGATGGCCAGCGACAGCTCCATCAAAGGAGGGGCTTGGTTTCCACTCACCGTTAAAAAAATGGTCCGCACGACCGACATCGCCATCGAAAATCATTTGCCGATGGTTCATCTCGTAGATGCGGCCGGCGCATTTTTACCACTGCAGTCCGATCTCTTTGCGGACAGGCATATGGCCGGCCGTCTCTTTCGTAACCAATGCGTGCTGAGTGCCAAAGGCGTCCGGCAGGTAGCACTGGTACTGGGCCACAGCACCGCTGGTGGTGCATATGTACCTACCCTGTGCGATTATTCCATCATGGTGCGCGGTGCCGGCGGCGTGTTTTTAGGAGGGCCGCCCCTTGTGAAGGCCGCCACGGGAGAAAATGTTTCAGCCGATGAACTTGGCGGTGCGGATGTGCACAGCACCATCAGCGGCACAGCAGATTACGCAGAGGATAGCGAACAGGAGGGAATTGCACTGGTGCGCGAAATCATCGGTACGTTTCCCAGACCCATCAAAGCAGTGATGGAACGTCGCGAATCCGAGGAACCTTACTATGACCCACAGGAGCTCTACGGTAT
>Ga0055475_10000130_pt1 | contig 10368 bp, 7 predicted proteins | sample Muzzi_CordB_D2_FD_57681 | JGI IMG/M metagenome (GOLD analysis project Ga0055475, IMG submission 57681) | Wetland microbial communities from San Francisco Bay, California, USA, that impact long-term carbon sequestration - Muzzi_CordB_D2 | ecosystem: Environmental > Aquatic > Marine > Wetlands ... | reverse complement strand
CCGCCGCAGCCAGTAGAGGGGTGCCGAAACATGGTTCTCCTGACGCCATGACCAGCCGTCGGACAACCAGAGCAACGGTTCTCGATAAGCGCCGTCGTTCATGAACTCGAGCCACTCCGCATTGTTGACGGGCCGGTTCGCGATGTGGAAATCCGTCAGCAAGACCGGGTGGCGGGGCAGTTCATTGTCAAAGCAGAAGCCCCCGCCGTCGAATCCGGCGTGACTAACGCCGCCCTCGACGGCCAGCCACCGGAGTTCCCCCGCCCCTGCCGCGGCCGGCCGTTCGAACAGCGCCGGATACGTGGGGTTCCGGTACATCGCGTGCTTGATGTCGGTCAGGATCAGTTCCTGGTGCTGCTGCTCGTGGTTGATCCCCAGGACCAGTAACGGAGCGATCGCGGCCAGAACCCTGTCTGCACATGTGCCGAGCAGTTCCGCCATGGCTTCTTCGACGGCATGACGGTAATGCCGGACCTCGTCCAGGGACGGGCGCGAAAGCAGGCCGCGCGCAGGCCGCGGGTATTGTTCACCCATGGCGTTGTAATAGGAGTTGTAAAGACGTGCGTAAGCGGGCTCGTGCCAAGCGAAACCGGGCAGGTGCTGCTGCAGGATGAAGGCCTCGAAGAACCACGTGGTATGCGCCAGGTGCCACTTGCCGGGACTGGCGTCGGGCATGGATTGTAACTGCATGTCCTCGGCGCTCAAAGGGGCGGTCAGCGTCAGCGTCCGCTGACGCACGTCCCTGAATGCCCGCACGAGCTCGTCGCGGTGCTGCACGTAGCGGCTGGGTGACAGGTCGTTCACCGTCTGTGTGGCCTGGGCTTGAAACATGACGAGTAGTTCGCAAAACTCCTGATTAACAGGCCCAGGCCTGTAGATTGCACGAGTATCCCGGATATCGGCGCGGAACGGGCGGTGAGCCGGGTATGAGCCGTGCTGTTAAACGTACCATGGAAATATGCGTATACCTCCAGTTTTTCATATGCAAATGAGCAGGTCCGCGGCCGGTTGGTGCAATATGCAGGTTAGTCGATATCGAATTTTTTCAGCTTGTAGCGGAACGACCTGAAGCTGATGCCCAGGAGTTCGGCGGCCTTGGTTTTGTTATAACGGGCCTTGAGCAGGGCGTCCTCGAGCATTTTCTTCTCGATGTCCTCGATATAGGTGTCCAGCGACTGTTCGTGCGTGCGCTCGTTCAGCGCGGGCTCGTGCTCGTGCACACTGACCTGTTCCAGCATCAGGTCCTCGTACCTGATGGTGTTGTTTTCGCACATCGTTACCGCACGCTGCAGGATGTTGATCAGTTCCCTGACGTTACCGGTGTAATGATGATCCCGCAGTGCCTGCATGGCCTCCGGCGTGATTTCCGGCGTTTCGGCCTCGTCCCACTGCTCGGTAATCTCGCGCAGGAAACGCTGCGCGAGTTCCTCGATGTCCTCCCGTCTTTCCCTGAGACCCGGCATCGGTAACTCGATGACGTTCAGCCGGAAGAAAAGGTCATTGCGGAACTTGCCAGCCTCGACCAGCGGTTTCAGGGTCTGGTGCGATGCGCTGAGGATGCGTACGTCGACCGGGACCTCACGCCGCGCGCCGATGGGCAGCACGGCCTTTTCCTGGATCGCACGCAGGAGTTTGACCTGCATGTGTAGCGGCAGGTCGGCCACCTCGTCCAGCAGCAGCGTGCCGCCGTCGGCTGCCTGGAACAGGCCTTCCTTGTCCGCGGCAGCGCCGGTAAAACTGCCCTTGCGGTGGCCAAAGAACTCACTTTCCATCAATTCGGTGGGGATGGCTCCGCAATTGACGGGCACGAACGGGTAGTCGGAGCGCGGCCCCAGGTCGTGGATCAGGCGGGCGGCCAACTCCTTGCCGGAGCCGGACTCACCGGAGATCATCACCGGGGCCTGACTACGCGCCAGTTTGCGGATCATGGCCTTGCATTTGCGCATCGCCGCGGAGCGGCCGATCATCTGCTCCAGCGCGTCCTCGGCGAAGGGGCTGTCCTCCGTGTGTTTGTCCGTTCTCGATTCGGATTCTTCCACCCGCAGTTTCAGCGCGGTGTTGACGAGTTTTCTCAGGATCGACAGGTCGACCGGCTTGGATACGAAATCGAAGGCACCGATTTTCAGGGCCAGCACGGCGTCCTCGACCTTGCCGTGCGCCGTGATGACGGCAACGGGAAGTTGCGGGTGGCGTTCCACGATCTCGCGCACGAGTTCGAGGCCGTTACCGTCCGGGAGACGCATATCGGTCAGGCAGAAACTGAATTGATCTCCGGCCAGGGCACGGCGCGCCGTTGCGAGGTCCTCGGCGGTGGTTACCTTCAGGCCCATGCGGTTCAGCGTCAGGTCGAGCAGTTCCCTGATATCGGGTTCGTCGTCGATGACTAGTACGTGGTGCTGCATCGCCGTTGCCGTCCGTTCCTGCCTTTATGCCGTCTGCTCATTCAGATTCCTGCTTCCGCGCGCCAGGGCGAGGCGGATGTGGAAGCGCGACCCCTGACCCGGTTTCGAGTCGACCGTAAGTTCGGCCTGGTTGACCTCGCAAAGCTGTCTCGCAATGTACAAGCCAAGCCCCGAGCCTTTCTTGTTGGTCGTGTAGAAAGGTTCGAATATATGCTTGATCTGTTCATCGGTAATTCCGGGTCCGTTGTCCTCGACGGAGATCAGGCAGTAGCCTGTTTCCTCGAGTTGTCGGGTTTTTATCTTCACATGCGGCGGAACACCCTCCCGGCCCGCGTGCTGCAGCGCATTTTCCATCAGCTTCCACACCGCCTGGTGCAACTGGCTGCGGTCGAATAATACCAGCACTTCCTGCTCATCGACATCGCTGCTGAGGTCGATGTCCATGGCCGGCAGGGCGTTCTTGAACTCATCCACGATTTCCTTGAGCCATGCGCCCAGGTCGAATATGTCCGGACGTGATTTCTCACGGCGGGAAAGCTGCAGAATGTTCTCCACGATACCGTTCATGCGACGGGACTGGTTATGGATGATATCGACCAGCCGTGCATCGCCGTCGGGCAGGTTCTCCGATTCGGCCAGTAGCTGCGCGGCGTGGCTGACGGCCGCCAGCGGGTTGCGGATTTCGTGTGCGATACTGCCGGATAGCTTGGCCAGGGAACTGGCCGAAAGCTCCAACGCCCGCTGTGCGACGACGTCGTTGTCCTCGAGAAAAATCAGCACGCGAATGCCGGCCGTGCCAGGCAGCGAAACGAATTTCGGCACGACGTCAGCCTGACTGGCGTGCAGTGTCACCGGCCCGGTGTCCTGGGACGGGTTTCTGCGCCATTCGGCCATGGCGCCGTCCATTTCGGGCGAAACCTCGGCAAGGGTTTTCCGGTTTGCCGGGGGACTGCCGAGCAGGAACCAGGCCGACTCATTCATCAGTTGGATGTCACCGGCGGCGTCGACCGCCAGCACGCCGCTGCGCATGCGGCGAATGATCAACTCGTTGATCTGCTCGAGGCGGGTCAGTTGCACCGCCTGTCGTTCCGCCAGGACGCGGTAGTCACGCAGCCATATCGCCAACAGGTTGACCAGCACCGTGATGATGAACGTGGTCGTGCCGTACAGGCTGGCTTCGACCAGGTCCGTGTTGACGGCCCGGTACAGCAGCACATCCGCCAGGGCCTCGCCCACAAAGGCGATGACGACCAGCGCCGCGAAAAACAGGGCCGTGCGCAACGGCAGCAGGATCGCTGCGGAGGCGCTGGCGAAAATCAGCAATATGCCCAGGCCGCTGTCCGGACCACCGAACATGAACAACAGCACCGACAGGAACAGGATGTCGAGAAACAGGGAGATCTGCGCGAGCATGTAATGCTCGGCATTGGCGCGCCGGGCTTCCGCGGCCAGGTAGATCGCCATCACGAAATAGGATATGAGCACGGTGCCGATGACCGCGTCGTTGTCCAGCGCGGGAGACTTGATCAGCAGACCGGTAAAATACGCCATGGTCAGCGCCAGGCTGATAAACAGCCGGAAGGCGTTGAGGTAGGCCAGCACCCTGCGGGTCAGCTCCCTCGACAGGGCATATTTGCCGATATCCGTTTGTTCGTTCACCGTTATTCCGTTCCCCTGACCGGCCCGCGTGGGGATCGAATCCCCGATTGCGCCCGGATGGAGTATATCATTGTGCCTGCTCTTTGCTTTGCGGGCTGTTTCAGGCGAAAATACGAAGCTACACTAACTTTGTCGAAATCCGTTTCCGGCCACTGAATTCCGAACTTTTCCCGAGGACATACTATGAATTTCCATGAATACCAGGCGAAGGAATTATTCGCCGGTTACTCGATCCCGATTCCCCCAGGAACGGTCGCGCGCACACCCGACGAAGCCGTGGTGACGGCACAGGGCATCGGCGGCAGCATGTGGGTGGTCAAGGCCCAGGTGCACGCCGGCGGCCGCGGCAAGGCCGGGGGCGTAAAACTCGTCAAGAGTCTCGACGAAGTGCGGGCGGAAACCAAACGCATGCTGAATATGAAAATCAGCACTTACCAGACCGGGGGGTTGGCGCTGCCAGTAGATTCGGTATTGATCGCCGAGGCGACCGACATCAAGACGGAGCTGTACCTGTCCGCGCTGATCGACCGGGTCAACCGCTGCGTCACCTTCATGGGTTCCGCCGCGGGCGGCGTGGACATCGAGCAGGTGGCCGCGACCGAGCCGGAGAAAATCATCACGGTCAGTATCGACAACACGGCCGGTTATCAATCGTTCCATGGCAGAAAGATGGGTTTTGGCATGGGTCTGGGCGCCAAGCACGTCAAGCAGCTGACCGCCATCATGGGCGCGGCTTACCGCCTGTTCGTGGACAAGGACCTGAGCCTGCTCGAAATCAACCCCCTGATCATCGACGGCGACGACAACCTGGTCGCGCTCGATGCCAAGATAAACATGGACGACAACGCCATGTTCAGGCACCCCGACATGGCTGCCATGCGGGACGAGGCACAGGAAGACCCGACGGAAGTCGCGGCCAGCCGCTTCGATCTCAACTACGTGACACTGGATGGCAATATTGCCTGCATGGTCAACGGCGCGGGCCTGGCCATGGCCACGATGGATGTCGTCAAGCTCAACGGCGGCGAGCCGGCCAACTTTCTCGACGTCGGCGGCGGCACCAATGCGGAACGTGTGCGCGAGGCCTTCAAGCTGATCCTCAGCGGCGACAAGGTCGAGGCCATCCTGGTCAACATCTTCGGCGGCATCGTGCGTTGCGATTTGATTTCCAAGGGCATCATCGCCGCGGTCAAGGAGGTCGGGGTCGATGTGCCGGTGGTCGTCAGGCTGGAGGGCACCAACGTGGACGAAGGCAGACGTTTGCTGGCCGATAGCGGTCTGGACATCATTTCTGCCTCGGACTTGAACGACGCCGCGATCAAAGTGGTCGCGGCAGCCAGCAACAGCGGGGTGGCACAATGAGCGTCCTGATCAACAAGGAAACCAAGGTGCTGTGCCAGGGATTCACCGGCAGCCAGGGCACTTTTCATTCAGAGCAGGCTCTGGAGTACGGCACACGACTGGTCGGCGGCGTGACGCCGGGCAAGGGCGGGCAGCAGCATCTGGGGCTGCCGGTATTCGACACGGTTGCGGAGGCGGTGGCGGAAACCGGCGCCGACGCCACGGTCATTTACGTGCCGCCGCCCTTTGCCGCAGACGCCATACTGGAGGCCGCCGATGCCGGCATCGGCGTCATCGTTGCGATCACCGAGGGGATACCCGTGCAGGACATGATGCGTGTCAAGGCCGTCCTCAAGAGCCAGCCGGATACCTGGCTGATCGGCCCCAACTGTCCCGGCATCATCACGCCGGGCGCCTGCAAGATCGGCATCATGCCGGGGCGCATACACAGCCCGGGCCGGATCGGAGTCGTATCGCGTTCGGGAACCCTGACCTACGAGGCGGTTTACCAGACGACGCTGGAAGGACTGGGTCAATCGACGGTCATCGGTATTGGCGGCGACCCGATCCAGGGCATGAACTTCATCGATTGCCTGCGCATGTTCCAGGACGACGAGCAAACCGAGGGCATCATCATGGTGGGTGAGATCGGGGGCACGGCCGAGGAAGACGCCGCCGAGTTCATCTCGTCCTATGTGACCAAGCCGGTGGTTGCGTATATCGCCGGCGTGACCGCGCCCCCCGGCAAGAGGATGGGCCACGCCGGCGCCATCATCGCCGGCGGAAAAGGCACCGCTGAGGCCAAGTACAAGGCGCTGGAGGCTGCCGGTGTGACGACGGTCCGGTCGCCCGCCGATCTCGGCAACGCGATGCAGAAGGTCATGTGACCGCGATGAACCGGCTCGCCCGCAGTGGCCACCGCGTAAGCGTCCATCCCGGGTGTTGAAGACGGGCTGGCCTCCGACCGGCTGAACGTGATGATCCAAATCGCGCTCGCTCAACTGGATTTTCCGGTCGGTGACCTGGCAGGCAATGTCGAACGTGCGCGCCGGTGCATCGGCGAGGCCGCCGGGCTCGGGGCGGATCTCGTGCTGTTCCCTGAACTGGCCGTCAGCGGCTACCCGCCCGAGGACCTGCTCTTGCGGCCGGGTTTCATCCGGCATTGCCAGAGCGCGCTGGAGACGCTGGCCGGGTACGTGCACGACATCGATGTCGTGATCGGACACCCCTGGCAGGACGGCCCGGAGCGCTACAACGCGGTCAGCTGGATACGCGGGGGACGTGTGCTGGGCCGCTACCGCAAACAGGTGTTACCCAACTACGCCGTTTTTGACGAACACCGCTATTTTGCGGAAGGCCGCGAGCCCCTGGTGCTGGAACTCAAGGGTGTGAAAATGGCGGTCCTCATCTGTGAGGACAGCTGGGTAAGCGGACCCGCGCTGCAGGCAAAGGCGGCGGGCGCCGAACTATTGCTGGTGCCGAATGCCTCCCCTTACCACGATGAAAAGCTCGCCACGCGGCTGGATATGCTCGAGACGCACTATGACAGCTGCGGTCTGCCGCTGATCTACTGCAATCTCGTGGGCGGGCAGGATGAACTGGTCTTTGACGGCCGTTCGATGCTGTTGTCGGCGAATGGCGATATCAGTGTCGTGCCCGCGCCGTGCGAAGAACGGCTGGTGCTGACGCACTACGACCCCGGCTCGAAAAGCCTGCGGTTCGAGCCGGGGATGCCCAGCGGAGGCAGCGCCGGCATCCTGGCCGCGGAAGATATGAATGCCTGCATCTACACCGTGCTGGTGCGAGGCTTGAGGGACTATGTCCTGAAGAACGGGTTCAGCGACGTCGTGTTGGGATTGTCGGGTGGAATCGATTCTGCGCTGACGCTGGCACTGGCGGTCGATGCATTGGGCGCCGGGCATGTCCACGGGATCATGATGCCGTCACGCCACACGACGCCCCTGAGTCTGGAACTGGCGCGGGAGCAGGCCGAATTGCTCGGGGTCGATTTCCGTGAGATCAGCATCGAACCCGCGTTCAAGGCCCTGATCGATTCGCTCGGCCGGTCTTTTGCCGGCCACGCCGCCGACATCACGGAGGAAAACCTGCAGGCGAGGGTGCGCGGGAACCTGCTGATGGCGCTGTCCAACAAGTTCGGCTGGCTGGTGCTCGCCACGAGCAACAAGAGCGAACTGGCGGTGGGCTACAGCACGATTTACGGCGACATGTGCGGCGGTTTTTCACCCATCAAGGACTGCATGAAGACACGGGTCTTCCAGCTCAGCAACTATCGCAACACGCTGTCCGCCGCGATTCCGCAGGCGGTCATAGAACGCCCGCCTTCGGCGGAACTGGCGCCGGGTCAACTCGACCAGGACAGCCTGCCGGCCTACGATCTGCTCGACCGGATCCTTTACCGTTACATCGAGCAGGATTGCTCCATCGCCGATATCGTTGGTAGCGGGTTCGAGGAAGCACTGGTGCGGCGCGTCGCGGCCATGGTCATCAGGAATGAGTACAAGAGGCGCCAGGGAGCCCCTGGCGTGCGGATTACGTCAAAGGCGTTCGGTCGCGACCGGCGCTATCCGATCACGGCCCTCTGGCACGAAGAAAGTATCGCGGACCCCCAGCCCGAATATTGACCGGCTCCCCGGATACTGGCGCCGGCCCGCTGTCCCTGGACACTTGGCTGGCGGCTGGACGGGCAGGGGAGGCGGTTCAGTCCTTGCCCCACGGCCATAGCCGTTTGAAGAAATTCTTCTTTTTATGTTTGCCGCTCACCAGCGGGCTGTCCGGGTAATTCAGTGCGATGATCTTCATCGTGTCTTCCGCCAACTCAGGCAGCTTCATCTTGGTGTAGCAGGTGTAGAGCAGTTCCAGCGCATTGACCGTTTCAGGCGAGCCCGGATAGGTTTCCAGCATGTAGCGGGCCCGGTTGGCGGCCGCGACGTAGGCCTTGCGGCGCAGATAGTAACGGGCGATGTCGAGTTCGTAGTACGACAGGTTGTTGCGCAGGAACACCATGCGCTGACGCGCGTCGGGTGCATAGCGGCTGTCGGGGAACCGGCGTACCAGTTCGTTGAAGTCACGGAATGATTCCTTGGCCGCGGTCTGGTCGCGGTCACGCACGCGGGAAGGCATCAGCCTCTCCATGAACCCGACGCGCACGTCATAGTTGGTCAGGCCCCGCAGGTAATAAGCGTAGTCGACGTTGGGGTGCGTCGGATACGTGCGTATGAAGCGGTCGGCGGTCGACAGGGCCAATTCGGTCTTGCCACCCTTGTAGTAGGCGTAGGCCAGTTCCAGCTGTGCCTGCTCCGCGTAGTGCCCGAACGGATAAACCGTCGTCAGGGCCCGGTACTGCTGGATCGCGCGGTCCCAGTTCTGAGCATCCAGTGAATGTTTTGCCTTGGCATACATTTCTGACGCTGGCACACCGGTGTCCCTGCCGATCTTTTTGTCCTTTCTGCAACCTGTAACGCCGGCGGCCGTGAGCACGACCAGCAACGTTATCAAAAACCTGGCTGCGGGGGACAACTTGCTGGAAGACAGGGGCGGGAACATGCGAAAACCTGGGTATGTGCTGGAGGCGGAATGATAGCGAAAAGACCCGCATAAAGCCATACAATAGACCGCGGCGTCTCATGTCTTGTCGGAGAGCAATGGAAAAGCGTATCAGTCTGGAGCGGGAGGTCGCGCACGGTCACGCCGGCATGCGTGTCGATCAGGCCGCCGCATCGCTGTTTCCGGACTACTCCCGGGCGCGTCTGCAGCAATGGATCAGGAGTGGCGAGTTGACCGTCGATGGCGCGCGCACGAGACCGAGCGCGCGGCTCGGCGGCGGGGAGCACCTGCGTGTCGAGGCCCTCGTGGTCCCCGCCGGTGATGTGTTGCCCGAGGAAATTCCGCTGGACATCGTTTTTGAAGACGCCCACCTGTTGGTCGTGAACAAGCCGGCGGGTCTGGTGGTGCATCCCGCGGCCGGCAACTGGCAGGGCACGCTGCAAAACGCCTTGTTGCACCACGACCCGGCCATGGACCTGTTGCCGCGTTCCGGCATTGTCCACCGGCTGGACAAGGACACCAGCGGTGTCATGGTCGTGGCGCGCAGCCTCGAGGCGCACGCGAACCTGGTCGGGCAATTGCAGAAACGGCGTATGAGCCGTGTCTACGAGGCCGTCGTCAAGGGCGCAACGCCGCCATCCGGCACGGTTCGGGCCGCCATCGGCCGCAGTCCACGTGACCGCAAGAAGATGGCCGTCGTGGCGGGCGGCAAGCCTGCCGCCAGCCATTACAAGCTGTTGCAGCACCTGCCGGGCGCCAGTCACGTGGAAGTTGCCCTCGAGTCGGGGCGGACCCACCAGATCCGCGTCCACATGACGCATATCGGTTTCCCACTCGTCGGTGACGCGCTGTACGGCCGCGGACCGGTCCGCAAAAAAGGCCTGCCGCCGGCCGCGGTGGAGGCGATCAACGGGTTTCCGCGCCAGGCGCTGCACGCCAGGACGTTGAAGCTGGCTCACCCCGCGAGCGGTGAGGTGCTGGAGTTTCACGTGCCGCTGGCGGCGGATATCGAGACGCTGATTGCAAGGCTCGAGGCGGCCGCGAATGGCTGAACCCCGGTTGCCCGGCGTGATCCGGCCCGGCTGGCCGGCGCCGGCCAGTGTCAAGGCGTTTTCGACGACGCGGACGGGGGGCTGCAGCCGCGGTCCGTGGTCCAGACTGAACCTCGGTGCGCAGTGCGGCGACGAGCCCGGGCGCGTCCGCCGCAACAGGTCGCTGTTGCGCGCGGCGCTGCCGTCCGAGCCGCGCTGGCTCATGCAGGTGCACGGGGCGGCGGTGGCCGGCATCGACGGCGCAGGCGGTCCGCCGCCGGAGGCGGACGCGGCGGTCACGCGCAAACCAGGGCAGGTTTGCGCTGTCCTCACCGCCGACTGCCTGCCATTGCTGTTGTGTAACCGGGCGG
>Ga0055475_10000129_pt1 | contig 10387 bp, 9 predicted proteins | sample Muzzi_CordB_D2_FD_57681 | JGI IMG/M metagenome (GOLD analysis project Ga0055475, IMG submission 57681) | Wetland microbial communities from San Francisco Bay, California, USA, that impact long-term carbon sequestration - Muzzi_CordB_D2 | ecosystem: Environmental > Aquatic > Marine > Wetlands ... | reverse complement strand
CGACCTTCGGGTTATGAGCCCGACGAGCTACCAAGCTGCTCCACCCCGCGTCAGATTGAGGGCTATATGGTATGGGAAGATTAGGGGACTGTCAAGTTTTATGTATGAATTTCAATAGTTTAATAATATTTATTGACAAGTCCTCTCAATAAATATAGATTAAAATAGCAATAAGAGAATCTTTAGGAGGAGTAGAATTATTATGAAAAAAATCAGCGCACTATTATTAATCACTTCACTTTTTGTATCAGTATCATTCATGACCGGGTGTGAAAATAAAGCAAAAAACGATGCTTTTGAAAGCACAAAATCCAGCCTTGAGCAAACTAAAGAAGAACTTGATAAAATCAAGCAGAACAGTGAAGCTCTGGATAAATATATTGCTAACTTAAAAGCAAATATTAACGATCTAAAGATTGAAAATCAGAAGTTGATTGCCGAATCCAAAAGACTCGAAGCTGAAATCATCGATCTCAACCTCGAACTTGGAAAGATACCAAGTTCAGACGCCGGGAATGATTTATCGACAGACGAGCCTGCAACTACTGACGCTCCACCGGCTGATGACAACAGTTCTGACGACACCAAAGGTTCAGGAAGTTCTGATAATCCTGAACAACAAGTCTGATTTAAGACACATTCCGTTTTGCAACAGTCTTAATATCTAAAATTCTATCCAGCCTAAAAGTGCATCTTTGTTTTCTTAGGTGGCAGTAAGCGTGTATATATGTGTTTGTTTTACTGACGCTAATATCAAAGGGCTCAATAACTCTTGTGGATGTTTCTTCTTTATAAGCAGATAGATATTTAATCTCGAGACTGCTTTTATCCCTTAAAGCCTGTTCAATTTCTGCGGGTAATATCAATTCGTTTGATTCTTTTAGCTCAACCGATTTACCCTGGAGCTTTAATATATCTTTTAGCCTTTTTAACCTGATTCCTCTTCTGTCCAGGTCTTTCAGAAAGAAGTTAAATATATCTTTAGTAGTAGTTACATCCGCTAATGCCCTGTGTTGCTTATCCAAGGGAAGCCCTATGTAACGAGCGATATCACCCAGGCTATTGCTGGGAAAGGTGTAGTATCTGCGGGCAATACCCAAGGTATCTATCACATCATATGCTGGAAGAGTAATGCTCAGGCTTCTTAGCTCAGTTTTCAAGAAATCGAGATCAAATCTGGCATTATGGGCAACTATGACTGAATCCTGCAAGAAATCCAGAAGGTCATTTGCCACTTCTCTGAATAAGGGAGCCCCATGGACCATTGCCTGGTTAATTCCATGAATCGAGACTGCCCTCTCAGGGATACTGCGCCCGGGGTTTATTAGAGTTACAAATTCGTCCGCTATATCGCCGTTTACTGTTTTAAGTACAGCTATCTCGCAAATCTTGTCCCCAGATGCAGGATCAAGTCCTGTAGTTTCTACATCGAGAAAAGCAAAATAAACTTGGGAAGGATCTTGTGGTAACACAGGCAACTCCTTTTGTACATAAGGTTACCATTAATATTGTAATTATAATCCTATACTAAATCTTTTCCTAAGATTAAACAAGTATTAAGTAGGATTAAGTTGATTCAGAATCTCATAGCCGCCTGATTCTAAAATAGTGTCAGCCAGTTTGTCACCAATGTTCTCCGCCTCTTCAAGTAAACCACGGCCATCTTTCCTGACTGTGGTCATTCCGTCGGGTGAAGAAACAATTCCAGTTAATATTATATTATGATCACGGATTTCGGCGTAACAGCCAGCAGGAACATTACAGTCACCGCCAAGTTTTAAAAGAAAAGCTCTTTCGGCTTTTGCCTGATACTCGGTTTCGCTGTGATTAATTGTATTTAGGATATCTAATGTATCTTGATCACACTGCCTGCATTCAATAGCAATTATGCCCTGCCCGGGCGCCGGAAGCATAATGTCCGGAGAGATAACTTCAGTGATTTCTCCACCCAATCCCATTCGCTCAAGCCCCGCTACCGCAAGAACAATTGCGTCGTATTCCTGTCCATCTTTTAGCTTACGGATTCTTGTATCTACATTTCCCCTGATAGACACAATTTCTAGGTTAGAGTTATATTTTAAAAGTTGAGTAGCCCTTCTCAAACTACCCGTGCCTATTCGGTTCCCTACTGGAAGCTCTGCTAAAGTTAAACCAGACTTGGAAACAAGCGCGTCTCTTGGATCATGCCTCTCTGCGACAGCCCCAATAAAAAGTCCGTCGGGTAAAACTGTTGGAACATCTTTCATGCTATGAACAGCTATATCAATTTCTTCTGACAAGAGCGCTTCTTCTATCTCCTTAACGAATACACCCTTGCCCCCAATTTCAGACAGAGGAGAATCCAGTACAGCATCTCCTGTCGTTTTAATAATCTGAATTTCTATGTTTAGTTCGGGATTTTTCGCGGCAATAAGCTGACTGACGTGGTTAGCCTGCCATAGAGCGAGTTTGCTGCCTCTAGTTCCTATCCTGAAGGATTGCTTCATCTTCCTCTTCTTCCAGGAGCAATAGCTCTTTTTCCAGTTCAAATAGTTTCTTTATAGAATCTACGTATAGCGCGCCCAAAGAGGTGGATGACTCTTTTTTTAGATTGGTAAGCGGGTTGTGGAGAATCTTGCCGATAATCCTTGAGGCCATCAGCTCGACTACATATCTGTCCTGCTCAGAAATACCGTCGAGTTTATCAAAAGCTTTTGCTAGCTCGTTATCCTTTATCAATTCAAATCTCTTCTTCAGATCAATAATAGCTGGAACAGCTTTTAGTCCCTGCAACCATGCCTCAAAAGATTTCTCTACATCGAGTATTATTTCTTCAGCTTTGCTTAAGCTCTGTTTGCGTGTTTTGATATTTTCTTCAGACACATTTTTTAAATCGTCAATATCGTACAAATAGATGTCGGGCATGTCTTCAATCCGCGGGTCTATATCTCGAGGCACTGCAATATCTATCAAAAACATGGGTTCATTATTTCTCAGCTTTAGCGCTTCCTTTAGATGGTTGGGTTTTAATATAAAATCTTGAGAACCAGTTGCCGTAATTACTATATCAACGTCTTTAAGATGATAAAAAATTTCATCGAAACCAATAGATTTTCCATTTAATTTATTGGATAACAGTGTTGCGTTTTCTATCTTGCGGCTAGCTATCAACAAGTCGTTTATGCCCGCTTTTATTAAATGTTGAGCAGCTATTTCAGCCATCTCCCCAGCTCCAATCAACATAACAGATCTTGAAGAAAGATCATCAAAGATTCTTTTCGCAAGCTCAACCGCTACATAGCTTATCGATACAGCATGTGATCCTATACCTGTTTCGGTTCGGATCCTTTTAGCCACAAAAAATGCGGTGTGAAACAGTCTGTTCAATATCAACCCCGCTGTACCCTGGGAGGCTGCAATCTTGTATGATTCTTTGACCTGACCCAAAACTTGCGGCTCTCCGACTACCATTGAATCTATGCTGGACGCGACATTGAAGAGATGCCTTACTGCCATATGTCCTATTGAGTAATAAATATGGGTGGAAAATTTTTCTTGTGGTACACCATGAAAATTAGAGAGGAATTCTTTTATACTCTCAAGGCAGAGATCGATATTCTCTGAAACTGCATATATTTCGACTCTGTTACAAGTTGAGATAATTGCACATTCTTCAACATGATTTTTTTGGATCAGCTCTCCAAGACCCGCCTCAACACTTTCCCTGGAGAAAGAGAACAACTCCCTTAGCTCAATTGGCGCAGTCTTATGGCTAATTCCCAAAACAACAGCTCTAAGCATTTATCCTCTCATGTTCCTTATTACCAATACTTTATATTATATACAGAGCACAAGAAAAATCATCTTAACCGGCCTATTTTTTAAAATTTATTTCAAATCCCTTCCAATAAAGCTTAAAAACTCTCCCCTGGTCCTTTCATCCTTCTTGAATGCGCCCCGCATCGAGCTTGTTAGCATGTTTGCGTCCGATTTTTTTATCCCTCTCATAGCCATGCATAAATGATATGCCTCCACAACCACGGCAACCCCGAGAGGGTCAAGCTCTTTTTTGAGAAAGTCGGCTATTTGCACCGTCATTCTTTCCTGCACCTGAAGCCGCCTAGAAAAAACCTCCACAATTCGGGGAATTTTACTAAGCCCGACCACTTTACCGTTTGGTATGTAGGCAATATTGCATTTTCCGAAAAAAGGAAGCATGTGATGCTCGCACAAGCTGTAAAACTCTATATCTTTTACCACTACCATTTCGTCATATTTAATATGAAATACTGCTTGGTTGATAACTTCTTTGGGATCCATATGATATCCCGAAGTTATTTCCTTAAACATCCTTTCCATTCTATCAGGAGTATCCTTTAGCCCTTCCCTCTTGGGATCTTCGCCTATCGCAAGCAAAATTTCCTTTATAGCTTTCTTAACGCTCATAGGGGTAATTTCCCTCCTCATAGTATTCAAAATAACTTCTGGATGTCTCACTTAGCTTAAGATGTATTAAAGTGGCCTTAAGTTCAGGTTTGATTTTATCCCAAACATATTTTGCAATATTTTCACCAGTTGGCTGTTCATTCTCAAAAAAAGGGACTTCAATATCGAGTCGTTTATGGTCTAATTCGTCAATTACTGGGTTGATTAAATTATCTAAATCTTCGAGCTTAAAGACCATACCGGTCTCAGGGTCTATTTTTCCGTTCAGTTTAACCTCTATGGAATAATCATGACCATGACCGTTTGGGTTTGAACATGTATCGAATATCTCAAAGTTCTCTTCATCAGACAAGTTTTTCATAAACAGTCTGTGTCCCGCCGAGAATCTGTAAGTTTTTGTAAGGCTCACGTATTCTTTAATTTTTTACTCTCCAGTAGTCAACATACAGGTCTTGGGTCTCATAAAGCCTTACTCTATATAAAGAGCATTTCTGATTAGCCTCAAGTTTCTCCTCAAGCAGATTCCAGAGTACTTTGGCTATGTTTTCAGTTGTTGGAACAAGATTCTTGAAATTCTGATTGTCTTCATTTAAGTGTTTGTGATCAAAATCCTTCAGCACTTCAGCCATAACAGACTTAAGTTCGTATAGGTTAATTATCATTCCTGTCTCTGCGTCAACCTCACCTTCCACGGTTACTTCGAGGTTGTAGTTGTGCCCGTGCCCATGAGGTCCGGCCGACTTTCCAAAAACCGAAAAGTTTTTCTCTTCGCTCCACTCCGGATTCCAGTACCGGTGTGAAGCGGAAAATTCCATCTTTTTTGTTAAAAGTTTTTTAAATCCCATTGATCACATTACCTTTAAACCCGTATAGCATAGCATAGTTAGCAATCTCCACAACTTCCAAAGTCCAAGCGTGTGAGGTAATATTTTATATTCATGGACAGCTATGATCCACGGAGCAGACTGGCAAATATTACTGGGAGTCTAAAAAAGCAGGAGTATGGGTATATGCTTTTAAAGGGCTCGGTTATTATAGCTATATTCTTTTTGCTCTCAATAGGTATTGCTTCAATTCTCTCGTTGATATCTGCGAACCCATATTTTCTTGCCGCTTTAAAGATTCTGATTGCTCTATTGATTCTCTATTTGTTAGCAAAGTTAATAATAATACCTATACATAACCATGCCAAAACAAACAGCTTTCTTAAAAAACTGGATGATATATCACCCGGGCTCAAAGAAGATACGCTAAATGCTCTTGAATTAAGCCAGGATTTGGACCAATCCAGGATTGTGGGAACATCTGAAAATCTGGCTTACGGTCACATCTCAAAGACCACTTTGAAGCTTGAATCTTTTGATCTGTCGTCAATCTATAGTTTTAGAGAATACAAAAAATATCTGGTCCCTCTATTTAGCTCGATCATATTTGCTGTTTTGGCCATTTATTTCTCCTCAGGAAGCTTCGGCAGCTATTTTTTCAGCGCGAACCTGATACCCGGTAAAGCCGGCAACTATCTTGAGCTTGCCGATATTGAGATAACTCTAGAATTTCCCGAATATACCAAGCTTGAAACAAAAGTACTAAAAGGCGGCTCCGAGGAAGTGCACGCACTAAAAGGTACAGAGGTGTACTTTCAAGCCAGACCGCTAAATGGTTTTAATCAAGGAGAGTTAGTAACCGACAATGGAATTGCCGTACCCGTTGAGAAAATTAACGGGAAAATCAAATCAAAATTTTCAGTGCTCAGTGATGGAACATTTGTAATAAATGAAACGACGAAGGGTCTAAACTCACAGGTATTTAATGTTATATCAGAAGAAGACAATAAACCTGAAGTAAAAATATACAGCCCTTCCGGAGACAGATTGGATCTAGGCTCTGAGGAAAAGATTGATATTTTTTATGAAGCTGAGGATGACTTTGAGATTTCCAAGATGACACTAAACTGGGAAAACCAGAGGAACCATTCTGAAATTCAGATAAAAACGTATGACAAATTAAGCAATGAGACAAAAGGAAAATTAATATGGGGTCCGGCTGGAGTTAACCCTGAAGACGGAGATACTATAAAACTTAGAGTATTTGCTTATGACAACGACACAATAACCGGCCCTAAAGTGGGAATTTCCAATCCAATTACGATAAAGCTCAAAGATGCCCGCTCCAAACACAGGGAAACACTAAATTACGCAGAACAGTTCATGGAGGAGCTTGTAGACATTTTGGGAGATGAAATAAATTTATCCTCAGAAGGCGAAAAAATCATTTCAGCCGATAATTCAGAGTCTGCTATGAAAGTATCTGATCCCGAAGAATTTTTTAACAAACAAAAAAGGTTAACCCTAAAAATAGATCACGCCCTTAGCACTCTCGACCTTACACTATCAAGCATGGCCGAGGATGAATATTCAGACTATACATTTTTCGTCGGACTTACCAATATGGAATACAGAATAAACGACCTGCTGGATGAGAGGAAATATTTGATAGAATCTCACAAGAACATAGATATTGCCAAAATAAACGGACTTATGAATAGAGAGATACCTGAATTTGAAAATGACATTTTACTTCTGGATTCCATACTCAAAGGAGATAAATTGATAGACTCTCTCAGGGCCAGCAACGAACTCCTAAATGAATACAGCGAGCTATCAGAACTGTTGAATCAGCTCAAAGATGGAGACAACGAAGAAATCGCAAAACAGATACAGGACAAGCTCAACCAGATAAAAGACCTCATGTCCAAACTTGCAACACAAATGGACGGACTTGGGGGAGAACTACAGGAAGGGTACTTGAATCAGGACGCTTTTGAAGCGCTGAACATGCAAAAACAGCTCGATCAAATCTCCCAGCTCGCAAAGGAAGGAAAATTGGATGAAGCCCTTAACATGCTGGCAAGCATGTCACAAAGCCTTCAGAATATGATGGCGTCCCTTGAAAACGGAATGCAGTCATTCGGGTCTTCAATGATGGCAAAGGAAATGTCTAGGTTAAACGAATCAATATCGCGGATTGAGAAAATTGAAAACCAGGAATCATCGCTAAAGGAAAAAACGGAGGGGCTTAAAAAATCATTACTCGAGAACCCTGATTTACCAGGGCAAAACCTGAGAGATTTTATAGAGAAAGAGATAGAAAAAACCAACGAACTGACAAATAGCCTAAAAGACGCCAGGACCAGAATATCTAAAAACACACCTGAGGGAAGTAGTCCTGAGGGAGCTTATCTCATTGAAAAAATGATTGAAAAAACGGAACAGCTCGGCAATTGGCTCCAGGCTATGGATTTTAATGAAGCTGAAAAAAATGCAAAAAGCATTCAGGAAAGCACACTTGGGCTCAAAGAAATGAGCAATGTAAATTACGGCAGTCTTGGCAAAGCGTCTGAAGAAATCAACAATGCCAGCAGAATCGCAAGAGAGATTAGAGAGGACCTGAAACAATTAGCGACAAACGGCGGCAGGAAGGGACCTTTTGATCAAATGGCATCAAGACAAGGCGAGATTCAACACGAAACCGGGGATTTGAACAATGAGGTTACTAAATCAGGGAGTGGATTTTTTATTACGCCACAGCTGGGAGAAAAACTGGGACAAGCGGAAAATTTCATGGAAAACGCAACTGGCGATCTTCACGGGAACCTGGTTTCAAAAGCGATATCCAACCAGGAGGAAGCGTTAAAATCACTCAGGGAAGCAAAAGAAGAAGCCCAGAATATGATGCAGCAGATGAAAATGAGCGCCGGCGGAAATGGTTCTCCGGCCCCTATGATGTTAGGGCAGAGATCTTCGGGGCAAAGCCCTCAGGGAAAAGACACCAGATATGTTGAAATCCCCTCAGTCGATGAATCACAGATCGGAAAAGAATACAAACAGCAAATTCTGGAAGCGATGAAGGGCGGCTCCCCGGAGGGTTACATTAAGCTGAACAAAAAGTATTACGACAGGATTATCAAATGAAGCTAAAATCAATTATGACATTGATATTAATTCTGTTTATATACTCGTCTGCCATAGCTCAGAATACGGAAGGGACTGATATAGATAAAGTTTTAGAGAAGATAGAGAACGATATAAAAACATGGCAGATAAAGAGCGCTTCTGAATCAATCAATACTATTATAGATGCTCCGACGAGCGGGAAACAGAAATATAGGAGTTACTATCTGAAAGCTCTTGTAGATTTTTACAAAGGGGATTATGAAAGCGCCAACATCTATGCTGAAAATGCGCTCACCTCTAAAGAAGCGGAGGAGGACTCAAGTTTTCTGTATTTTATTTCAGGCGCTTCAAAAGGAAGTCCGAAATTCAAAGAAACCCGTTCAGAGCATTTTGTGATTCGCTATGCTCATCCGAAAGACATAATACTAGCTGAATACGCTAAGGACGTACTGGAGAAATCCCGTTTTGAAATAGGTCTTGACCTGGAAGCTTACCCCAAAGACCCCGTAATCATAGAAATCTATCCCGACATGGAAAGCTTCACGCTGGCTTCGACACTACCCGCAGAAAATGTGGAGAAAACAGGTGTTGTAGGAATTTGCAAATTCAACAGAATAATGATTCTTTCTCCAAGGCTATTACCCAAAGGATATACCTGGGCCGACACCCTTGCACATGAATATGTTCATTATCTCGTCTTTATTAAAAGCCACAACAGGGTTCCGGTATGGCTCCATGAGGGTATTGCAAAATATGAAGAAAAGAGGTGGAAGGAAAAAACGAGCGACGTTATCAGCCCCTTTTACGAAACTATTTTATCAGAAGCATTAAATGACGGAGGGTTGGTGCCGATTGAAAAAATGCACCCCTCTCTCGCAATGCTTGAAAGCGCGCGTGAGGCACAGCTTGCATTTGCTCAATCAGGAACTATGGTAAGCCATCTTGTAGACAACTGGGGAAAAGAAGCTCTTGTAAACCTGATCGAATCCATAAAAGAAACCGATGACTATCAAACCGCAATCGAAACTGTAACAGAACTCGAATTCCCACGGTTCTACGATTCCTGGGAACAAAATCTCAGATCAATGAACCTGGAAGAGAAAATACCCGGGGTCAGCGTTAAAGGAGTCAGAATTCAGGATAGAGAGAAAGAATCAAATGACGGTAGTGAGGATCTAGTAGATATAGATGATAACAGAGCAAGGGACTATACAAGACTCGGTGACCTTCTTAAACAAAGGGGACGGTTGAGTCCAGCAAGCTATGAATACGAAAAAGCTCTTGAGCTTGACCCCTATTCACCGATAATATCAAGCAGGCTAGCATCTACGCTAAATACTATCGGGAAATCCAAAAGAGCGAGAGAGGTACTCTCTCCGATAATTGAATTCTATCCAAGCCACATGGATATTCATATGATACTGGGAAGGATATATATGGACGAGGGCAACCTCAATAAAGCGGAAGAATCCTATTTGACCGCGGCTACAATTAACCCTTACGATCCTGAGGTGCATGCCTCACTAATTGTCCTGTATGATAAAGAGGGCAATCTCGAATTAAAAGAGAGAGAAGAAAAATTTCTAAAAATATTACTTAACGAGGAAACCGCTGATGGAAAACAATGAAAATGGCCAGCTGGATATAGAAAAAGTCGAAGAACTCGCCAGAGTTAAAAATGAAATCGTATCCGAAATCGGTAAAGTAATCGTCGGTCAGGAGGAAGTCATCGAGTTATTATTAATTTCTTTAATGTCTTCCGGCCATTCTCTTTTTGTCGGCGTTCCGGGTTTGGCTAAGACTCTGTTAGTCAGCACTCTGGCTGACGTTTTAAATCTAAAATTTAACCGGGTTCAGTTCACACCTGATCTTATGCCATCTGACATAACAGGGTCTGAAGTTTTAGATAAAGATGATATATCGGACAAGAGATATTTCAGATTTATCCATGGCCCCATTTTCTGCAACATATTGCTGGCAGATGAAATAAACCGCTCATCCCCCAAGAC
>Ga0055475_10000128_pt1 | contig 10413 bp, 10 predicted proteins | sample Muzzi_CordB_D2_FD_57681 | JGI IMG/M metagenome (GOLD analysis project Ga0055475, IMG submission 57681) | Wetland microbial communities from San Francisco Bay, California, USA, that impact long-term carbon sequestration - Muzzi_CordB_D2 | ecosystem: Environmental > Aquatic > Marine > Wetlands ... | reverse complement strand
CGTATTTAAAAAAGTTTTGTGGGCAATAACTCTAACCTTACCCGACTTGACATCCTCATCGCCGACATAACCTCTAACTCCCGCATAATGATCTGGATGCCAATGACTATACATAATTCCGGCAATAGGTTTATCGCTATATTTTCGAAAAGCAGCAAGAGTTTCTTTCGCCTTACCAACATCTTCGGGGGGATCAATAATCAAAACACCGGTCGGCCCTACCACAAAAACGGGTGAGGTCAGTGCATAGCCATATGCCATATAGGTGCTTTCGCCAATTTTGAAAATACCCTGATCCATCTTGCGCGAATGCTCAGTCAAAACCGGATTAACCCGTGGATCAGATTGTGTAAAGGTTAGGTTCTTCCCGGTTGGGTGCCATTCCATACCTTTTGCATCGCCATGCCAATATTGAGCTGCATAACCCCAAACTGGGATAAATAGAATAGGCATTGATAGTACTAATGCGAGTAGTTGTACTTTGTTAAAGAACAGTTTCATCGTTTACTCCTCTATATCTGATAAGCGCTAATTATAAATGACCTGCTTCCCTTTTTCAAAGCTCGGTTTAAGTTGAAATATTCAAGTATGCAAAGCTGCCAAGCCTTGATGAAACAGTATATATAGGATTTTCTCTCTAAAGAAAATCTTAACTTATGGACCTGTTGTAGGATGGCCGGTCAATAGCATTGCGGATTTTTATTGTGTCAATTATCAAATTTACAGTAATATATAATTAGGTACTATTTGAGACTAATATTTTTAGGAGGAATTTGTAATTAAGACTCTAAGGATAATTGCATTCATCTTATTTTGCTCCTATCTTTTTATCCCTTTCTCTTCTTATGCAAAACAACTATATATTGCAGTAATTACCGTAGATGGAGTAGATACTGCAACCGAGGGAACTAACAGTATTATTAAGGTTACAGAGTTTTTTGATAACACATCGCTTGAGGACATATTTCCCGGATACACAGATACATCATCTGTTATTGCAGAAGTCGATTTCAGGGGTATTGGCACAGTCATAGAATTTGAACAAAATTCATCAGAACTAGTTTTTCGTATACCAGGAAAAGATTTTGAAGTGAGATTTGACGGCGGTAGTCGAGATGAAAGCCAGGAAGAATTCAAAGAGTGGCTAAAGGGTAATGTAGATACCTTGGAAGCTCCCAGAAAATCTTTAACTAGATTACTGCAGATAGCTGTAGCTGAATCTCCTGTAGATCCTGTTGCAGGAAATCCTAATAGTTTGTTCACCAGAATGATTATAGATGACTTTAATCAGGGGATTACTGGGCCATTTATTAGTTCTAAAAAACCTATTTCAGGGCAAAAGAATAACCTCAGCCTCGGATTAGATGTAGGTTCATTTAATGCAGGTCCTTATAAAGGCGAGTCCTTTAGTGTGCCAATTAGCTATAAGTGGAATATGAGGAGATTTCCTAAATTATCCTTGATTTTTGATTTGCCAATAAACCTCACAAGAACAGAGACAGCATGGTCTTATATGGCTTCATTTGGGCTAGGTGCTCAATACAGACCCACAAAATGGTGGAGTCTTACACCTATGGCTAGAATAGGTGGTGTAGGTTCATTTGATGTAGGTGCACTCGCTTTTCCAGTGAGTGGCACACTAACAAATTACTTTCATTATCAATTCCCTACAACACATTTAGGGTGGGCAAGCCAGGGTGGTGCTATAACCACAATAGATGGAATAAAAATATCTGGTTGGGATTTGAGTTATGAGCTTACTAATTATGTCTGGCGAAACGGAGGTGACTTATTACAGCAAATGGACTTTAAAGTACTTGGCAACCAAGCAGCTTTTAAGTTCTTTCTAAATCATACCAAATTCTGGGGTAATGAACTCTATCTGGAATCTTTCTTTGATATGGGCATAGGTTTAGCAACTATACAAAAGCTTGATTACACCTTTGTCGAGAAAATAAATCTTAGTTTCAACTTTTCTGTCGGTGTGGATGATTCATACCAAAATTATGGATTTAAGGTTTCCTATCGCTTCTAACTGTAATTTAAGATTGTTAATCTGATAAAAATTATAAGTGTACTGCTCTCCTTAATTTAAGCGGCGTTTAAATGTGAAGTATAGTTGACGTAATACTCTTCTTCTGCTTGAATAGGTGATTTGTAGTCATGTGCTGAATGAAGGTAGTTTCCGTTGTAATATTCAACCCACTTGTCCAGTTCTAGGCTGAGCTCTTTTTCATTCTCCCATTCCCTAAGCCAAAAGAACTCTTCCTTCATCGTTCTTATCATCCTCCGGTATCTGCATTTCCCTTTGGGTTGTTATAGCTTGTAAATACTTGCTCTACTTCAAGATTAGAACAGGCTTTCATAAAATAGAGTGAAGTAGGCTGGCTGCCGTTATCACTCATAAGCTTTAGACCTTGTCCCCTTACTCCTCCGGGGAACTCTCTGTTAATTCCCTTCTCTAAAGCTTCCAGCCATTCTCTGCTTGTAGCTCTTGTTCCACTGTAGTGTCCTACTATCTTTTTTGTGTACCAGTCCAGTACTATTACTACATATACCCAGCCTGTATTAGTTAAGACCTTTGTCATATCTATTCCCCACCACTGCTTAGGTTTATCTGCTCTGGGTTTTGGTCTTTCTGATACTCTCTTTGCTATTAGTCTTGTGTTTGGTTTAACGGTAAGGTTATGCTCTCTCATTAACCTGTATACACGCTTCTTATTTACTATAAGTCCATCTATATATTTAAGATATGCCCATACTCTTCTATAACCCCAGAAGGGATGTTCTTTTTTTATAGATTTTATTCTTTTAAGTATGTATTCGTTTCGAAGAGTTACAGAGTAAGACTTCTTTCTCATATGAACTCGTCCTCTGTTTTTTTTAATTCAATGGTAAGCGAGCCTATTATTTGGGTTAGTTCTTTGTTCTCTTTAAGTAGTAGTTCTATTTCTCCAGAGTCTTTCTTAGAATCAAATGCTTTATGAGCTTCGGAAAAGAACTTATCACGCCAGATGTAGTATTGGTTCTGATGTATTCCGTACTCGTTACATATCTCTGACACTGGTCTACCGGATAGACCTTCTAGTACTATCTTGGTCTTGGTTTTAGAATCCCATCTCCTTAGCTTCATTGCTCCCTCCTATGCCTCAAACTGAGTATAAATTCCAACTTAACTATACTTGCTTCTTAATGGGGAGCAGTATAGGGTTAAGTATGATGTAGAACGGCTCGGGATAGTTGATACACTTCGAACTTAGTATGAAATTAATAATAAAATCATTCTAATGATGGGTAGAAGATTCTATCTTCATAATTTGAGTATGATTAAAAATCTAACAACTCAATACCAAAAAGAATATATTCTTTGTATCATCCAAAATGCTGCAATTGATCCTATTACATACGCAGCAGGTTTTTCTAGGGACAATAATTTTAATTCCTTACCCTTTGCAGCTAATAAATAGACCTTATAAATTAAAATTATTGCTGCAATAAAAGCTAGCTGCCCAATTTCAACCCCTATATTAAAAAATAGGAGCCCAGTTACAATCTCTGTCTGCGGAAGTCCTATTTCTCTTAAGACAGATGCAAATCCCATTCCATGAAGTAAACCGAAGGCTACTGATACAAGAGCGGGATATTGATATGTGAGAGTATCACGTGGTTCTTTTGCAATCTCAGTTGCAAGGAAAACAATACTGAGCGCAATCACTGTTTCGACCGGAGCGATAGGAACCCTCAAAATATTAAGCGCTGATAATGCTAATGTAATTGAGTGAGCAATAGTAAATCCAGTAACTGTAATTAAAATACGCTTACCTGTACCTGCAATTATAATAAGACAAGCAAGAAAAAGCAGGTGATCATATCCCTCTAATATATGTCTTATGCCAAGTGCAGTATAGTCTTTGGCAACTTGAGCCTTATCTTCTTTGGCGGGGATTTCCCAAGCTGTCTCACCAGGATCAAGTAGCTTTGAGTGAGTAACGCCACTATTTGCTTGAAGTCTCATCAAAGTCTGCACCGATGGGACAATAGCTGGAAATGAAATCTCAATTTTCTCTCCACCAATGCCATCAATGCATTTGAACAACTTCTCTCGTACATAGGAGTCTCTTTGTGATACAAACTTTTGAGTCCCTATGGGTTCACATTTTTGTGGAGCTATAATGCTTGGAACATTAAAGGCAGGAATAGTTTTGGGTGTCTTTATAGTAACAGTGAAGATCTCAGGATCAGTTTCCTCAATCTCAACATATACAGGCCTGCTCTCATGTGCATATGCAACTCTTGATAGTAACAATAAAAAACCTAGAAATAGAATAAAAAAAACTAATGAAATACAGCATGTTAATAATCGAGCATAATTATTCACTCGATTCACCCCGAGCATCTGACTCCAAAGTATTCGGGCTTTCATAAACTACTTGCACATCATATTCTTCAATAATATCTTTAATCGCATCTAGACTTCTTTGTCTAACTGTTTCATATCTAGCATCAGTTGCTATTTTATTTTTTATTTGTTCAAAATCCGGATAGTGTCCTTCTTCTTTATCAGTCATCATGACTAGGTGTGACCCGTACTTAGAGGAGATAGGACCGTACCAAAGGGTATCAGATGAAGAAAGAGTGAATACTTTATCAGCGAAATCAGGTCCAAAATGACTTGAAACGTATTCAGTTGAACGTACTACATAATTTAGATGGTACGGAAATCTATCCCCATACTCTGATGCTTTTGTAAACGGCACTTTTTTGTCGTTTAGATCCTTTAGTTTTTGCTCTGCTAAAACTGTAGCTTTTTCTTTTCCATGTACATTGTTTCCAAAATAAACATGTGTAAATGTCGCATTAGGCTCAATATAATATGAATTCTTATTTTTTTCGAAGTACAAACGAAGTTCATTATCATTGAGATCAATAGACTTATCAGAGAGTTCTTGATTGATAAATTCGACTTTCTGTGCAAGCCGTCTTTTGATAACATAATCTTCTTTATCAAGCCCCAAGGCTAGCGCTTCACGATAAAGTACTTCCTCTTCTATATAGTCCTCAATTAAGTTGTTCAAATCTTCTTCACTCATGTTATCTAGTTTGGATGTAAACTTCTTTTGATCAAAGGATTTTGATCTAAATTGCATGAATTTAAGCAGTGAGGGTTTATCGACGATAATGGTTCTTTGATAACGATCCTCGGATTGATTTAACGTTAGGCTATAAAGGATGAAAAAACCAACCCCTATTAACACAAAGTGCAATAAGGGTTGGCTAATGAATTTTTTCAGCATTATTAATGATTAAATCCTAAGGTGTGTACCAAATAGGAGATGTGTATGCACGTTCCTGTATGGTTGCCGGATTACCCGACTCAGAAGGATCAACTCCTAATGCAATTGTATCAAAGAGTGTTGTTCTAGGAGTAGGTATTTCTAACACCCTAACATAGTAGAACGCACGTTTGGATGGATCAAAATCTGGATCACTCCATACTGCAGCAAGCTCAGTGCCGCCTACTGTGTTTGTGTAGGAACCAGTTTCAAGGTTTACAGTGTTTCCGACAGGTTCTAGTTTATTATCTTTTGTTTCACGTTCCCCACCGGCAGCCACATTATATATTTTCTCCTGCGGCGCACCACTTTCATCAACCCATCCTTTAATTATCTGTATACGGTCGAGATTAGCGCTCATAGGATCTTTCACAGAATGTATCAAGAATGTAGGGGCCTTACCTTCAGGAGCTTTTGTAAGATCGCCTCCCATTGGAACACCTTTTTTGTAACCAACCTGAGCCATGTCCTTTGCATTGGCATCTTCTGAGACATAGTCCCAGCCTCCAAAAAAGCGAACTTCAATCCTGGGCCCGGTAGTCGCATAAACTTCCTTACGCTTCATGGCATCAAAAAGCGCCTCCCTTGTGTTCTCTGTCGCCCAAACTGCGGCAAGTCCAGCAGCTCCCATGTCCCATCCAGGCGTACCTGGAATAATATCCTCTTTTTTCGTTCCAGGAGTTGAATCAAGAGCCATTTTACCCTGGAAATTATTTTCTTCGGCAGAAGCCATTGCTGTGTGTGAATCAGTTGAGCCGATCATACCAAATTTATATGGATTTGCACCTGTTCTATCTTCTAGGACAAGTCCCCTCATTAAAGCTGTACGTACGTAGTCCCCTTTCTTTGCTACATGTTTGATATTCTTCTTTACATACTCCCGATCTTCCTCATTCAGCTGTCCTATGAAAGCTTCCCCATATAATTCACTTGCCTGAGCTCCTTGAACCGAAATTAGATGATCGTATGTTTCATAGTCAGCAAACTCGTCGTTAGGTGAGAGAATAGGATGTGTTTCGGAGTCACCTTTGATCTGAGTTACCTCTACCACGGGTTCCCAGCGCATACGAACTTTGGCGTATTCTGCATCGAGCAAATTTCCCTCACTATCTTGTAGAGGAAACATGAAACCTTGCGAGATATTAGAATTGTGAGGAATTGCCAGAAAATCAGTGTTCGATTCTTTACTCGCATCTTCTAGCCAAGACCACAGGTCTTCAGGATTACTGCTGTCTAAGCTCGTGTACGGAATGAAAGTTTTTCCATTTTCCTTACCACCTTTCATAATTATTACTCGGTGCAAGTTAGCTCCGCCAGGGGTAGAAGACCATTCCCAACCCATAAAAGCAGTAAACTTGCCAGGCTCATTATGTCTGTCTGCTGCATCCATGATACGGCCCCATACTGTACTATTCACTTTATCATTGTCTAAATCAGGGTTAGGAGGTATGACTCCGTTAAGTTGAGCAAGTAATTCCTCGAATACTCTTATCTCTTGACCTTGATCGGCCATCTCTTTATAACGTTTACCTGTAGGTGTATTTGCGACAAGGGGATCCCCTTGTAGTATCATTGGGACAACTCCCATAAATTCCCCATGATCAGAGACAACTAAAAAATCAAGTGGAGTATGTATTTGAATCCTTGCCTTGTGATAGGGATGTACCACCGGATAACCCTTAGCATATCTGTAAGCTGTATCTGGATCAGCACTTCTGTTTTGCATTAAATAAGCATCTGGGGAATATGATGTGTGTAGATGCGTGTCTCCCCAATATAGCTTAGTCTCACTTTCTTGGCTGTATGCAGATGCTTCTATGCATAACATAAAAACTAATAATAACATTAATTTTGTCAATTTTGTCGCCATCTTCCTCTCCTTTTATAATGTTTTTGATGGATTGATACTTCATTTTTCATAGTAGCATATGATTAAGTCAAAACAAGGAAGAGAATGCTCAGTTCAAGTCGTCATTCTTCATATATTTAGTTCCTTTAACAGTAATCTCAAGCGCAAGCCCGTCTTGAGTAAGCTGATAGATCCTTACCCCTGGGGATACTGTCGCAGCGCCTGTAAAAGCTCCCCCATCGTCATCAAGCTTAGCAGCTGCTGTTGACTGACCTCCAAATTCCCAGCCAGAGTTTATAAATTCATCAAAAACTTTCTTGTTTTCAAAAACAAACACTACTTGAAACCTCTTTATACCAAATCCAAGTCCTGTTTGTAACTCAAGCATCTTCATGAATGTTTCTTTACCTGTTTTATTGTTAATAGCCTCTCCTTTTCCCTTGCCACCACCTAATACTAATATTTTCGTGCCAAAATTGCTGAACACTGCATACCCGTAGCTATTTTTGATTACCTGTTTGGCCTTAGGCTGCAATTGATATAAACGATTAAGAGTCTGTGCAGTCTTATCCCTTATTTCTTTCCTTTCTTTTTCTACGTCATCTGCCGAGACTTGTACAACAAAAAGCAATAAAAAAAGCGGAATTAAACTTATCTTTATACAATTCATCACTAACTATTCCTCCAGTTTCAATAAATTCTAATAAGTAATAATAATCTAAAATCTTACACCAACACCTATCTGTAGTCCAGTGTACCAAATATCATATTTAAACCTGTTATTACCGCTTCCATCCTCGTAATCTATATATAAAACTCTATACCCTATGTATGATGTTACGCCCCACCATGGCAGTTGATAACCCAAGTTTGCAGCAAAATTCCAGTCGATATCGGATGAGAACCCAAGCCCAAATCCTCCAATATCGGTTTAAGTTGGTCTGAGCTTCCATCCACCGAAATATCAGATACACTCAAAACAAAAATATCAGGAGGTAGTAATTTATGAAAAGCTTGTTATTTGTTTTCAGTATTATTTTGTTAACAGCCACTGTAGCTTACAGTGAGCCAACCATATCTATTACCGCATCGGTAGAAGGGAATTGTAGGTTGTACAACGAAAAGAGTAACAACTACAAATATGAGGGTAAATGCGATATATCTCAGCAAGAGTCTGCAAATAAGAACGAGTACGATATTACTCTCGGAAGTGGTGATTCGTATCGATTCATACAGCATGGGGCGAAGTACAAAGTTAAAACCCCTAGAGGATGGTCGGACCACAAGGCGACTATTACTGATAGTGGTAATGTAGCTACATTTGAATGGTATAAGTGGAAACTGACTGCGGATATATCAGAAGCAATGGAATCTGCAAGCGAGTCAAGTACCCAAGTAGATGATGAGTCAACCGAGAACTCTGCGGTTAGAGCAGGACAGGGCAAATTCGATGCAACAGGAAAAATACCATGTGCCCAAGCAAAGGGACAGCCTATGGGACAATGTCCCTTCGGAGTAGCCCGTGATTCTGGTGGCACGGCAACAGTTTCTATTACTCTTCCAGACGGCCGCAAGCGTGCAATATTCTTTGAAAATGGAAAAGCAATCGGTGCTGATCTTTCACAAGCCGACGGCAACATGGACTTTAGCTACACCAAGGAAGCTGACCTTTACATTATTAATGCTGGGAATGAGCGTTATGAGATTCCTGAGGCAGTTATATACGGTGGGTAAGTCACTAAAGAATTATAGTTGGCCTAATTCTTAAATTAAGTTGGTAAGACTATGGGGGGTAACGAGGTCTGTTTAATCCCCCATACTTAATATTTTGATATTTGGGAGGTAAATACAATGAATATTAAATATCGTGGCATGATCAGCTGTTGCATTATTCTTACTTTCCTTATATATGGATTTGTTCTATTGGGTTGCAATTCGAGTAGTGAGCTGCCCGATACTGAATCAGATTCTAAGTCATCGTCTAATGAATCAGCCGAGAATGATTCTGTATTGGATTCGGGTATGTCGGATAACCCGTTTGCTGATACCAAGTGGCAATTAGTTGAATTTCAGTCAATGGATGATACACAGGGTACAACCAGCCCGAATGATCCATCCAAATACACCATGAGTCTAAATAGTGACGGGACAGTTAATATGCGACTCAACTGTAATAATGCCAATGGAAAATGGACGGCTGAAGCTGGTTCTGATCCCACAAGTGGCAAGTTTGAATTTGGTCCACTCGCTACAACTAAAGCACTGTGTCCCGCTCCTAGTATGGATGAGCAAATCTCACGAAATGCAGGATACATTCGTTCTTATCTATTAAAGGATGGCAATCTATACCTTAGTCTTATGGCAGATGGTGGCGTTTACGTTTGGGAGCCTTACAGAGACACTTCATTTCGGACAGAGCCCAATGAATTAATCGAAACCGCTATCTTAAAGGCTTCGCCTGACTATACTCAAGAGATTGTTGATATTGGAGGAGGAAATACAGCTCGATATGTATACGGAATAGTCGATCTTAATGGAGACGGGAGAGATGAGGTATTCGTATATCTCTTGGGTTCTATTTTCTGTGGCACAGGAGGTTGCAATCTCATGCTCTTCACAGAGACCGAAAATGGTTATCTGTTAATAAATAATTTCCCGATTAGTCGTTTGCTAGTAATTATCTCAAATAACAGAATGCAAGGATGGAATGATATCATACGGCTTGAGTCGGGAGGAGGCATGCCAGCCACATATGTTACACATAAATTCGATGGTAAGAAATATGTAGAGAAGAACCGAGTGCCAGTGGATATGAAACCAGAAGGTACTGCATACCTAACCGGAGATCTTGAATTTGACAAGGGCATCCCATTGAAGCCTCAGAATTGATTCAAGCTAATTTGGGTTGAATAGTGATGGAAATACTGTCTTCGTTATTTGTCGGCAAACCATTAAACATACTTGCGGTAGCAATTCTATTTCTGTTTGTCTATTTAGTTTATCGTTTTAGGATGTCAAGCTCCGGTCATTATAATAATGCACTGTTGGTAGCTGTTGTTGCTTGGGTACTCTATGCGGTTTGGGAGTATTTGGTGCAGTTTTGGACACCTGAGGCAAACATCAGGGTCGATTTGCTTATTATTTGGGTAATTCTATCAATACTTTTAGTATGGGCAATTTATAAATCACTTCGATAGGAAGTCCGAATCCTCAGTAGTATAATAGACATTA
>Ga0055475_10000124_pt1 | contig 10505 bp, 9 predicted proteins | sample Muzzi_CordB_D2_FD_57681 | JGI IMG/M metagenome (GOLD analysis project Ga0055475, IMG submission 57681) | Wetland microbial communities from San Francisco Bay, California, USA, that impact long-term carbon sequestration - Muzzi_CordB_D2 | ecosystem: Environmental > Aquatic > Marine > Wetlands ... | reverse complement strand
AAGTGTCCAATGGTTTCCGCCGAGATTGAGTCCTTTAGCGGACGCCTTATTTTTATGGTGCTGCGTATTTGTCCGTGTGTAGTCGTAGGAATCGCAGTGTTTAGGAGATTAACGCATCAGTTTTTAATCACAGTGGCACGTTAAAAATTGTCCCTTATTTTTAACAATAAGGGTTAAAAAAATAAAAACCATACACTGGTTTGGGCCAGCCTATGGATCTCACACACAAGATTATACTCCAAAATTAGGAGTTTGTAAAGAGTTTTTGTCCACCTTTAGTCCTATCTTTTCCATGTCACCTCCCCTACGGATAATTATACCTGTGTTCTTGGCGAAACCTTCATCCATTACTTTATCTCACCCCGGCAAAGAGATCATTTTCCTTGTCGCCGTCTGGCGCGACGAATGGAACACCATTCACTTGAGCCAAAATAAAATTCTCTTGCCAAAACCAGGTGTTGGCGGCCAGGTCGAAATCCTCTTTCATATAGGGTGTTTCGGGACTTAATTGGCTGGCGTAACAGCGAACGGCCTTGAGTTTGGCCTGAGCATAATCTTCCACGTTAACCACTGTTGTAATTTGCTCCACCGAGTAGCCGATAAAAGGAAATGGGATACCATCCATTAAGATTGCTTCGCGGCCAAATCTATCCTTCATATTGGAGACCTGAGTCTGAGGTGTAGCCCGGTGGTAGAATTTAGCCGCTTGATGGGGCGGACCTATTTCCGGCCAACGATCTGCCTCTGCGGCAAGCGTCACAGCGGCGGTACTCCAGCGATGCACGGCCAGGTGGTCGAAATGGCCATAGATACCTTCGGGCCCAAACGAAATCACAACCTGTGGTTTGAGCCGACGAAATAGCTCAACAATTTTGTAAACGGCCTCGCTGGGGGGAACGATAGTAGTCTGCCCGTCCATATACCCCAGCAGGTGCAACTTGGTAATCCCATAATGCTCGCAGGCGCAGCGCAGTTCTTGTTCGCGCAAGAGGCTTATGGGTTCGGTGGGTGTAACAGTCGGGTTGATCGCCCGTCCCGCTTCGCCCCGGGTTGCCATAACCAGGTGGACATCCACGCCCTCATTTGCATACCTTGTTAAGATACCTCCGGTGCCAAACGCTTCGTCATCCGGGTGGGCGAAAATCGCCATTAAAGTTAATTTTTTTGTCATCACATCATGCCTTTTAGGTTAGGTTGAGTGATGTTATATATCAGAACATATGTTCCGCACTATAACATCATTTTGTCAATAAGTCAAAAAACTACTCTATGTTCACTCGGCCTAAAACCACACTGTCGCCGGGTGATTGTTGAGCCAGATTATCCCAAATATCGAGCCGTTCCAACGTGTCGGGATGGTAAATGCCGAGTATTACTCTATATTCGCCAGGTGGTGTGGCCGGGTCGATAGGCAACCGAAATTGACGGGAAGAGGTCTGGCCGGGTCTCATATCAGTGGTTAAGAGACGACAAGCCGGGTCGTCGTCATGTTGACTCCACCTGGTATCATCAGGCCCTATGAGATGAACAAAGGCTCGATAACGCACATCCATAGGCGCTAAACTTTCCCAATAAAGGCTAACCGGAAGTAACTCTCCTGCCTTAGCTGTATCAGGCAGGTCATAGCGTTGCAGGAGTAGCTTATCGCCAAAGTTGAGAGAGACTGGCTGCCCGGTGATATCAGTCTGAGCAAATCGACCTGGCGTAGCCAGCCGGTCGAAGGCATGGCGATACGCCTCCATATCAATCACTTCCGGCTGGCCGGGGGCAGCGTTTTTTTCGTAAAGATGAAGTTTTGGCTGCTGATCGACCAGAATAATTCGGGTCAAGGTGTATCCCTGCTCAATAACGTCTTGCTCTTCGTCGGGCCATCCGTTCCAACTACGCCGTACCCAGTAATTCTGAGGGTCGGTGTAGCAAGAGCGCGGAGTCTGAAAAGTATACCATATCGGCACAGCAAACGAGTCGTTGATGCTGCGAAAGTCGCCCTTGAGGACTCCAGTTTCCCAGAGGTAACCAACGGCCTTCCACCCGGAGAGCCGCGGATTGCTAAAAATTTTTCGGGGTCGCGGTATCCTGCCGTAAAGCCAATTGTAGATAGAATTAGGATTATCTGTGGCCTCGATTTTGACCTGCCAGTAGCTTGTTACAGTTGAGTCAAAGGCCAGATATTGATAATAAAGTATCAGGCCGATAACCAGCGCCAGGCATAAGACCAAGATTGATTTTAGAGCGGAACCTATTAAGGTTGTACGCCAAAAGGATTTTCGATTTTTTGGCACAACCACATTTTCAGAGTTAGTGACAGGATTGGCAAAATTACTCAAACAGTTCCAAATATCGGCCAGGGCGAAAGCAGCAAGCAGCGCCCAGGCCGTATAAGCCACCTGAATGTGGTCAGCCGCATCTTTGGCTAAAAAGAGCAAGCTTCCCAACGGGGCCATCATCCAGAGAAAAAGGACTCTTATTTCAGCCTTGATTTGTGGTAGGAGGATAACAATTAAGGTGAGCAGGGCATAAGGGATGAAGGCAAAATTGAGCGAGCCGATGACCCAATACTCCGGCCAGGCAACTGTACTTACTATAGCCAGCCCCAAGACAATCAAAGTAGCCCAGCCGCGCCAGCGCCATCGCGCAAAGTTTCGAGCCAGCAGCCAGGCTAGAAGTAACACCAGGACGGGTGCATGATATCGGGTGCTGTAGAGTTGGTCCTGGTCAAATAAATTATATACCCGATTATATAGCAAGGATTGGCCGATACGGTCCTCGGCAAGGTATTGCCGAACAGCGCTGGCGTTCGGATCGGTTAGATATGGTATATAAAAGAGGCCAACCAGACCGCTAAAGAGTACCCCCGCGCCAAGCAGCCAGGGCCATTGTTGCCGCCAAGCTGTACGATTTCGCTGTAATTTTAGCCAGACAATATAAGCGAAGACCGGCAGGTAGAGTAACACATCTGGATGGGTAATGAGACCAATAGCCAGAACCAAGGCCACCCACAATAGAAACGAGTCGATTCCTTCTTTGTAGTAGCGGTAGGCAAACCACATCGCCAGCGCCCCCCAGAAGACAATCAGACTCGGGTTTTCCACAAAGCGAGCATAGGCCACAAAAAAGCCGTTTAAAGAGACAAATCCGGCGGCCAATAAACCGATACTGTCACGGCCACTCATGCGCCGCCCCAAAACGTACATCATAGGAATGAGCGATAAAGAGGTCACCACAAAGGGAGTGCGGGCGATTCCTTCAGTTAACCAGCCGTTGAGATACCATAGTGCGGCGGGTAATAACCAATGAATTGGTCCTTTGCTATCAAGAAATGGGGCATATTCCTCGCCTTTGTAAGCCCGGACAATGAGCCGCATGTTTTCCAAAGTATCTTCGTGAAATTCGGCATAGCCAAGGCGGGTCAAACGGGTAAAGGCTGCTACAGCTATGATAGCAAGTAAAATGAGTAGCACCTTTCGAGAGGGCCACTCGATTTTGGATTTTGCACCCGTTCGGGCATCTTCGAGATTTTGGATTTTGGGTTTAGAAATTAATTGAAAGAGCAGGCCGGTCAGGGTAGTTAAGTTGAGGGCAATGAGCAGTGGGGTTTCTGTGAAAGGGCCGGGTAGAAGTACTGTAAAGAGAAGAACCAATGCAGAGAGTAATGACGAAGCACCGATAATTAGTACAAGCCGCTCGATGGCTTGGCTGGTTTGCATCCAGGCTATGGTCGGTAGCCAGGCCCAGCCAGGCAGCACAAAAGTTAAGGTCAGGGCCGCCAGTAAGCGCAGCCATAGCCAATCCAAATTACCAAATAAAATAATGGCATTGCTCATCAGCAATGCCACAAATAAACCTACTTGTGTTCTAGGTAACGTCATCTTCTAATATGAGCTTTGATAGACTTCGTCCATAGCTACGGTCAGGTCTTCTAGCTGATGCACTTGTTCCGAAATTTCATCTTGTAAACGGTCTACTTTGCTACCCGACTCATCTTTGCTGCCCACCAACAGCAGTTGAGAGTAAATTGTTCCGAGAGCCGAGATTGTACTTTCTAATTGATAATTGGCTTTGTCCATATTGTTCTCTAGGCTTTGTAGAGTTTTGAGTTGGCGTTCTTTGTCGGCGATAGTTTTCTCCAACTGCTGACGCACCTCCGGGTCTGTTTCCTGTTTGAGCTTTCTTTTATAAGAGGCTATAGCCTCCGGTACGTTATCCAAATCCCGCTTGATGATTTCATTTAAGCGAAATTTGTCAACCCGCTCAGCCAGGTTATAAACGGCCTGCAACCAATTCGTTACTTCGCGGGTAGTGTTTATGAGACGCTCCCGTAAAGCGCCTGGGGGCACTTCTTCAACCGCGTCATCAATGCGCGACCAATATTCAAGAGCTTTGTCCACCTTACCGTTCAAATCCTTATTCTTGATGGTTGTTGGATCAAATTGAACTTGTGGCCGCAACATTTCACCCACCGCTTGGGCATGGGCTTTTTCATCTCTGAAGCTGAGGGTGAGGAAGAAAACCTCAACAATGATACCAAGCGCAATGGGAACCGCGGCCCCCAATAGCAACATCAGGGATGAAGCCAAGAGCGGAATCGATGAGGCAAGCAAAGGCAGCGCTAACAGAGGCAAGCAGCCAGCAGTAACAATTGTCACAGCAATGATGATGGCATTAACCGGCTTGTAGAAAGAGTAATTAAAAACAGCTCTTCTAATGGCTGGGTCTTTAAACCAGTTGGTGTGCTTATTTTTATAATTCTCAATAATGCTTTTGAGAATTGCTTGTTGGGCCCGATTTTCCAGTTCTCTGCGTATGGAAGCCATGATAGTTTATAGGTGTCTATTCAGCAGTTACGGCCAAAGTTTGGATTTCATCGCCGAGATTAGGGGATTAGGAGATTTTTCATTGATTTCAATCTCCTTATCCCCAAATCCCGGCAAAAACCTGTTACGTTCGTTGAGAGGTTGAATGGTTATGTTATAGTTTTTAATAATCCGACGACTCGGCCAACTCCTCATCTTCCTCTTCGTGCAACCCCAGGCGGCGACGTCGTTCTTCCAATTGGCTTTGCAGCCGGTCCTTGCCTAGCACATCATCCATCTGGTTGCTTAAACGACCGGCGCGCATTTCAACCTCGGCGTCGGCACGGTCAATGCGAGATCGGATTTTGTCCGCCACGCGAGAAATGTCGGAGTCGCCAACGCCTTCCAGGGCATCCAGTGATTTCATACTCTTGGCCGCAATCTCTTTGCTCTTGGCCAGTTCTAACAGACCCAACACATGCTCTCGTTCCTGCTTAATGGTGCGCAAGCGGGCTTCCAATTTAATCCGAGCATCGGCCAGTTTGTCCGCTTCAGCCTTTTGGTTTAGATATTGCTGGCGGTACTCATCGGCCAAATCCATCTTGGTATTGAACTGACTCTGGGCCGCTATAGCCAGGTCTTCTTTGCCCAGGTTCAGCAAACGGTCGATATCGCTATCGATGGCCTCGGCTTCGGCCTTGAAGGTTTCATATTTGCGCTTTAAGGTCTTTACCTGGCCTTTAACCGTAATCAAGGCATCTTCCAAATCATCCAGGTTGTTTTCGGCCTGACGGATGTACTCATCTAATACCGCGACGGAATTCTGGTCAAGGGCTTTATCTACCATTGAGTGTAGATTTGCCTTAATCAAGGTTTCAATTTTTTCAAAAAATGATTGGGCCATAAGTTTGAGTCTCCTTACTAATTACATGATTGCGTTGTCAGATTCTTCATAAGGTAATTGTGAATAGTGAATTGTCAATTGTGAATTGTCAATGAGAAGAGCAAGACCGCGTCTACCAAGATAGTCTGTCAATGGTTGTCTATCAGGTATTTTGTGGTAAGGTCAACACCCTCATTAACCGTTAAAAATTTACAATTCATAATTACTGAGCCATACCATTATACACATAACCACGGTAATTTTCCAATTCAAAACACCGACAAATTGTCCTAAGCGTATCGTTTCTACTCAACCGTGATCAAATCTTTGATTTTAGCAAAGATGGCCTCGCCAATGCCGCTAACCTGAGTAATCTCTTCAATGGCAGAAAATTTGCCAACACTTTCCCGGTAGTCGATAATACGTTGACCAATCACCGGGCCAATCCCCGGAAGCGTATCTAATTGCTCAAGAGTGGCTGTGTTCAAATTAACTAAGCTATTCGTAGGGGGTAGGGCGTTGCTATTGTTTTCTTCACTTCTATCAAGCTTATCTTGTCCGCCTTGCACCGACGGCGGTGGATTTTCCTCACCAAGCCGGGGAATATGAATCTGTTGTTGATCTTTAAGTTCCAAGGCTTGATTAATCCGTTCGGGGTCGGCATCTACGGTTAAGCCTCCAGCCGCCTCAATAGCGTCTTTAATGATACTGCCCTGCGGCAAAGAGTAAACATCAGAGTTTGCGACAGCCCCGGTAATATACACCCGAACGGGTGCGGCAGTAGGCGTAGGTGGGGGGCTAGGCGTAGGGGTGGGCAGAGGCGTGGCACTGGCCTCCAGTGGCAGAATTCCTATAGGGGTTTGGGCTGGCTGGCGCAGGTAAAAAACACCCACTCCACTCAATGCAGCAAAAGAAAGAATGATAAAGACGATATTTCGATTTCGATCTAGCCATGTACCATTCATCAATATCCCCCCTATAGACAGCCATTTTGGAGCGAAAAGCACACTTTACGAACCGATTCTAGCAGGGGATGGTCGCCGTAGGTGGCTCTTAAATAAAGAAAACACGGGTTTTTGTCAATTGGGATTAAACTTGTATGATTCCTTACCGATAGGTTTTAATCTCTTGATAAAAATATCTTTAGGGGAATTATCAGACAAAGAGGAGAAATTATGAGGTTCAAAGATGGAAGACACTTTTTGGGGGCGCTGTTGATATTAATTGGGGTAGTAATAGTTGGAGTTGGCTGTCAGGCCTTTGCCCCGGCTTATGAATTCAAGGGGTCGGTGATAGAGCCTCCGTTGCCGCTGCCCGATTTTGAGTTAAACGATACCAATGGACACCCCTTCCATTTGAGCGATGTCAACGGCGATATCGCCCTGATTTACTTCGGTTATACCTTCTGCCCCGATGTTTGCCCATTGACCTTATCAGATATAAAAAAAGCATTGACTGATCTTGAAGGGCGAGAGCGAATAAAGGTTATCTTTATCTCGGTTGACCCGGAACGAGATACGCCGGAAATCTTGGGGCGGTATTTGGCGGCGTTTGATCCAGGCTATATCGGCTTAACGGATGATTTTAATAAGATAGAAGCTGTGCTGAAACCCTTTGGCGCTTTTGCGGCCAAGGAGGAGGCAACCGACTCCGCAGCCGAGTATTTGGTCAGTCATACTGCACGGGTCTATTTAGTCACACCTGAACAAGAACTGTTGATGACGTATCCATTTGACTTTGAAGCCGACGACCTCCGTAGCGACTTAACCCATCTTTTGCAGCAATAACACAAACCGTAATTGGAGATAATAGTAGTTATGCAGAGATATACGCTCGTAGGAGTGTTAGGTATAGCTTTGGCGGCCATTGCTGCCCAATGCGCAGTGGCTCGAAGTGGACAAGATAGTGGCCCTAACCTTAGGGTCGAACGGGCCTCCGCTCGTATTACCACCCAAAATGGCGTTATCTATCTTACAGTGGTCAATGACGGTGGCGGCAATGACAAGCTGATTAGCGCCGAGACGGACGTAGCCGAGGCTGCTGAATTGCATGAAACAACTATGGATGATAAGGGGGTGATGCGGATGGATAGAGCATTTGACTTTGAAGTGCCTGCTGGTGGCTCGGCAGTTTTGGAACCCGGCGGTAAACACATTATGCTTATCGGCATGAAAGAGGATTTAAGCGCTGGCGATAAAATTGATGTAACGCTCAATTTTGAGCAATCCGCCCCCTTAACGCTTAAGGTTGAAGTTGAAGCAGGCCCAACAGGGCATGATGATGCGGATCATGGACATAGTGAACATGCCGAGGACTTGGATTGAGTTTCGTTGCTTAGATTTACCCGTCACCCTCTAAATTTCTTCACCGCAAGAAACCAGCCCCCTACCAGTAGAGTCAAACAGAAAAAGGGCGCAATACCATGATCGCTCGAACGGTTGCCTGTTTCGGGTAGATAGCGCGGCGCGTTCGTGTCGCTTAGGACGCTCTGTTCAGTAATACCTACAGCAGTAGGAGTGGCATCAACTGAGACGATAACAACCGATGTCGGGGTTGGGGCCGGTGTGTTGTCGTCCTCATCGTCAGAATCGACCGTTGGAGTAGGTGTTGGGGTGTCGCCGACGATGGTAATGGGAACCTGGTCTTGAGCTGCGGTTAGATCATTGTTAAACTCATCACGAGCGCCTTCAATACTGGCCTGGTTGATGGTCGTCCCCCCTTGAGCCGTGGCGGTAAATACAGTGGTTATAACGATAGATTGAAATGGCGTGATATTACCAAAGTGAGTGGTCAAGTCAGCCCACGCCAATAATCCGGGGGGGCTGGTAATGGTAGGGGTTGGGATGGCAAAGTTAAATTGAAGGAAAGCCGGATCATAGGTGTCGGTTAAGGGGAGAAAGGTGATAAAGGCCGCCCCATCGTTGGTAATGATGTGGGTGAAGGTTACCGGGAAACCAGTTTGAGGTGGACCGCTCGACGGTGACAAAAACTTTGAAATCGGGGCGCCGCCAACCGTAGTTTCATCCACCTGATCAACGGCTTGTGTATCCGACAGAGCATTCTTGGTGCCAGTGATGTCCTGCGCTTTGGCAAAATTAACCACAAGTGTTTGGGGATGTTCAGCGGTAAAGAAAAGGGTAAAGGTTAAGGTTTGCCCCAGGGCGATAGGTGGGCTGGCAACGTTGGTCCAGGTAATTAGCCCGGTGGCTGGGTCATGCAAATCATTCAGCGGAACTGCCCCGGCAAAGCCTAAAACATTTTGGTTATAGTCATCAACTAGAGTTACATGGGTTAGTGTAAAACTAGCATTATTGGTCAAGGTAATAGTAAAGCTTATAATATCGCCCACCTTTACAACTGGGCTGCTGTTATTGAGTGTTTTGGTCAATTCAAGCGACCCGGTTTGTGCCTGGCTAATTTGCGGCAGGTGCGACAATGTTAAGAGAGTCAGTAACAGGAAGCCAAAGGCCAGGAGTAATATACGCCATAGGAGTCTTAATTTCGCTAATCCTATTTTGAGGGGGATAGTATTTTCCGAATCTGATTTGGGGTAGTCATCGCCGGGAACGGGTTCGAGTTTTGATCTTGAATCGTTATTCATGTCCTTGACTTTCTGCAACATTGCGGTCTATGGCATCGTATATTCTAATGATAAGCTATTTCTAGAGATAATCAACCTTTTCAATTAGGAAAAAAGTCCATATGCTATAAAATTAGGCGTTACGCACTTGACGGCTCGGAGGCGGTTTGTAACCGCCGACTTGACCTAAACCAACGACAATTTGGCCGGTGACGTGGGTCACAGACCCACTTTGAGCCTCAACTGCGTAAGTTCTAAATAACCAGGGGGGAAATTTCCATGACACATTTTATTATCCGTCTGTTTGTTAATGCCGTAGCGCTTTGGGTGGCTGCACTCATTCTGCCGGGTATTCATTTTGCCGGTGGCGAGACAAATACCATCATCAATGTGCTTATTGTGGCTCTGATTTTTGGCTTGGTTAATGCTATCATCAAGCCGGTGCTGGCTCTGGTGACATGCCCGTTCTATATATTAACTTTGGGGCTATTTACCTTTGTCGTCAATGCCTTAATGCTGATGCTGACCAGTTGGCTGGTTGGCCCTCGCTTTGTGGTCGAGGGATTCTGGACAGCTTTTTTTGGCAGCATTATTATTAGTATCGTCAGCACAGCGTTAAGCATTATGTTGAAAGAAGACAGGCAAGCAACAGGGTAACCTTTAAGTCGATGAGTTTATCGCTCTTTTGGCCATATAAATCAATCGGAAATCGTGACCATCCGCCGGTTGTATTTTTGCATGGATTTATGGGTACGGGAGCTGATTGGCACAAAATCGCCGAGCGTTGTGCAAAGAGTTTTTTCTGCCTTATGCCCGACTTGCCTGGCCACGGTCATAATATCGAGTTGCCACTTTCCCAACCGCTCAATTTTGACATCGTTGCTACAGATTTGAATAATTTTTTTGAACAACTAAACTTAGATAACGTGGCTTTAGTTGGCTACTCTATGGGCGGGCGACTTGCGCTTTATACGGCTTTGAGATTTCCCCACAAGATTAAGGCGCTCGTTCTAGAAAGCTCTAATCCGGGGATAGCAGTCGAGCAAGGTCGCCAAACGCGGGCTGAAGCGGATGATAGATGGGCTGAAACCTTATTATCAGAGGGGATTGACATTTTTGTCGAGCAGTGGTATGAGATGGATTTGTTCCATACCCTAAAGAGCTACCCGCAGCATTTTAAGCAGACAAAAGAAAAGCGAAAAAGGAATGATGCTCAATGGGCGGCGAAGATAATCAGGGAACTCAGTCC
>Ga0055475_10000121_pt1 | contig 10521 bp, 10 predicted proteins | sample Muzzi_CordB_D2_FD_57681 | JGI IMG/M metagenome (GOLD analysis project Ga0055475, IMG submission 57681) | Wetland microbial communities from San Francisco Bay, California, USA, that impact long-term carbon sequestration - Muzzi_CordB_D2 | ecosystem: Environmental > Aquatic > Marine > Wetlands ... | reverse complement strand
GCCAGTCCTCTCGCCCCAATATAGCGTTGGCCGTCGATGGTGATATCCCAGGCTTCTACCCCCTTATTTGGAGTACGCCGCCAGATGGTAAACATGAGGGCTTCCAGGATGAGGAAGAATTGGAGGGTATCACGGTCATTTTGAGCCGGAGTTTCGTTGGGAAAATAACGGGGATCATAAAAACTTGGGCCGCCACTTTCACCCAGGTGGGGTTTCATGAGATGGGCTAACTCGTCGATTTTGGCCGGGTTACGCCTGACAAAGGGGTGCGCTTCGGCCAGTTCATTGAGTTCACGGCGCATGGAGGCGGGGGTCAAATTGGTTGTTGTCATCATACCTCGTCCTTGAAATGTGATTGGTGTTTGTATATCAGGCGACCCAACCCTGAGGCAAATTCAACTCAACTAATTCCTCGAAGAAGGGAGCCACCGCCGGATAGAGTCGTTTATAGAGGGGAAATAGCCGGTTATAGACGGCGTTAACCGCCGGATCGGGTTCAAATCGGCGGCCTTTTTCGGCCACTCGTGCCGTACCTGAGGCCAAATCAGGGTATACACCCACGCCATAACCGGCCAGGATCGCCGCGCCCAAAACTTCGACATGGGATTGACTCAGGGCAACCATGGGCTTATTGAGGACATCGGCAATAATCTGATTCCAGACATCACTCTTGGCTGCCGCACCGCCAATTTTCAATGATTGGACTTCGACACCGCTTTCCTGTTCCAGAATTTCGACGGTATGCCGGATGGCGAAAGCTGGGCCTTCCAACAAGGCTCGGAATATTTCCGCTCGGGTATGCCCCAGAGTTAAGCCAAAGAAAACGCCCCGGGCATAGGGATTCCAGATAGGAGTTCGCTCCCCCGCCATATAGGGCAGAAAGACCAACCCCTTTGACCCCGGTGGGGCCGACGCGGCCTGGGTGGTCATTAAGTCGTAAACATCGCTGTCGTCAGTTCTGGCCCGACGCTGCTCATCCAGGGCCAGTACATCTCTGGCCCAGCGTAACGATGAACCAACACCGTTGATAGCCCCTATTGCTAACCAGCGATCAGGCTGCACCAGCGTACAGTTCATGAAGCGGCGGTCAAATTTTGCCTGGCCCAAAGGAGCGCTGACCCTGGCAGCAGTCCCCATAATGATAAAATATTCGCCGGGTTCTGTGGTGTTGGAGCCAAGGGCCGCTCCCACCGTATCCATACAACCGGCAATGACCGGCGTTCCCTCGGATAAGCCGGTCAGCTCGGCGGCTTCAGCGGTTACAGAGCCGGCAATCTGATGAGATGAAACCGGTTCAGGTAGCTTCGCCATTGGAATCTCTAATGTTTCAAGAAAGGGAAGGTGCCAGCTTCGCGCTCGAATATCAAATAATAAGGTCGTACAAGCCCGCGAATAGTCGATAGTAAATTCACCGGTCAGTCGGGCAACCAGATATCCACCGGGAACCATAAATTTATGGGCAGCCTCGAAGATGTCCGGTTCGTTATGCTTGAGCCATAAGATAGTGGGTAAGGAATAAGCGCCCGGTGCTGCTGGATTCCGGTAATGGCTTCAATTTGCTCGGCTCCGAGGGTAGTTCGCATGGTAGATACTTCTGGGAGCGCGCGTTGATCCCACAACATGATAGCAGGACGGAGAGGCCTTCCCGTCTTATCGACTGCAATTAGCCCATTGGTACAACCGACGCCAATCGCCGCAATTTGGCTCACCTCTACGTCAGCGACAGCTTGCCGGACGGCCCGAGCTGTCGCTTGCCACCAACCCTCGGCATCGTGCTCGGCCTGACCGGGGGTGGTGCTAATCATACTATACTCGGCGTAGCCTTCACCCCGGCATGTCCCATTTGGCTCGTAGACTGCCACCTTGCTGCCGGTTCCTCCAATGTCAATACCCAATAGAAGCTGAGGTGCTCCGGTTTGCATAGTTCTCCTCAGGGGTGCGCCCCCTTCACAGTAGAGCCACTGTACAGTCGCTTGGCAAATGCTCCATACCGTGCTGACTTGTGCCGGAATGGAGTCTTTAGCCAGGGATTCTTTGGTGGAAATCGGCTATTGCAAAGTCGATTGACAAAATTCCTGAAATGTGCTGATTTGTCCCGGAGTCGAGGCTTTAGCCGGAGATACTTGCTAATAACCGGCTGAAGCCTCGACTCCAATCCTTAACTTGGACTTTGCAACAGCTTGTCTTTGCACGGTTTTTTCTTGACAACATAGGCATCATGCTGTAAACTGTATACAGTTTACAGTTTACCATGTTAAATGAACCTTGTCAACGACGATAGAATTTCACAACCATCCGTAACACTCCATCTACCGTCTACAACTAATACCCAAAAGCAGGTTGAGATAACCCCAAGCACTTGAGGTGAATAGGTGATTCCACGCGTAATTCCAATTCGACAAACCGTTGCCTCCCAACAGATTGATGATGTCGAGACTGAGGTTCTCCAGGGTCTAAATTCGTTGCCCTTAATGGAGCAGATTCGACCTGGCATGCGAATTGCCGTCGCTGTTGGGAGCCGAGGCATTTCATGCATCTTTGATGTGGTCAAGACCGTTATCGAAGAGTTACGCAATTATGGCGCAGAGCCTTTTCTGGTCCCGGCGATGGGCAGTCACGGTGGGGGAACCGCCGAAGGACAAAGAGCTGTGTTAGAGGGCTATGGTTTCACCCCGGAAGCCTTGAACCTTCCAATTCTTAGCTCGATGGATACGGTCAAACTGGGTACAACCCCCGAAGGAGTTTCGGTCTATTTTGATGCGAACGCGGCCCAGGCCGATGGAATCGTGGCGATAAACCGAATTAAAGAACACACGGCCTTCAAGGGACGGTGGGAGAGCGGCCTACTCAAAATATTAGCTATCGGTCTGGGCAAGGCCAAAGGGGCCACAGAGATTCACAGCCACGATATTGCCGAAACTATACCAGCCGTCGCCCGGGTCATTATCGAAAAGATGCCGGTGCTTTTGGGCGTAGGCATCGTTGAAAATGGCTACCACCAGCCAGCCCAAATCAAAGTGCTGCCGGGCCACCAGATTGAGGCTGAAGAACCCGCACTTTTAGACCTCGCTCGCCAGCTTATGCCCAGGATACCGTTGGAGCCATTGGACATCCTTGTGGTGAAGGATATGGGTAAAGACATCAGCGGGACCGGGATGGACTTGAACATCATCGGTATGTGGCGGCGGACAGGCGGCCTGGTAACGCCAAAGTTTAATATTGTGGCGGCCCTGGATTTGACCGAAAAAAGTCATGGTAATGCCGCCGGGGTAGGCCATGCCGACCTCATAACACAACGCCTTCGAGACAAAATCGATGTTCAGCCAACCAATAAGAATTGTTTGACTGCCCGAAATTATGCCGGGGGGAAAATTCCCATGACGCTAGCCACAGATCGTGAAATTTTCGAGGCCGGTTTAAAGCAGGATGCACCTGACCAGACTCGTCTGGCCGTGGTTCGAAATACCCTTGATTTAGAGATATTATGGATGACCGAAGCCTTATTACCTCAGGTTGCAGAACACCCGGCCCTTGACCCGGTAGGTCCGGCTCGGCCTTTAGAATTCACCCCTGAAGGTGAGCTGATATTCCCAGAATTGCCATAATCCAACCATCTATTTGATATTTCAAGGGAGAAATCTATGGACGACTTTGACGCCAGCGTAAACTATTCTGGCCCTAAAGCAGAGTTCGCTTCGATAACCGGCAGTCCCCTATGGGGCATGAGTGTGGGTACGGTCATCGAGACAATTGGGCAGCACGGCTGGACACTTCAGTCTAGCAAGCGTATTCCAACCCCTTATGGCTTAGGCCCTTTGGTCTCCCATTTTATCACACCCTCAGGCCGGGATATCCTCTGGATTCCCACCTATGGGGCTATTGTGGGTGAGCGTATGTTTTCCCCGACGACAACTCGCAAGTTATTTTGGATTCTCTGGCAGGCTGGTGTTAAAGTCTTGCTGGTCGGTGGCACGAGCGGAACCAATGACTGGCGTGACCCTACTGACAAGCAGACTGTTCGGCCCGGTGATTTTGTCATTCCCTGGAGCTTTTATCCATCCCGTGATATGCTGGGCACCTTGCCGGGAACTGAATTAGCCACGGGTTTTGTGCCTAAAATTGCTCTGCTCAATGACCCCTTTTGTCTGTCACTCAACCGTCAACTGGCTGAAAAGGCACGGGCCGAGTTGGTTCCAGAGCCGTTTCGAACCGTGCATACACCCGACATGGTCAAGGTTTCAATTCTGCACCCCACCATGAGTACCTTTGAAACTCACTTTGAAACCCTCACCTGGCGGGTGATGACCAAGCTGATCTCCGAGCATGAGAATTTTCCCCACGTAGTTATTGCCGGTGATTGTGTCTCCCCGGTCCTGGCACGGAAAACCGGTATCCATATGGGCTATTACCATCTTCCCTCCAATTGGGTTGCCGGACATCCCGGCACAACTATTGCCTTAACCAAAAGCCTGGATGATTTATATCTCAACGTTCTGCCCAAGGTTTGTCTAAAAATGGAATTGGAGTTGTTAGAGAGCGTGACCATTCCAGAGGATTGTACCTGTGCCTCAAATCTGGTAGAACGACCCCATGTTTACCTCGAAGCCTTAACCCCGGCGGATGGATAAAATGGCTAAATTCTATCTGCATGGTGGGATAGTTCTCCCGCTCAACGGTACGGATGATTGGTTTGACCCCGGTGTAGTAACTTTTAATCAGGGGGAGATAACCTATGTCGGTCCGGCGGAAATGGCTCCCCCAGCCGACGCTGATGCTACTAAAATCGATTGTTCAGAGCGCCTTATCTTACCCGGTTTAGTTAATACCCATACCCATACCAGCATGAGTTTCTTTCGTAACCTTCTGGAAGATTTGAGTTCGCTCGACTGGTTTCGGTATGAACAGGAGGCTGAACGATTCTTAAGCCAAGAAGATATCTACTGGGCTGCCTTGCTGGGGGCTTACGAGCTTCTGCGGCAGGGAGTGACCACCACGGCGGATCGCTTTTCGCACATGGATGTGATTGTCACGGCGCTGGCCCATGCCGGACTGCGAGCGATTGTCGCCCCTTCGCTGGTAGACCGTGATGCCGCCGCCCGAAAGCAGCAAACGCTCGACCTCTTAGAGCAGTACGGGCCTCGTGGTGATGGCCTGATTCATGTCGGTCTTGGGCCTGTCGGGCCAGATTCGTGCAGCACGGAACTCCTACACTGGACTCGAACTCAGGCCGATGAACATGACGCTTTGATTTTTATCCATCTGGCTCAATCACGCCAGGAATTGGCAGAAATAGCTCGGCGCGGTTACCCCGGTGCGGCTCACTATCTGGAGGCCATCGGCTTCCTGGGACCGGATGTGGTAGCCGCCCACTGTATCTATCTGGATGACCAAGAGATTGATTTGCTGGCTCGCCGAAAGGTACGGGTCGCTCATTGTCCTAGCAGCAATGCCAAGATTGAAGGGCGTATTGCCCCGATTCTCGGCCTTGAACAGGCAGGTGTCAGAGTTGGACTGGGCACGGATTGCGCCGCTTGTAACAACGACATGGATTTATTCAACGAGATGAAGATAGCCGGACTCCTTAACAAAGTCGCCGCTCAAGACCCGAAGGCAATGCCGGTCTCCCACTTATTGTCGTTGGCAACGCAACGGGCCGCTGATTGTCTGGATCTCGGCGACAAGGTTGGCTCGTTGGTAGCCGGTAAACGAGCCGACATCATCACCGTCCAGCGTAACCAGCCATATTTGCAGCCCTGGTTTGATCCCCAGGCCGGTCTGGTCTATGCCACCCGGGGACTCGATGTGCGTGAGGTCTGGGTCGATGGGCAACAACGCCTGGCTAATGGTCAATTAATGGCTGATGATGCCGTCGAAGCTGTTAGGCGGGCGGCGGATTGGGCCACCCGTCATGCTCATTTACGGCCCCGCCCGTAATTAACAAAATGACACCAGAAATCGAATTATTATAGGAGGAGCTATATGACCTTAAAACTTTATATCGCTGGACCTCTCTTTACGCCCTATCATCGCGCTCTTCATGCTCGAAATGCGGCTCGTCTGCGCCGGGAAGGCTACGTCTGCCTGGTGCCTCACGAGCGAGGTGTGACTCGTGCTTTTGAGTGGGATACCGGGCTTGAACCGAAAACGGCTGTTGCCATCTTTGATGCGGATTACGACATGGTCGAAGAATGTGACGCAATTGTCGCCCTGCTTGATGACCCGGATATCAGCAGTGGGTTGACCTGCGAAATTGGTATCTTCTGGGCCATGATGCAGCGTGACCCCCGAAAAAAAGGTGTCCTGGGCTTGCTGACGGATGAGCGGGCCTACCGGCGAGCAGCGGTTGGGGTTCCTGCCGTCAATGCCTTTAGCCTGGGCTGTATTTTAGACGTTGGCTGTGTCTATCCCACACTTGACCAAATCATCACTCATCTAAACGGTTGGAGAGAGGGGCGGGATATGCCCAAAGGAGAAATTTTCGCATGAAAATCGTACTCACTGGCATTTCTGCTACGCCATATGCGCGTGAATATCTATCAAATGCGGCGGTTACGCTCCGTCGTCAAGGCCACGAAGTGTTTGTTCCTCACGAAGGGGGCTGGGAATCGCCGCCAGACCCCACCGAAGCCAGCTTGTTTGATTTCGAAGCCACCTATCAAGCGCTGCAAGCGGCTGACTTGCTCATGGCAGTTCTGGATGGTTATAGTGTCGATGATACAGTTGCGGCCCAGATTGGAGCATTTCATGTTATGGCCCGGACAGGGGACCACCCTCGCCGGATGATCGGGCTACTCCACGATACGCGAGTGGCCGGTTGGGATTGGACCGGGCGTGATCAGGCGCTGACCCCGCAAATCAGGCAAAGTATTCTGGAATTTGGGGCCATTTATCCCAACTTCAAACAGGCGATGGCTGCCCTAGAAAACCAGGAGGATTAAGATGCGTCTCTATATCGCCGGTCCTCTTTTTAGTCCTTATCACCGGGCCTTCCATGCCGAGAATGTGCGGCGGCTGCGCGAGGCAGGCCACGATTGTTTTGTGCCTCAGGAGCAGGAACATAACGCTCGCCAATCCAAAAGTATCCCGGAACGCGTCTTTCAGGTAGACCTGGCTGGAGTTCGTTGGGCCAATGCCCTGGTCGCGCTGCTTGATGACCCGGATGTTAGCAGCGGAACCTCCTGTGAGATGGGTATCTTTTATGAACTGGCCCTGCATGACCCCACCAAGAAGGGTATTTTGGGTATCCTGACTGATGACCGGCCCCGTAAACGACAAGCCAGTGAGGTCGGCGAGAGTATAAACTTTTTTACCCAAGGCTGCGTCGATAAAGTTGGGCGAATATATCAGTCAATTGATGGGGTTATCGAGCATCTGGCTAAATGGCAGCATGAACTTGAAGAGGCTGGTTTGCTCGAACAGGACGCTAAGTCATGACTCAAGCGTATACGCATCCGGCAATGTTGGAGGCGTTGCGCCAGATTGCTGATAACTCGGAACACGTTCGTCTGGACCGAGAGCAGTTGCAACGGGTGGCTGAGGTGATGCGAACCCGGCTCGACCTTAAGTTGAGCCACTTTAATGTCCGGCGTGACTATCCAAGCCTTTCCCCGCCGGACATGCTCCTGTTTCTCATGATTGTTGGTGCGCATAACTTTCTCTTCTGGCAACGGGACGAAAGCGGTGAGGTTGTTCCCTGGCATCTTCAGGTTAATGGCGAGGATCGCCATGGTTTCCCGGCCTACATGGCCTGTCATATTCGCGCCCTAAAGCAGGGCAGGAATATCCTTGACCCGGATTATCTGCTGTCGATGACCTTGGTGGATATCGAGGACTATTATCGAGATGAAAAAAGCGGGCAGGTAACGTTACAATTGCTGCCTGAACGGCTGGCCCGATATCACGAAATGGGGCGTGTATTGAAGGAAGAATATGGGGGTTCGATTCTTTCTATATTCGAGCAGGCAGAAGGATATCTGTTTCGGAATGATGGCAACGGACTCGTCCAGCGCTTTATGGCTGATTTTCCCCTGACTTATGATGACTGGCCCTTCTACAAAAAAATCCTGGTTAATCTGGGCAACTTGTACCAGGATCGTGACCAACTGATTCCGGCGGACTCAGAGTATCGCCTCCTTGTTGAGTTTCAAGACCCTGAAGTGATTGAAATTGGGGCGGATTATTACCGTCCGTTTTTCTTTTACCGGGTCGGGGTGCTTCAACTCAGTCAGCCTTTCCAGGCCCGGTTGAGTTCTGGCGACTTTTTCAAGCCTGGTGAAGCAATGGAGCAAGAATATCGGGCCTGGACGATTTTGGTGGGGCGAGAACTGGCCCAATTGCTAAACGTAACCCCACACGATGTGGCTGTCGAAACGTGGGCTATGGGTTATATGCGTTGTCGTCCCTGCTATGTCGGGGTTTCTGAAGGTGATGTGCCCTGTAGTTACCAACCTCTCTGTTACAGTTATACCCAAGACTCGGTCTTGATGAAGAGCCTTTGGCCTCTTATCTTGACCACAAAATATTAGGGAGAATACCGATGGACAATGAAGAAAATCTCCGGAGCCGGAGCGACACCTTTTTCAACGAGCAGGGCGTGTCCGGGTTTATCCATCGGGCCTTCACCCGGTCAATGGGATATGATGATGTTGATATGTCCAAGCCGGTCATTGGCATCTGCAATACCTATAGTGAATTAAATAATTGCAATCGTCATCTTCGGGAGTTGGCCGAGGCCGTAAAACGAGGTGTCTGGCAAGCTGGTGGCTTTCCCTTGGAATTTCCAACGATTTCTCTGGGGGAAATATTCCTCAACCCAACCTCAATGCTCTATCGAAATCTGGCCGCGATGGATACCGAAGAGATGATTCGCGGTCAACCCATTGATGGGGTGGTTTTACTGACCAATTGTGACAAAACCACCCCGGCGGCTCTGATGGGTGCAGCCAGTGCCGATCTGCCAGCTATTTTGGTCAGTGGCGGGCCGATGTTGAGTGGTCACTTTCAAGGTCAACTTTTGGGAGCCTGCACCGACTGTCGCCGCTTGACAGCCGAATATCAAGCTGGTCAGCTTGATGCCGACACTTATAAAGAGATTGAGGACGGTATCGTCCGCAGCACGGGTCATTGCATGGTCATGGGAACCGCCTCGACCATGAATTCTCTGGCCGAGGCATTGGGTATCGCATTGCCGGGTAATGGCTCTATTCCTGCTCCGGATGCGCGTCGTCTGCGTCTGGCCGAAACGGCCGGTCGCCGGATTATGGCCCTGGTGCGTGAGAGCATTCGCCCCTCTCACATAATGACCCGTGAGGCCTTTGAAAATGCCATCACCCTATTAAACGCGATTGGCGGCAGTACCAATGCGGTTGTCCATCTCCCGGCCATTGCAGGCCGCTTAAATATTGATCTTCCCCTCGAATTGTTCGACCAAATTAGCCAGCGAACTCCGCTCATCGCCAATATGCGCCCGGCTGGTCAGTATCAAATGGAAGACCTTTTTCATGCTGGTGGTATCGAGGCTGTATTGAAACAACTTTTGCCCCTACTGCATCAGGATTGTCTGACCGTAACCGGACGGACACTGGGCGAAAATGTAAGCACGGTCCAGCATCATAACCCGGAGGTCATCCGGTCACTTGAGGAACCACTCAAGCCCGAAGGTGGCCTGGCCGTTCTGCGGGGAAACCTTGCCCCGGATGGCGCCATTATTAAACATGCAGCGGCCACACCAGAACTGTTGCAACATCGGGGACGGACGGTGGTCTTTCAGGATATGGATGATTTGCGGGCGCGAATTAATGACCCGGCGCTTGATGTAACCCCTGAGGATATTCTGGTGCTGCGAAATGTAGGGCCTATTGGTGGCCCGGGGATGCCTGAAGTGGGCAATTTCCCAATACCGGGCAAGCTACTTAAGCAAGGTGTTCGGGATATGGTCCGAATATCCGATGCTCGCATGAGCGGCACCGCCTTTGGCACGATTGTTCTTCATGTCTCCCCGGAAAGTGCCATTGGTGGAGCGTTAGCTCTGGTTGAGAATGGCGATAAAATCGAATTGGACGTATCTAACCGGCGCTTACATCTGGAGGTGGATGAGGCTGAATTGGCTCAACGCCGGGCCAAATGGCAAAAACCATCGCCAGCCTTCCAGCGTGGTTATGGCCGTCTCTATTTGGAGCGGGTTAATCAGGCCCCCTTGGGCTGCGATTTTGATTTTCTACGCGGCGCAAGTCCGGTTCAAGCTACGGAGCAACCGAAGTTTTAGATGAGTCTCGCTCATCGTCCCCAGGCGTAACGTAGCGTGATACCCAAAATATACCAGGCTGCCAAAATGGTGCCACGCACGGTGCCACTCACCTTAGAACGCCCCATACGTCGTTTCTGGAAACTAACCGGCACCTCAACGATCCGCGCTCCCCGTCGGGCGGCTTTCGTCATCATTTCGGTTGGCCAGCCAAAGGTCATCTCATGCATATCCAGACTCTCCAACAAAGAACGGCGAATGGCCCGGTAAGGCCCCAG
>Ga0055475_10000118_pt1 | contig 10610 bp, 11 predicted proteins | sample Muzzi_CordB_D2_FD_57681 | JGI IMG/M metagenome (GOLD analysis project Ga0055475, IMG submission 57681) | Wetland microbial communities from San Francisco Bay, California, USA, that impact long-term carbon sequestration - Muzzi_CordB_D2 | ecosystem: Environmental > Aquatic > Marine > Wetlands ... | reverse complement strand
TACCCTGAAAGAGGCTTAGAAGCCCAACATAAATGAATGCCTCGGACACACGGTCGAGGCTTGAATCGAAGAATGCTCCGCTTTCGCTGCTTATCCCCTGCGCCCTGGCTACACGTCCGTCGAATATGTCAAACGTGGAACCCCCGAGAACTAATATGCCGCCCACAAAAATCAGGCCGTAATGGTAGGCGAGTCCGGTAATAATGCCGACTACAAGAGTAGATATGGTAAGTATATTCGGATGAATCTTTATCTTTAGGAGGTAATCCTCTATCGGCAGCATCAAAAGAAGCCACCAGGTTTTAATCCCACTACCTAGGAGTTTTGATGCCTGCGGGCCTTCGTTATTTTTTGATCTTTGAGTTATTTCTTCAGGTTGAGTCATTATTAAACTCACTATGCTCTTATCAATATTGCGGTTTTTTCGGAAATAACAATATCCGCTTTAGGGTTGCCAGGCAAGGAACCGGAATCGAACTAGTTATTTACCGTAATAAAAACCGACTTAACTTTAGTTTCGCTTCGTTTTAATTTCTCTCCGTAAACCACAGCGTCCGGTCTGGTAGAAAAAGTACCGACCCGAACTCTGTACCAGTTTTTCTTGTCAGGTGTCTGCAGCTGTTTGATAAACGCAGGATACCCGCTTGATTTCAAAGAGCTAACAAGTTTATTAGCCTCTGTTTGATTTTGAAACGCCCCGATCTGAACCGTGTAGCGGCCATTAGGATCTATTTTTGGCATTGCTGTGCTTTCAGTGGTCTTCTTCGTTGGAGATGGAGTCTTCTCGACAACTGTTTTGGCGGGTTCCTTCTCTTCTACCACTTCTTTCTTCTCCGGCTCGGATTTGTCTGAAGTTGTTTCCTTCTCCTGGGTTTTTGCCGGAGCTGTTATTTCAGCACTTTCAGTTTCTTGTGATTCAGAATCATCAGAGCTGTCCGATACAGCGTCATTATCACTATCCATATCAGAATCGACCTCATCTATAATAATTACTTCCTCTGACTCAGTTGCTTCTTTTTCTTCTTCAACTATTTCAGGTACGCCGTATTCAATTTCAGGAGCCCCGGCATCATATGTTTTTTCTATCGTGGCGGAGTCTGACCCGCCAAGACCTTTGCCTATGATTACCCCCAAAGCGAACACAACAACAAACAATATTGCAAATGTAATAAAGAGTGGAATTATCTTACTGTTTTTTGACCTACGGTTCTTGCTCATATTTTACATCCTCTCCGGTGCTGAAACTCCAAGAATTTTGAGCCCGTTTCCAAGCACAGTCTTAACACAGTTTATCAGAAAAAGTCTCGCACTGCTTAGTTCTTTATTTTCATCTACCACCCTGCACTTATTATAATACACATGGAACTGTGCCGCCAGCTCGTGGAGATAGTAAGCGACCTTATGTGGAGCCAATGACCTTGCGCTGTCCTGAACGACTTCCGGGAACAAGAGGAGCTTTTTAACAAGATCTATCTCCTCAGGAGCCTTTAAAACTGACAAATTATTGCTTAATTGAAAGATGCCTTCGTCTTCTGCTTTTCTAAATATGCTTCCTATTCTGGCGTAAGCATACTGAATGTAATATACAGGGTTTTCGCTTGACTCTTTCTTTGCGAGATCAAGATCAAAATCAAGATGGCTCTCAGTGCTTCTCATTAACAGGAAGAAGCGCATAACGTCGGACCCTGCCTCTTCAACAACCTCTTTCATGGTCACATAACTGCCGGCGCGCTTGGACATCTTTACCTCCTGCCCCTGGCGCATGAGCCTTACAAACTGGATTAAGAGGACTATGAAACGTGAATCCTCCAGGCCAATTGAGCGGAGAGCCGCTTTAAGTCTTGAAACATGTCCATGATGGTCGGCGCCCCAGACATTTATGATTTTATCAAAGCCGCGCTCGTATTTGTCAAAATGGTAAGCAATGTCCGCTAGAAAGTATGTAGGGCTTCCGTCACTCTTTATTAAAACCCAGTCCTGAGTATCTCCAAACTCAGTCGCCTTAAACCAGAGAGCGCCTTCTCTTTCTTCAAGCACTCCCTTACTTTGAAGAAGTTCCTTAATTTGATCGAGTTTGCTCGGCTTAGACTCCAAATCGGATCCATGTATGTGTTCTTTCTCACTGTACCACTCATCAAAAATTACATTTATTTCAGCTAAATCTTTTTTGATTTCTTCAAGTAATTCTTCTTTGGCAAATTCTTTGCAAAATTCAGAAGCCTTATCAGTAGAATCCTCCAGAAGTGAATCCCCTTTTTCAGACTTTATTTGAGCAGCTATATCTTTGACATAATCCCCTTTGTAACCGTCTTCTGAAATTTCTTCGCTCTGTCCAAAGAGTTCCTTATATCTTATATATACTGATTCTCCGAGCAAATTCATCTGTCGGCCTGCGTCGTTGATATAGAATTCTTTTACTACATCATAGCCTGTGGCGCTCAGGATTCTGGCAAGAGTATCGCCGACTACGGCGTTTCTGGAATGACCCATATGAAGAAACCCAGTGGGGTTTGCGCTTACAAACTCTACAAGAATCCTTTCCCCCTTTCCAACGTCGGTTGTTCCAAAGCTGTCGCCGCCCTTTTCAATCTCAAGAAGTTTAGTAACTATGGACTCCTCTTTCACATAAAAATTGATAAATCCGGGGCCTGCGATCTCCACTTTGTTAAACAGCTCATCTTTTTCGTCCGGAAGGTTCTCAATAATAAGCTCAGCAACTTCACGGGGCTTCTTGCCGATCTTGTTGGCAATTAGCATGGCGGTGTTTACAGAAAAATCACCGAACTCTTTTCTTTTTGGAATGCCGACTTCTATGGCAACTGAAAGATCCGGAATGTCCGCGATTTTTCCAATATTCTCAACAGACTGGGAAACTACCTTTATTATGTCTTCTTTCATATCGGTAAGGAATTACACCAGATTATTATTCATGTTACAAGGAACAATACCGCACAATCTCAACTATGACTGGCGTTTCAGCTTTTTTTGATCGTTATCTCTTTGCCTCAAAATCAGGAACTGATTCCATGGGCGACAGATGTGAGACATCGTTTATCACATCAACCCTTATCTCTCCGTTTTTAGACACTATGACGTTTTTTGATGTAGCCTGGATGTGAAATTCCCGAAATCCTTTTAGACCGACCCCGGTTATTTTACAGAGAAGCGTAATGATAGTCAGGTTATGGCTTACAGCTACAACTGTCTCACCCTTATGTAGATCATGTACTTTTTCAATAACCCTCCATGCTCTGTCCTGAACCTCGAGAAGTGACTCGCCGTTTGGAATCCTCAGTGTCTCAGGCGTTTCCCTCCACTTCCGAAGTACATCCGCATATCTGTCTCTTATATCCGGGAAACTCATTCCCTCAAGGTCGCCCTGATTCATTTCGTGGAGGTCGCGCTCAATTCGGACATCGAGACCATGGTGCTCAGCTATATGCTCTGCGGTTTCCAGCGCTCTTTTCAAATGGCTTGAGTAAACAGCAGTTATATTGTGATCCTTTAGAGAATGGGCAAGCTCCCTTGCCTGCTGTTTGCCGTTTTCGTTCAGCACAATATCGGCCACGCCCTGACACCTGCCTCTTCTGTTCCAGTCTGTCTCACCGTGGCGTATTAGTATAAGGTTCATTATTTTTCCATAAAGATAAATGCTAAAGAGTAGGTTTGAACGTTATTTCAAGCCCGTCGCTCTGCGCCTCCTTTGAAAGCTCCTTCGGAGGAGATGGAAGCGGGGATGCTTTAATAATCGCCTGCCTACAATAATTATCAAAATTAGAATTCCCGGATGAGCTTACTACCCTAACGTCAAGAACTTTTCCGCTTGGATTTACTTTGAAGACGACAGTAGTTGATATGCTGCTATCAGGCTGTACTCCGGGAGGTATAGTCCAGTTACGTCTAATTTTTCTGTGTACCTCGTTCGTATACGTTTGAATAATCAAAGGGCTAATTGCCGAACCGCCGCTTGATGTGCTGCTCGAACTCCCTCCCGAATCGGGCTCTCCGCCCGTTTTTAAATTGTCCTCCATGGCAAGCCTTCGTTCTTGTCCTATATCTTCCGGTATTTCATTTTCAAACTCATCAACGGGCTCAGATTTATCTTTCTTTAGCTCATCAAGAACCTTTTGTCTTTGTATGTCTTTAAGAATACGCTCTTTCTCTTGATCTAAATCTTTCTTCTTTTCCGGCTTTTTTGTAGGCTTGGGCGTAGCTTTTGGCTTAGGCTTTTCCGTCGGTTTTGGTGTAGCTTTAGGTTTTGGTTTCTCAGTTGGTTTCGGTTTATCTGTCGGCTTAGGAGTTGCCTTTGGCTTAGGTTTTTCCGTGGGCTTGGCAGTCGGTTTTGGCGTAGGATCGGCTTTTGCTAAAACCTTCTCCTCATCAAGGGGAATAGCATCTTTCTTGGGTTCTTCTTTAACTACTTCCTTTTTCTCGGGCTCAGGTTCAGGTGGTGGTTCCTCTTCAACTACTTCCTCAGGCTCTGGCGGCTCGGGTTCTGATTTCTTAACCGGAGGCGGAGGCGGTTGTGAACCCGCAGTACCCCCGTCCAGGCCAGATATCGATACCTGAATAGGGCCGGAATTATTATCGCTGAAATGGGTATTAAATCCCCAGTATAAAATTAGCAGTATGAGTCCGGCATGGAGCGCTATGGAGAAGATCATCCCCAAGCGATTAGACGAGTCTTTTTTCGGTCCTTTCATTATCCCCTAACGCCTCTTATCTTTTCGGAATAGGTTCGGTAATTAAACCTAATTTGGTAACTCCCGCATTTCTTATTTCAGACATTACTTCAACAACAGTTCCATAAGGAACATTGGTGTCAGCTCTTAAAAATACGTCTTCTTCCCTTACTTCTTTTCCCTCCTCAGACATAATTCTCCTTATTTCCAGCCGCAAATCCGAAAGAGTATATTGTTCTTTCTCTATGAATATTTCGCCTTCGGAATTGAGCGTTACGACTACTTTTTTTTCCCGGTCTAATGACGGCATTGCTCTGGACTCGGTCCTAGGCAGATTGACATCCACTCCCTGATACAAGATAGGGGTTGTGACCATGAAGATCACCAACAGAACCAGCATCACGTCTACAAAAGGAGTAACATTTATCTCTGAAAGGACGCTTCGTCCTCCGCCGTTTCCCGTCTGCATTCCCATAGTTTTTATCTACACCTTCTTAACATAGCGATCTACAATGTTTAAAAATTCGGAAGAAAAATTTTCCATATCCACATCTATTTTTTTAACACCGCTTAAGCAGTAGTTGTACCCAATAACGGCAGGTATGGCCGCTGCAAGTCCTACGGCTGTTGCAATTAGCGCTTCCGCAATACCCGGGGCAACCGCCTGCAGAGTAGGTACTCCCTGACTTCCAGCAAGCCCGATGAAAGAAGTCATAATTCCCCACACCGTTCCGAAAAGACCTATAAACGGAGCAGCGCTTCCAGTTGTGGCCAAAAATGTAAGAGAACTCTCAAGTTTGGAGATTTCTGAAGCCATTGTTCTTTTAAGAGCCCTTTCTACAAGCTCTACAACTCCAAGTTCAGTATCAAGAAGCTCCGGTGTCCCTACTGTTTCAGCAGTTTGTGAAGGGTTGCCCGATCTTGATTTTCTAATCTTCAGAATCTCCATGTACCCGGCTCTGAATACTTCGGCAATCGGCCCTCCCATGTGCTTAGTAGAGGTATACAGGTTGCCGAAATTGCCGCTTGCGCCGTATAATTCAAGAAACTTCTCTGAGCTTTTGGTTGCTTTTTTCAAGACAAAATATTTAGAAAAGATGATGGTCCAGGAAACTACCGACATTAGCAACAGAATCAAAAGCACAAATTTTACTACCGGACCCGCCTGAGTGACGAGGCTCATAATATTAATATGGTCAGCCCCAGAACCAGTTGGAATCTGTGTTACGAAATATATCCAGTTTGTCATTATATTTTAACCTGCTGATAAGTTAGATTTTGGACTTGAACAGTAAATATTGTATCTGATTCTATATACATATGAGCTACATATAAAGCTTGACGTAAAGTTTTCCATACATATAGATCAAAAGCAATATTATATTTGGCCATAAACACACTATTTGTTAGATTTCTGCCAAAAAATGTATAATAGTGTCCAAGTTCTGATCTAATAAGGGGGTTTATGATGCGAAGTCTTGTTAAGCTATCTCTATTTGCTCTTATATTATTTATAGGAGTTAGCGCCGCTAATTCCGCGGAGGATAGATATATATATGTAATCGAGGAGAGTTTTTATGTCGTGAAGCCTGAAAATCAGGAAAAATTCGTTCAGGTTTACAAAGAAAAATTGATGCCGTTTTGGAATGAAATGCAAAAGAGGGGCATTATTGTCGGAGAATATAGACTCTACTCTCAGAGACTTCATACTCTGGACCCGCTTTGGACATACAAAACTGTAGTTGCCTTCCCGAACTATGCCGCAGTTGATAAGTGGCTTGAGCTGAGGGACAAAGTGTACGACCAGCTTTTCCCAGGTGAAGGCGGATACAAAGCCCCGAGAAAGGAAATTGACGCAATCACAGATTCACACTGGGATGAATTTATAAGAGAAATACCAATGAAATAGTAGTTATTAAGAGTTGAACAGACCTTTCTGCATTTGAGGTGGTTCTATGTTTAGGTGGTCGTACGCCAATGGGGTTGCGGCTCTTCCCCTCGGTGTTTTTACAATTAACCCCTGCCGTACCAAAAAAGGCTCGTATACATCTTCGATTGTGTCCCTTTCCTCACTCACTGCCGAAGAGAGAGTGTCGATACCCACAGGGCCGCCGTTAAATTTTAATATAATCGCCTCAAGAATTGCCCTGTCCAAACCATCCAGACCAAGGGAGTCGACCTCTAGCATTTCAAGCGCTGATCCGGCTACATCCAGATTAATTATGCCGTCGGCTTTGACCTCAGCGTAGTCCCTGACTCTTTTGAGAAGCCGGTTAGCTATTCTCGGAGTTCCTCTTGCGCGCCCGGCAAGTTCTTTGGCCCCATCTCTGGTTAATTCAACACCCAATATTTTAGATGAGCGATTCAGTATTCCATTTATTTCGTCAGAAGAATAATAATCCAGCCGTAAATCTACACCAAACCTGGAACGAAGCGGAGAAGTAAGCAGGCCGGTACGGGTAGTCGCTCCTATAAGAGTAAAGTGATTGACGCTGACTTTCATTGACTTTGCCGTAGGCCCTTCACCTATCATAATATCTATTTTATAATCCTCCATTGCTGAATACAGATACTCTTCAACAATGCGGTTCAATCGGTGGATTTCATCAATGAATAATACGTCTCTGTCGTTTAAGTTTGTCAGTATTGAGGCCAGATCGCCCACACGTTCAATTACAGGGCCTGAAGTAGAGTAGATCCTGACTCCAAGCTCATTGGCTACAATATGGGCAAGGGTTGTTTTTCCCAGCCCAGGCGGACCGTAGAGAAGCACATGGTCAAGAGCTTCCTTTCTTCGTTTAGTAGCTTCTATGAATATCCCGACTTTCTCTTTTACCTTGCTCTGGCCCAGATATTCGGTCAGACGCTCGGGTCTTAGGTTTATATCAAATAATGCGTCTTCTTCCTGGTTTGTCGTAGAAACTATTCTATCTTCCATATATTTATCTCAAAAAAGTTATCTCTAAAAAATTAACCCTTTCTCATAACTTTAAGACACTCTCTGAGTGCAACCTCAAGATTGTCTTCATTGCCGGTGATAAGATCCAGCTCGGAAATGTGCTCATCAATCTCTGGCCTTTTATAACCCAGGTTCATGAGCGCCGATATTACATCCTCTACAATACCTGACTTGGCCCGGGTTTCCGATGTAGGCTCAAACTGAGACAATTTATCCTTTAGTTCGGTGGTAAGCCTTAAAGCCATCTTAGGTCCTATGCCTGCTATCTTTCTCTTAGCCAGATCACCCGCTGTTATCGCGTTTGCAAGCTCAGAAGGTGAAATATTCGATAATATATTAGTTGCCACCTTGGGACCTACTCCAGATACGCTAATCAAAATGGAAAAAACCTCTTTTTCGTCCTGAGTGAGAAAGCCGTAAAGCTCAATCCCGCTATCTTTCATATGTGTATGTATTTCTAAGACCGTTTCTTCTCCAGCTTCAGGAAGCCTGTAGTAAGTGGACAAAGGAACGGTAACCCCATAACCCACGCCATTTACATCTATTACAACATTGCCCAGCGACTTCTGCGCGATTTTGCCTCTAAGAAGGGAGATCATCTATTGTGAAACGCCTCCTTTTTCTTCGTGTTTGAACGAATTCTTTTCCAAGTTTCTTCTCAATTTGGGAAATGTTGATATGACAAAAAGCTATTGCAACAGCATCCGACGCATCCTGGGTTTGCCATTCATCCACTCCCAGCAGTTTCGACAGCATGCTTTGCACCTCGGCTTTATTGGCTCTCCCTCTTCCGGTGAGGGCGAGTTTAACTTTAGTGGCAGCATATTCATGAATTGTGATCCCGGAAATTGTGCCCGCCAAAAGCGCCACCCCTCTGGCCTGTCCAAGTTTGATTGCGCTCTTTGCGTTTTTAGCGAAAAAAATGTCCTCAATGGACATTACATCCGGAGAGTGCTGGTCTATAATTTCCAAAATTCCGTTATAAATAATTTTTAACCGCTGATTAATAGGAAGGGTGGATTTGGGAACAATACACCCGCTTGCCAAATGAGTGACTTCACCGTTCTGGGCTTCAAGAACCCCGTATCCGCAAACCCTTGAACCGGGGTCTATGCCAATTACCCTCATATTATGCCATGCTTTCTATAAGTTCGTCCGGAACATCAAAGTTTGAATAGACGTTCTGAACATCGTCGCTGTCTTCAAGAGCTTCCATAAGACGAAGCATATGTTCAGCTTCTTTACCATCAATCTTTACACTGTTTTCTGGAATCATTGTTATAACGGCTGAATCATAATTCAGGCTTGCCGCCTCAATTGCGCTTTTAACATCCTCGAACGTTTCAGGAGGGCTTACAACTACAAGCTCATTATCCTCTGTTATAACGTCGTCTGCTCCTGCTTCAAGAGCGATTTCGAATACCTGATCTTCATCAATATTTTCTTTATCAAAACCAATACGGCCCTTCATATGAAACATCCAGGCAACGCATCCGTTTTCCCCAAGACTTCCGCCGTGTTTGGTAAAAATTCTCCTCACATCCGCAACTGTGCGGTTCTTGTTGTCCGTAAGAGTCTGTACGAGCACAGCGCTTCCACCGGGCCCGTAACCTTCATACATAAGCTCATGAAAATCGTCTCCACCTACTTCCTGCGTTCCTCTTTTGATAGCCCTGTCAATGGTGTCATTGGGCATGTTGGCATTTTTGGCTGTACTGATTGCAGTTCTTAGCCTCGGGTTGGATTCAGGATCCCCTCCGCCATGTTTTGCGGCAACTGTTAGTTCGCGAATAAGCTTTGTAAAAACTTTTCCGCGCTTGGCGTCAACCGCAGCTTTCTTATGTTTTATGTTAGCCCATTTAGAATGTCCTGACATATTTTTTCACCTCTTGTATAAATATCCGATTATTATGCAATACACCTATAGTAGAATTTTATAACATCACCCGAAAATTAGCAAGAACATAGACCGCCTAATTGTCCAGCCTGTTAACTGTAACTGTGATAGGTTGAGGTCCTCCGATCTTGGTAGTTATTGTAGATATATCAGAACCCCGGTTAATTTCTCCTACTGATAAAGTTATTGAAGACGGGTTTATAATCTGTCCGCTTAGCGAAACAAAATTAAATTTTATCTGTGTGTCGTCAGGAAGTCCGAACACCTCGGCCGTGATAGGAGCCGGCACACCTGTATCAGTTTCGGAAACCATAATATTGTAACCCCAGGCCGGAATGTCGGAGTTTACAAATGTACCGTCAGGTTTTTTAAGGCTAACACGAATCATGCCATCCTTGTTTACAACTGACGAAGAAAGGCTCTGAAACAGCACAGCCGCCTGATCATTTTTGAGCGCAATTATTTCACCGTTAATAAAAGTATTGTTAGCAGTATTTAGGATCCCAATTTCAAAACCGCTCGGCTCGAGAATATTTAACGCTGGAAAAGTAAAAGTAGCGCTTAGCGAGCCGAACTCAATAAACAGTTCGCTTATTGATTTCAGAGTGCCTGAACCGGAGACGGTGTTCTGTTGAGGCAGGGTAATTTTAACAATGCCTTCACTACCGGATATAACGAGACCAAAAGCGCTTTGCAGATTTGCTGGTATCTCTAGTTTCTTCCAGTTATCTGTAAGAGTCCTAGTAACTATCTCGACTTTTTCCCCAAGTAGCTCATTTCTATTTAGGGTTCTGATTGAATTGATCTTGCCAGTGTATGCGGGATTTATAAATATTTCACCTGATAAAGATGTCAATTCTACTTCGTAAAGAGGGGGTGGGGCTGAGGCAAGCTCGTTTGCGTTGTGGTTTCTATTTTCAGGCACGGTGTTGTCAGTTCCTGTTGCGGCTTCACCCAAGTGGACCGACAGGAAAGTACTCATTATAAATAGACTCATGATAATTTTTAAGAAAATTTTTCCAGAATTCATTATAGCTCCTTTATAAGTATTTTGATTAATCATAATCCTGTG
>Ga0055475_10000114_pt1 | contig 10753 bp, 9 predicted proteins | sample Muzzi_CordB_D2_FD_57681 | JGI IMG/M metagenome (GOLD analysis project Ga0055475, IMG submission 57681) | Wetland microbial communities from San Francisco Bay, California, USA, that impact long-term carbon sequestration - Muzzi_CordB_D2 | ecosystem: Environmental > Aquatic > Marine > Wetlands ... | reverse complement strand
GTTATAATGCTCATCCCCTGCCCTGTCGTATCTGTAATTATGAGTTTGATACGCCTCTCTGATAGTCTCGCGATCTATTAGGGATTCACGCATATCCGATATATCAACTGCGACTTCAAGCGCGTTTAGCATGATTCGCGCATCTCCGCCGCTTTGTCTGACTAGCTCTTCCCTGGCTTCTGGAGTAATTGAGGTATCTCCCAGAAATTCATCTTCCTTAAGGGCCTTTTCCAATATATTCCCCAAATCTTCTTCAGTAAGAGATTCGAGAACATATACCCTGCATCTTGATAAAAGCGGTGAAATAACTTCAAAAGAAGGATTCTCTGTTGTTGCCCCAACAAGTACCAGAGTTCCGCTTTCAACACTCTTAAGAAGAGCTGCCTGCTGTGATTTGTTGAAGCGGTGAATCTCATCAATAAATAAAACCGTGCGTTTCCCCATGTTAAGGGTATCTTCGGCCTCGGAGATTATTTCCCTGAGCTCTTTAACACCCGAGGAGATAGCATTTATCTGAATGAATTCGGCTTCAATTTTTGTAGCCAGAAGTCTTGCAAGCGTAGTTTTACCGGTCCCGGGCGGGCCCCAGAAAATCATAGAGCGGATATGTTTTCCGCCAAGCATTTTCCGGATTACCCCATCTTCACCAAGTAAGTGATCCTGGCCGACAAAATCATCAAATGTTTTGGGCCGCATCCTTTCCGCAAGCGGTTGAGCACCCGCAGGCGGTTTAAAAAGCGTGGGATTTGCTCTTGAATCCATAAATAAGAGATTAGAGGGTTAAGCCAGATAAATCAATAAAGTAATTTCCAAATTTATATTCTTTACTTCGCGTCTTTTAGCGCAAAGGAAAACATTATCAACGAGAAGCCATTAATAAGAAAATAGATGCCAAATAGAAGTCCAATGACAAATGCGCTGCTCTGAGGGAATTCTGCCCAGATCATGATGCCTAAAATGACAGATGCAACACCACTGACCAGAATCCATATCCAGTTTTGTGCGGGCTTAACCTGAAAAGCATGAATTATCTTGAAAAACCCTTCAACAAAAAGAAAAGCCGCTAAAAGAAGTGTGAGTGCAATTACGCCTTCTTTGAGATTAGTAACAAGCATAAAGCCGACTATTAAATATAGAATGCCGCTCAACAGAATCAAAGCCAGATTTTTCCAATTTCCTGAAAAGAAAGCTCCTACAACCGAGATTATTCCAGCTACCAATAGTATGTAGCCAATTAAGAGCTCAACAGCAATTGTCGCAGCCATAGGGTATCCTATGGCTACCCAGCCGAAAATTACATATGCTATACCAAGCACTAATAACCAGCCTCTGTGTGCGCTAAGCTTTTCAACTACGGATGTTCCACTCATTTGATGCTCCTCCTTTAAATTAGCAAACTCTAACTTTATACCGCCTTACAAAATACTATATCTACATAATTGTTATACAATTATGAACTTTTATCAACTTCGGATCTTCTCATAACCAGTATGATTGCAAGAGAGGATAAAACAGCCGACATCGCATAAAAGTAAATCCCTGCTTCCGCAGTAAATTTAAAATTAAATCCCTTCGCTTTAAACATCACAATTATGACCGCGACAATAAAGACATCGGCCATAGACCATTTTGAAACATAGCCTACAGCTTTAATAATTTTATCTCTCGCGCCCTGAGTTTGAGCCGGTATTAAAGCAATCGCACAGAGTAGTATTTTTAAAACGGGAAAAACAACAGAGAATGAAAAGATGATTACTCCCAGAAAATAGGAACCGTCCAGAAACAATGACTTAATAATGCCAAATAAGTATTGTTCTCCGACCGGGATCTTCCCTTTTTTAACGATCCACTCCTCAAGTTCTTTATGTAGGCTAAACCAGTTGGGTATCCAGTCGGGGAAATCAACGCTGAATGTGGATTTGATAAAGGGATAATAGAAAGCTCCTAGCAGTAATATTGCAGAGCATGTAATAGCAATTCCGGCAAATATGTGACTATTTTTCCTGTCGTACAGAGCTGATAAAATATTTACCATGAGATAAGTATAGAAAGTATAGCTTACTTACGTGCCGAGAATGGTCTCAATTTGTGATATGTCTTTTTTTTCTGCAAGAATTAACAATTTATCTCCGGAATGTATGATTGTACCCCCTCGAGGGACCAGGGAACTGCCGTCTCTACTAATTAACATTATGATTGCACTTTCAGGAAGAGCTAATTCCACAATTTGCTTTCCCACAGCCTGTGAATTCAAAGGTACAACCACCTCCTTTTTCTGGCTGCCGGCTGCGTAATTGAATTCAAACTCTACATGGCCTGTTTTGATCTTGGCACCGCTATCCTCAACGCCTAACCACCTTGCAAAAAGCGGAATTGTAGTGCCTTGAATAAGAACAGATGTAATTACGATAAAAAATACGACATTAAAAAGTACCTCAGCCTTAGGCACACCTGCAAGCAAAGGAAATGTTGCAAGGATAATCGGAACAGCCCCACGGAGACCGACCCAGGATATGAAAGTTTTTTCTTTAAGATTTATTTTTCCGAATGGAAGAGAGACGAATACGCCTAAAGGACGCGCGATAAAAATTAAAAATATCGAAATCAAAATACCCATAAACATCACCGGAAGGAGCTGAGATGGAAATACCAACAGACCAAGGATTAAGAACATGGTTATCTGCATTAACCAGGCAAGTCCGTCATGGAACCGGGTGAGGCTTTGCTTGTTTATAAAATCGCTACCACCCATAATGAGCCCTGCAATATAGACCGCCAAAAAGCCGCTGCCACCCAATGAAGCAGTTAACCCATAGGTAAAAATTACCAAAGTGAGTGTAAGAACCGGATAAAGCCCTTCATAATCAAGTCTGAGTCTGTTTACCTTGAGCACCGTTAATTTCCCCATCAAATAACCTATAATAATGCCTAGTGTCATCTGCTGAACCAGTAGAAAAAACATACTCCAGAGGGAATCTTCGGGATTTGTAATTAAGTGAATAAAACCCAGAGTCAATATAACGGCCATGGGGTCATTACTCGCGGATTCGAATTCGAGGAGGTCTTTTAAACTACCCTTTAATTTTGTGCCGCTAGAACCCATAACTGAGAAAACAGCCGCTGCATCAGTTGAAGATACAATTGCGCCCAGCAACAATGCTAGGAGCAGTGAAAAATTAAAAAGGTAATGAACGAAAAGACCGACTAAGATAGCCGTAAGAAATACCCCTACAGTTGACAATGAAATCCCTGTCCACAGAACAGGTCGCACGCTCTTCCAGCTTGAATGAAGACCACCCGAGAATATAATAAAAGCCAGTGCTATTACACCAAGCAACTGAGCTGCCCAGGCATTGTCAAAAGCTATATCTCCAGGCCCTTCAGATCCGGCGAACATGCCGACCAGAATAAATATTATTAACGCCGGAACTCTGAGCTTGGAAGCAACCTTGCTTGCGATAATGCTTAGAAGCAAAAGTACCGACGCACCAAAAAGTATATATTCAATCGGGTAGTTCAATATAGAATTCCTGATACTACTAAAGTTGGATAAATTATGATCATAAAAAATTTTTTTACAATCCGGAAGAACAATAAAACAGAGAGATATTTAATTCAACTCATAAATTGCGGTTGCTATTTTGCCAAGATCATTATTTATCTCAAGCACTTCAGATATGTCTGAAAAAGTAGCGTTGTTGACGAAAACGGCAAAAATTATCCTATTGCCTGAGATAGCATCAATATATCCCCCAAGTGATTTGGCTCTGAGTATAAACTGCTGTGTTTCGGGATCAAAACCTATTGATGTACCCGTTTTTCCACGGACATTACCTGTTGCGGGACTGCCCTCATCTACAAACCGTAGGGATCCTTTTTCGCCTAGCACTGGAAAAGAATCGAAATATTTATCGAATACATCCATCTTGCTCATATTGTCCAGAAGAACAGTCACAGCTCTTGGAGACGCTTCGCTGTCAGGGCTTCCACTTCCATTTGTGGGAAAATTAAAACCGTCAGCCGGGACATTCAAATCATCGACTAATGTCATTCTCTCTTGCTGGAGAGATTCATTGACCGTTCTAACCCCTTTAGCCAATCCAAAGAGTGCGAGGCTCAGGTTTGAGCCATAATTATGGCTCACTTTTAATATTAGATTTATCGCTTCGGAAAAAGGTGGTGAAATAAATTCCGCGACAAGATCATCTGCATTGTATGAGTCCTGTGCAGGTAGCTTGTTTACAGGGTTGGGGCCTACTAAATTCGTATTGACAGCTATGCCCTCTCTTCCCAAAGCTTCAATGAAGGCTGTTCTGGCATATGCAGATGGAGCTTCAATTTTAAATGTCTGTACCACTGTCTCAACTTCAGGCAATTCAGGCTTATAACCAGCCGGTATTGTCCCGGTCACAGTCCCAAGACATAATACCAATTCAAAACAGCTTGCGTCCGGTTCTGAAAGTTCGATATCAAATTCGCCGTCCTGCTCCACAGTCATCACATCGATTTCAAGATCGAATGAAGCGCTTTTTGGATGCCAGTCCACTATCGCGGGCTGACCGGGCTCAGTTGGAATTATCGTTACATCTATTAAATTCTCATTGACCATTATGGGTGATATCAATCTCTGATTATTAGGTACAACGAATTCGTCAAATAGCCGGGCATCTATTACTACATCACCGTTTACTTCAGTTATACCCGAATCCGCTATCTGCTGTGCAAGCTCGTTAAGACCGGTTAGAGGATCCTGTGGAGTCAACACAGCGCTTCCCAGAGCATTTGCATCGACATGGTCAAAATTGGTAAACTGAATTTTATCACCGTCAATCAACCTGCCGCCAAAAGTAAGGTCGCCATCCGCAACCAGGACTAGATTGCCTTGCAATACTCCCTCATTATCAACTGTCCCCTCTTTGTATACAGGAGTTTTGAATCTGTGATCAGGTCCAAGCTGATTAATGGAAACTCCAGAGGAAAAAGTTTTTCTGAGCGAGCCTGTGAGAAGTACAAGATCAGGTTCTAAATTATAGATCAGATCTCCAGTATCAAGATCAACTGCTCTCAAACTCCAAACAGCTCCATCGTATCTCGGCTGGTTCATTATAGCCAGTATTTCATCCGGAAGAGATTGCGAATTGTTATGAGAACTGCATCCCCCGATTAACAACAGCGGGAAGGCAAAGATTGCAATCAACCTGTACATAGTGTTTGTATTCAAGAACAAACGCCTCCGAACTAAAATTAGTTATCCCGCCATATTATTGCAGAGATGGTTCCCTGATCCTGAAATACCTCCGTAACTTTCAATATATCAAATCCCAGGGGAACGTTGTTAACTGCGAGATGATACATAAGAGTTTTCCCGCTTTTGCTAATTATGTATCCGCCAAGTGCCTGGCCATTGAGAAGGAGTCCGTCAGGTGTCGGTTCAATTTTAGTGCCGGTTTTAGCGTAGACATTCCCCTTTGCGCCGGCTAACGTAGGATCGGATTCAAAATCCGTTACAAACGCAAGTGAGCCATCAACGGCAAGTATTGGAAGCAGCTGAAGGTAGTCTGGATAAAAAGACTGCTTACTGATGTAGTCAAGCATTTGAATTACCGCTTTGTTTGAAGCCACGGTGTCTGACCCTCCGCTGCCATCGAAAAATAGGAATTCATCTCCAGGAATTCCAACATTGTTGATAAGGTTTTCTCTTTCTATTTCAAGAGTGTCATTCATGTTGTCGCTACCGTTGAGAAGACCCCAAAGAATGAGACTGGTGTCAGCGCCAATATTGTAGCTAACTTTTAAAACAAATTTTCCATATTCGGATAATGGAACTGACTCATATTTGGCTAATATAGTGTCTGGTGTATATGTGTTTTTAGGGGGCAGTATACCAGTAGGGTTTTCAGCTACTACCGGGGCATCCACTATTACACCCTCATCTATTAGCGCTTCGATTAAAACAGTACGCGCATATGCCGCGGGATCGGCCATTCTGAATATCTGAACAATCGGGAAGGAATCTGTTAACGGTGGTACTAGGTCTTGAGATATCTCACCAGCTACCAACCCGGTACAATCAGGCATACCGAAACACCCTGGCACAAAAGGATCAATTTCTATATCATTGACTTCGCCTGTGGCAAGTGTTTGAAGAGTTGAGTCCACGCTAAAAGCTGCCGACTTAGGCCTGTAATCTACATCAGCAAGACCACCGGGTGTTCCGGGGTTTGCAATGATATCAATTACGTCGTCATTCACAAAAATTGGCAGAACATCAAACTCGTCTCTGAATAAATACGGCTGAAACAAACGATTGTCTATAACGATTTCACCTGTGATCCTTGTCACTCCGGAATCAGCAATCTGTTTTGCTAGGTCCTGATAGCCTTGAAGAGGATTAGGTGTGCTTAGGACAGCATTGCCAAGGTTATTTGCATCATTGTGGTCAAAGTTGGTTACATCCATGGTATTGTTAGGCAATCTGCGTCCACCCATAGTCAAGTCGCCAGATGCGACAACAATCAGGTCTCCTTCCAGAACACCTTCAGGTGTTATTGAGCCTTGCCTGTGTACAGGTGTCCGGAACATGAAATCCTGACCGTATTCCTTTAGCAATTCCCCGATTGTGAAAACTTTTCTAACTGATCCGATAAATATATTTTCATCAGAACGCTGGTCGTAGATAACTTCACCGGTTTCTAAATCAACAACACGTAAAGCCCAAAAGCCTCCGTCGTACAGAGACTTATTGAATATGGCTCTTATTTCCGGGGGAATTGACTGGCTGTTGTTATTATTACATCCACCAAATGACAGGACCGATATAACTAAAATCAATAAAATGCTTGTCATAATGTTTTTCCTGAATTTCAACGGTTTACCTCCAAAATGTTATATAATTAACTGTTCCGCCAGATTATTACAGATAGAGTTCCTGTAAGGGAATACACTCTTGCACATGTGTCAAATCAAATCCCAGCAAATTATTATTTACTGTATAATAAAATATAAGTGTTTTTGCGCTTTTAGTAAATATATATCACCTAAGCGCTTACTCAATAAGAAAGACGTTATCGGGGTTCCCTGAATTTTATTGCAATCGTGGCATATAAATTTCCATTTGCCCCAGCTAAAGCCGGAGCAGATGAGAAATCTTTTGCTAAAGCATATGAATCATAAAATTTAAAGGAAAGTTTTAATTCTCAAAAAAATTCCTGAACCTTTCAAGAGTCTCATTCCAACCAATGTCATGAATTCCTTTAACCATACCCTCAGGTAGAAATTCGTGACTAAGGACAATTTGGGTTCTAGAATCCAAATCTTTAAACTCTACTGTTACAACGGAGTGTTCGACCAGTTCATTACTCCAAGTAAAGACAAGTTTTTCAGGTACAACTATTTCAGTATATTCCCCAACAATAGTGAAAATTCTGCCAGTAGAGTCAATAGTATCAAGTTTAAAAGTGCCTCCAATCTGCAAGTCACATTCAACTTCAACGGAAACATAGTCGTCGGGATAAAACCATTGGTTCATAATCTGAGGATTTGTAAATGCCTCAAACACGTCTTCTCTACTAGCATTTATTACCTTTTCAATTACTAGAGTGGAATCACTCATTCGTTAATCAGATTTATCATCCTTACGCTTGTCGAAATAGTCATCAAGTGCTTCAAGTCGTTTGCTCCAGAATGCTCTATAACGATCAAGTAGTTCAGATATGGTGGCAAGATGTTCTTGATTGAACTTGCAGTATTTGGTCCTGCCTTTTTTAGTTTGTGTAACTAGTCCCGAACTTACCAATACATGAATATGTTTTGATACACCTTGGAGAGTCATATCATATTGTTCAGCCAACTCATTGACAGTTAAATCTTTTTTAGTTAGCTGAAGTAAGATATTCCTCCTAGTAGTGTTGGACAGTGCATAAAAAACTTTATCCATTAATTGTTCGTTATTGTCGACCATATTCTGGAAGATAACTTAGATTTTATTTTATCTCAAATATCCTTTAATGTCAACCACTTAGTTGATTTTATGCCTTTACAATTAAAGATAAGAACTATTGGTTTCACTGTAACTAATGATATCTTTATAATAATTATGGTGAAGATATATTCTTTTTTGCTAATTTTTATGTTTTTATCAACAATCGTTTTAAGTTATCCCATCAAAGCTGAAACAGTATCCTATTCAGAATCTATAGGGAGTTATACCGCGGGCTGTATTCGAAACTCATCAGCGCTTGAATCACAAGGCAATGGATTTCAGGTTATCAGGCCTAGCAGAGGGCGCTATTACGGTAATCCTGAAATGATTTCCTTTATTCAATCGCTGTCGGAGAGTGTAAGCATAGAACTAAACGGTTTATTATTAATCGCTGATATTTCACAACAAACAGGGGGCCCTATTCCAGACGACCACAGCAGTCATCAAATCGGCCTGGATGCGGACATCTTATTTTGGCAGCACCCAATTGCTAAACAACGCACACTTACAAATATTGAAAGAGAACATATACATCCCCAATCAGTTCTTACGCAAGACGAAACAGCCGTCGATGAATTTAAATGGGATGATATTAATGTGGATATTCTGAGGCTCGCGTCATCAGATCCCAGGGTAGACCGAATCTTTATTAATCCTCTAATAAAAAAGAAGCTCTGCAGGGAACATACGGACGCAAAGTGGCTGAGCAAGCTTCGCCCGTGGTATGGGCATGACGGACACTTTCATGTAAGGCTAAAATGTCCCAAAGGAAACTCTTTATGCGAATCACAGAAACCGATTGAGACTTCGGGAGATGGTTGCGGGGCTGATCTTGCCTCATGGTTCAGAGCTGATGGCAAAGTTAAAAGCCAGAAGAGCAGCGGGCCTAGCGTTCAGAAAAAACTCCCTTCAGAATGTATTTCCATTGTATATGGACAGCACTAATTCTAGTTTATGAACCTAATTTATATTTCTGTCCCAGCTCAGGTATCTCGATGTTATCAAAGCCTTCTTGTTTCAAACCGGCGCTGAACTTTTGCTGCCGTTCCAGATCACCGTGAACAAGAAAAATGTTTTTAAGTTTTTTCCTATCAAGATTCGACAAATATTCCAGCATCTCATTCTGATCGCCATGTGCGCTATATGAATCCATAATTTCAACTTTAGCGCGAACCCTTTTTTCTACTCCGAAAATGCGGACTTTTTTATCGCCCCGTCTTATTTTTGCCCCCAATGTATGAGGAGCACAAAAACCTACAACCAATATGGTATTGTTGGGGTTATCAATGTGGTTAATCAGATGATGTACAATTCTTCCACCTGTCATCATGCCTGAAGCGCTGATTATTATTGCCGGGCCGTCCAGATAATTTAATTTCTTTGAGTCTTCGGTTTTACGAATGTATTTAAGATCGTTAAATCCAAAGGGATTTGGATCATCAATCATATATTCCAGGATATCCGAATCAAAACACTCCGGATGAATTCTGAAGACCTCGGTTGCATTAATTGCCATCGGACTGTCAACAAAAACCGGTATTCTGGGTAAGCGACCCTCAGTTTCAAGTTTGTCTAATGTATAAACAATTTCCTGGGTTCTACCAACACTAAACGCAGGAATGACAAGCTTTCCTTTGTTATCAACACAAGTTTTGTGGATTATTCCGAGAAGGTGCTCTACATCCTCAGGTAGTTGCTCATGTATCTTACCCCCGTATGTAGATTCGCAAATGAGATAGTCGAGGTTTTCCATAGGAACCGGATCTTTTAAAATAGGCCGGTCGGGCCTTCCAATATCACCGCTAAAACCGAAATATATTGGGGGCTTGTCTTTTTGGTCGATCTTGAGTGTCACACTTGCGCTGCCAAAAATATGCCCGCTGTCCCTGAACTGAACCGAAACGCCTGGTTTAATTTCATGCCATTTGTCATAACTTATCCCGACGAAGCCTTGCAAAGCGTCATAAGCGTCTTCGTGCGTATAGAGTGGTTTGGCATCGGGCTCAAGGCCTTTTTTCTTTAATCTTTTATTTGTGTAATAAGCGTCGCTTTCTTGAATCTTTGCACTATCAATCAGCATCACGGCCGACAAATCCCTTGTTGCGCTAGTGCAGATAATCTCCCCTTTGTAGCCGTCCTTAACGAGCTTCGGAATTCGTCCGCAATGGTCAATATGGGCGTGTGAGAGAATCAGGCAGTCAATGTCTGAAGGGTCAAATATCCAATTTGAATTAAAATCCTCAAACTCCTCCTCTCGTCCCTGGTATAGACCGCAGTCCAGAAGAATTTTGTAACCATCATCAAGCCTGAGCAAATGACAGCTTCCGGTAACAGTTTGTGCGGCACCGCAAAATTGAATTTCCATTATATCCTCTCAGAAAAAAATATGAATCAATATTTTTGTAGTTTTAATTATGCACTATTAATGATCAAATTACGCAATATTTCAGTGATGGAAAATGATGCTCATTTCTTCAGCTAATCTAAAATTTTTGATTGGTTTCCAGAGCTAGCAACTTATTTGCTCCGTGTCCTTCTTTAAACTAAACAAAATCAGCCATCCCAGCAAATAGCCTAGCCCCGAACCTCCGGTATTCGCCAATATATCCAACAATGACATATCTCGTCCGGGAATATAATTTTGAAGAATTTCAAGAATAAGACCCAAGCTGAAAATAACAATAAACAGATAAATCCGTCTCTTTTTAGTTCTAACCGACAAAAAGGCCAATACACCCATTACACCATATGCGAGCAGGTGGGCGATTTTAT
>Ga0055475_10000112_pt1 | contig 10899 bp, 13 predicted proteins | sample Muzzi_CordB_D2_FD_57681 | JGI IMG/M metagenome (GOLD analysis project Ga0055475, IMG submission 57681) | Wetland microbial communities from San Francisco Bay, California, USA, that impact long-term carbon sequestration - Muzzi_CordB_D2 | ecosystem: Environmental > Aquatic > Marine > Wetlands ... | reverse complement strand
AGGCGGACAGCAGGGGCTACAACTTCGCTAGAAGCAAGATTGCTGAGGAAGAATACCTAGATAAGATACCGGTCACCGGCGGGCAGTTGGCCTATGAGTTTACGCACCTATCGGGGAAACTGAAACAAAGAGCGCCGGAGGTGTATGTACAGTTGAAAGAGGTTAAGAAAATCAACCACCACCCGATGTTTAAGGAAGTGAGCGGCGACGTGGAGGATTGGGAGGTAATCTGACCGAAAGGTTGGCTCATTTGTTCTAGGAGCCTCCTACGGCGGCTAGAGGTGTGGTATAATGACGTTATAGCGTTTGAGATTGGACGCCAGTAGAAATAATAGGGTACAGATGGGTGATTAAGGGTAAACGTCACCAGTCTGCCTTCTTTCATTGTGAATTAGACTTAGGTATGCTATACTAACGGTCATGAGCGATTTAAGTTTGTGGAAATTGATTTGTGAAATTAGATATCCTACTGCTGTATTATTAGCGGATAATATGGGTAATATAGCTAATAGATGGCAAGGAAAACATGGTTTAACTGATTGGGAAATTAACTTGCTTGAAAGTGTCACCATCCATGACAAAGATAGAATGATTACTCTACGGACAGGCCTGCAAAAATCTTCTGCCTTCATGGAAATTCCCGAAAATTATGAGGATTTCTCAGATTTGGCAACAAGTTTTTTTGTTACAATATTATCTATTCTGAAGATTGAAAAAATTAATCGTATCGGCTTTAGAGTCATTCAACTTGCTGAAATTCAGGATGTTGAAAGGTCAGTTGCTAATCTACGTACAAAGTTTTTTCGCTTGCAGGATGAAGAGTGGGGTATATTGGGAGGGCATCCAACAAGTACCTCTCTTACATTCACATTTGACTTAGGCAAAAATAAAGCTAATTTTAGGTTATCAACTTTGCGCAAAGAAACATTTGTGAACATCTTTGATTCTCCCAAGTCTAAGAAAATGTTACCTACATTCGCATTAATAGTAGATTTTGATCTATTTGTAACCAACCCTAGTGTTAAAAAAAGGGATTTCAAGAAGTTCATCGAAGATTTTTTGATGTCGGGTCAGAAAGAAATCCAAGATAGGGTCGTTAGATTTGTTACTCAATACGGAGGATTTCAGGAATGAGTAAGAATAGAGGAAAGATAACATCTGTCCAGCAAGATATTGAAGATTTCGAGGTTACTTCTCAAACAGAATTCCCTCACATTGATTTTACAGGTGAGGATTTTGTTGGGAAACATGCCGAAGGGACTATTCAATCCGAAATAAGTCAGCTAACTGAGCGTGTGGAAACACTTACTAATTTAACCGGACAATTTTATACTGAGATTAATGAACAACCAGCTAAATGGGTTACTCAGATTTATGACTTAGGTGATGAAAGTTATATTCTGAAAGAACCAATACTAATTCTCATCGAAGAATACTCCGACGATTCAATTATTGCCAGGTTCCCGGAAGTTGAGGTATTTGGTGAGGGAGTTACTGATTCAGAAGCAATCTCAAATTTGAAAAATTCTATTCTGGATTTGTATGACGAACTTACTGAAACCGATTCTGATACACTTGGTAAGTTACCGAAAATGTGGTTACGGATATTAGATAGAATAATTACCAAAGTGTAATCCATTTATGAAGCCGTGGAAAAACCTTACAGCTAACGACCTCTATAAAGGAATTGTTCGCAAATTATCATTGGAGCCAACTAAAAGCAAAAGAGGCCGTGAGCCAATCTACTGGTATTTGCTTGATGGGAAAAAGGCACTGCGCATCTCAATGCCTAATCTGCATGGAGGTTCAGGCTCAATTACCACGGGATATTTGAAACAAATCCGAATGGCTTTGAAACTCAAGACAAGAGAGTTCGAGGAATTAGTTGACTGCGTTCTTAAAGCTGAAGGATTTGAAGCCAAAATACGTGACAGGTTGGATAATTAGAAAATAGTATATAAACTTGCAGCGCGAGGCCGTTGGGGCCACAAACAAATCCCTGACCCACAATTGGGTCAGGGATTTTGTTCTTTGCATCGCTATCGGTTAGGCAGGTTAATGTTGGGACGACCCTTGCGGTCGTCCCACACGGGGCAAGCGCGAGGCATTGTCCCTACTTCGGTCCAATCATCTTCTCTGGGCGGACGGCCTCATCGAACTTTTCACCGGTGAGTAAGCCTAACTTAATGGCGGCTTCGCGCAGGGTGCTGTTATCGGCAAAGGCTTTTTTCGCCACTTTGGCCGCGTTATCATAGCCAATAGAGGGGTTCAGAGCCGTGACCAGCATCAGCGAGTTCTTTAGATAGTGGTCTATGACAGCCTTATTCGGCTCGATGCCGACGGCGCAATTGTCGTTAAAGGAGACACAGACATCGCCCAGCAGCCGGATCGAATTGAGCAAATTGAAAATCATCACCGGCTTAAAGACGTTCAACTCGAAATTGCCGGACAGCCCGCCGATATTCACCGCTACATCATTGCCCATCACCTGGACGCAGACCATTGTCATCGCCTCGGATTGGGTGGGGTTGACCTTACCCGGCATAATGGAACTGCCCGGCTCATTGGCCGGGATAGCCAGCTCGCCAATACCACAGCGCGGCCCGGAGGCCAGCCAGCGAATATCATTGGCAATCTTCATCAGCGAGGCGGCCAGGGTTTTCAGCGCCCCACTGGCAAAGACAATGGCATCATGCGCAGCCAGCGCCTCGAATTTGTTGGGAGCTGTGCGGAAGGGTAAATCGGTGATTTTGGCGATGTGTGCCGCCGCTTTGAAGGCAAAATCACGGTGGGTATTCAAGCCCGTCCCGACCGCCGTCCCGCCCAAGGCCAACTCGTAGAGATCATCTAAAGCTAATTCAATCCGCCTGAGATCGTTATCGAGTTGCTGGACATAGCCGGAAAACTCTTGCCCCAAGGTCAGCGGCACGGCATCCATCAGGTGAGTGCGGCCAATTTTGATGATATCGGCGAACTCCTCAGATTTGGCGTGCAGAGTATCCCGTAGCAGCGTAACCGCCGGGATGAGATGGTGCTTCACCTGCTCGGCGGCAGCGATGTGCATCGCCGTCGGGAAGGTATCGTTGGAGGATTGGGCTTTGTTCACATCATCGTTGGGATGGATGGGTTTTTTGCTGCCTAATTCTCCTCCGGCCAGTTCAATGGCCCGGTTGGAAATCACCTCGTTGGAGTTCATATTGGTCTGGGTGCCACTGCCGGTCTGCCAGACCACCAGCGGAAAATGCTCATCCAGCTTGCCTTCGATAACCTCGGCGGCGGCTTGCACAATAAGGTCGGCCTTTTCAGCCGGGAGGGTGCCGAGTTCTTGATTGGTCAAGGCCGCCGCTTTTTTGAGAATCCCCAGCGCCCGAATGATCTCACGGGGAAAGCGGTCGCCGCCAATCTTAAAGTTCATCAATGAACGAGCCGTCTGCGCGCCGTAATATTTATCGGCGGGCACTTGAACCTCGCCCATCGTATCGGTTTCAATACGGTATTCCATTTTTTTCTCCTTTGAAAATAGGATTTGTGGGACAAACTAACAGTTTGTCCGGGGGGCGACAAGCTAACAGCTTGTCTTACGATATCCCCCATTTTCATAACCTGCTTCTATCTATATCTTATCACTCGAAAGCCTTCGCGGAACACCTCATTTCCATATTCATCAATGGCTTTCGAGCGTTCGGTCATGCGCTCTTTCAGATTTTCTGGCTCCCTAATTTGGCTGGTATGACAAGAGATTGCCTTGAGTTTGGTCTCAAATACCTCCGTAATATCAACCCACTGATTGGGGTGGTCGGTACTGGATAGATAAACCTCTTTGATTGGGTGTGGCTCCAACCCTTCGGCCAGCAATTCGGGGTGGTACATCCGATTACCCGCCGCGGGAAAAATAGCATCAATGGCAACTTCGCCCGCCGCCCGGTGATCGGCATGATTAATATTTCTATCGGCGTGAAAAAAGCGCGTCGGGTCGGGCGCAACGATGGCATCGGGTTTGTAACGCCGAATCTCGGCCACCACCCGCTTGCGTAAATCCAGGGTGGCTTGAAGCTCCCCATCCGGCTCGTTCATAAAAATCACTTCCTTAACCCCCAGCACCTCTGCCGCGGCGTGTTGTTCCCCTCTGCGTATCTCGGTGAGTTTCTCAGGGGTCATTTCCGGGTCGTCGCTACCCTTATTCCCATTTGTTAGAATGAGATAACTTACTTCAGTCCCGGCGGTGCACCATAAGGCGAGGGTGCCTCCGCAAAAAAACTCAGGGTCGTCAGGGTGGGCCATAATAACCATCGCTCGGTCTGGAACAGATACCATCAACTTTGCCCCTCTTTCGTAACTAGTTTTTGTAGGGGACAGGTCTCAGACCTGCCCCTACACATTTTTATTATTGGTGATGTGTTTATGCTTCTGAATACTCTAATAGAAAATAAAAAGCGGCTCGTCAAGGTACAGACGTAGCTCGCTTCTTAATTCCGTTAATACAAAAAGGAATCCATTTCAATTATTGTTTTTCATTCAGGCTATAGGCTTTAAGATTACTCTTTGGCGGCGCCGTTTAAGGTGGCTCGCTCTTCATCCAGGTCATAATCCCAATAGCCAGGGCCTTCGATAAAGTAGTCGGCGTTACGCTGTGTATCGGCTTCGTACTCTTCGGGCACATCCTCTTCCGGGAAAATTGCCTCGGGAGGACAAACCGGCACACATGCGCCACAGTCGATGCAAGTATCTGGATCGATAAAGAAAAGGTCGTTCCAGTTTGGATCACTGGTGGGGCCGGGAATAATGCAGTCTACCGGGCAGACCTCTACGCAGTCTCCTTCCCGGGTGCATAACGCGGTGATTGTGTATGTCATTAAAAACTCCTCCTAAGATTTATATTAACCATAGAGGTTAAGTAATTTCAATAAAAATGGCTTCACCATCAACATGAACTGGATAAATAGCCACGCTTGTGGTTGCAGGCCCACTATGGCATTGACCGTCTGAAATGTCAAATCGAGAACCGTGCCAGGGGCAGGTCACAAGTGTTCCAAATAGGCGTCCTTCAACCAAGGGACCAGTGCTATGAGGACAACTATTATCGATGGCATACAGCGCACCTTCGAGATTGAAAAGTGCTATTTCGTGTCCTTTTGCTGTAACCAACTTGCGTTGACCACGGCCAAGCTGATTGAGTTGGGCAACTTTAACAAGTTCGCTCATGTTCCGGCAAAAACCAACCCCATTGTAATCCTATCGTTCAGAATTGTCAATAGTTCGAGGCGGTTAGTGACATTTGTCACGAGTAAGCCGTGCCATTAAAAACGACTGGTAACCCGGCCCAGAATTTGCTCAATATCCACTGGCCCAAAGCTGCGACTATCGGTACTTTCGGCAGGGTTGTCTCCGGCCAATAGACAGCGCCCATTTTCAACTTCTGCAACAACGCGCTTGACCATGCGTAAGTTGCTATGGTAAGGATGTTGAGCGACCACAATATCACCAGGGCAAGGTGAGGTACGGCGATAGGCTTTGGGATCAATTAGTATTGTTTCTCCTGGTTGGAGCAAGGGTAGCATCGAATTTCCGGTAACCCGATAGCGCCGTCGAAGTCTAAGCACCCAAAGCAGCAACTCTCGAATCCCACCGTTTTTAAGTTCGTCGCTCATATCAATTGGCTAAACATCGGGCCAGGTTGATTTTCAGAGAAAGGACGGCTTGCGCCGTCCCTTTTTTGATAGATCAATTTAGATTTTACCCGTAAATTGGAGTGCAGGTTTCAGTCTGCGCGTTTTTGCGGAATAAATTCCGCACTCCACCATTTTATTACGGATAGAGTTTTGAATGTACCGATTTTATTGAATCATCTAAGTTAGGAAGCCGTGTAGTAAGCCACGTCACGATTCTTGGTGCCCCAGAAAATATTGTGGATATTTTCGATGGCTGCCATAAGCGCATTAGCATCATCGAGGCTAACCCCAACTTTCACGGCGGAGCATAATTTAGCAGCCTTCCAGAATACATCATGTAGGTCCGGGTGAGCATCCAGGTGTACAGGTTTGAAGTAATCCGTCCATAAGACCAACAATTCTGTTTTGGCTAGATGGGCTTGCTCTTCCTTGATGCTAATGTATCGAGACAGTGTGTTTTGGTAAGCTATCATACCCTGAGCGTCTCCGGCTGCAGGCACCTCTAAAGCCAGAATCTTTTTGGTCATCGACAAGACGGCCTCGGCGGCAATGCGGGCAGAAGCGGGGTCATAAACGCCGCAAGGCCCATCACAGTGAGCCTCAACTTCTGACGCAGGGAAATACTCATTTATTTTAGACGTAAGATGTTTAATCATTGTTTAACCCTTTCTCTATCATTAATAATATTGTAAGCTAATTTATTTGGGATTACATTTGACAAAGCGCTCGTGCGGTACAGAGGCGGCCTATAGCCCGTTCATCTTCGGGAAATTTATTATAGGCGTTGCGGTTGGGGTTGTCAAAATCTAACAGATGACGATGTTGTCTCAATTGACGAACCGTGATAGGTACAGTACAATTGTGCTCGTGAAAATCACCGAAGTACTAATTTTGTACGACCACCAATCATCTGGAGGTTCATTTTGATTCATCACACTTGCTTTAAGTGCAAACGCCGATTCGAGCTAGACCCAGCCTTTGTAGGGTTTGAGTTGAACAAACTGAAGAAGAAGAATCCACACCACTATCAGGCCATATGCCCGGCTTGTCGAGCTGTGAATAAAGTGTCGGTTAAAGAGATGCAAGCGGAGTTAGATGATGCTGCCGAAGAAATTCAAAAAATGATTGCCGACTATGAGGAGAAAAAGGCCAAAGCCAAGGCCGAGAAACAAGCCAAAGCTCGGGCCAAAGCCAGTTCGAACGCAAAAAAAGGGCAAAAGAAGGGTAATACCAAATCAAGCGCAAAAACAGTAAAGAGCTAAAGCTCATTAACTCCAGGGTGTGAGGCCAGCGTTTTTTCTATGGGGCTTTGTACATAGGAAGTTAATCTAGCATACTTGATTTATGCAAGCGATATCAACACAATTAGAAAAACTGGTTGAGTCCATCCACGCTACCCCACACATGATAGTCTATGAGTTTGCGGGAGCAGGCACGCAAGCCCTGGAATGGTTGCATAGCGTGGGTGGTTCATCACGCACGATACTTGAAGCTACTGATCACTACGCAGCTACCTCGCTGGTTGAAGCCATTGGTTTTGAACCAAAACAGTTTGCCTCTTCTGAGGTGGCGCGAGCTTTGGCTATTAACGCTTATATCCGGGCTTGTAACTTGACCAATGCGAGTGTCCCTGTGGCTGGGGTTGGCTGTGCAGCTACCATTGCCACCGACCGCAAAAAACGAGGCGATCATCGCTGTCATGTAGCTGTGTGTACCGCACAAGGAGTTATTGTCTATGCTCTAAAGCTTGTGAAAGGTCTGCGGAATCGGCATGAAGAAGAGTATCTGGTTAGCCTGTTAATTCTGAGAGCGATAGCAAAAGTGTGTAGCCTTAATGAGCCACCCTTGCCCTTACACGATACAGAAGTAGTAAAAGAGAAATTTGAGCAGGTTGATTTGTTAGCACGGTTGATAACGGGCGAATTTGGATTGGTTACGGTTTGGCCCGATGGGCGTATGGTCCCGGGCCAAAGTATCCCCGGTATCGCGATATTGTCTGGCGCTTTTAATCCTGTACATGATGGTCACCGGCATTTGGCCCACGTGGCGGCCAAAATATTGGGGCAGGAAATCTATTTTGAATTGCCGATGATAAATGCGGATAAGGCTCCCATTGACCCGGAGGAAACGCAGCAGCGCATGGCTCAATTTGTCGATTTTGGCCCCTTAATTCTTACTGGCGCGCCTTTGTTTAGCCAAAAAATAAAATTATTTCCTCATAGCACATTCATTATAGGGGTTGATACCGCCTAGCGAATTATTCAAACTCGCTTTTACAATGATGACCCGGCTGAAATGCTGGCCGCCCTTGATGAAATTCGGGTGGCCGGGTGCCATTTTTTGGTGGCTGGTCGTCTCCTTGACGACCACTTTTTGACGCTCAAAGATTTGTCACTACCCCATGGCTATCACGAATTATTTCAAGAAATCCCTGAAGCTGATTTTCGGATGGATGTCTCATCAACAACGCTGCGTAACCGGCATCCCAGTAAATAATCCATTTATCGCATCAACCCAAGAAAAGGAATCAAGAATAAATATGTCTGACGTAATTCTGGAACCTGAACTGATTGCCGATTATGCCTGTCATACCGGAGAAAATCCTCTGTGGCATCCGTATGAGAAGAAGCTTTATTGGCTTGATATCCCCGCCGGGCGGATGTTTCGCTATGACCCCGCCTCTAGTCAGTGTGAGCAATTTTATGAGGGGGATGTTGTCGGTGGGTTTACGGTTCAAGATGATGGGGCTTTGTTGCTTTTCATGGCGAAGGGTGCGGTTAAAATCTGGCGAGATGATAAATTGACCACAATTCTTGATGAAATTCCTGATGAACGAACCACCCGCTTCAACGATGTTATTGCCGACCCGGAGGGGCGTGTCTTTTGTGGCACTATGCCCACCAAAGAGCGTCTTGGCCGCCTATATCGCCTTGACCCCGACGGCGCATTGACCAAGTTATTAGACGGGATTGGCGTTTCTAATGGCATGGGCTTCACTTTAGATGGCAAGCAAATGTATTATACCGACTCCCCTAAACGTGAGATTTATCTCTTTGATTATCATCAAGAGACCGGCAATATTACAAACCAACGGGTATTTGTCCGGGTCCCCGAAGATGGTGGCAATCCCGATGGCATGACCGTAGACTCAGAGGGGTATATCTGGTCTGCCCATTGGGATGGGCATTGCCTGGTTCGCTATGCCCCGGATGGGCGCGAAGAGCGCCGTATCACTTTTCCGGCCAAGAAAGTCTCTAGTGTGACTTTCGGTGGTGATGATTACACCGATATCTATGTTACCACGGCTGGCGGCTACGACAAAGCGAAGGAAGGTTCGGGCGCAGGCGCATTGTTTCGCCTTAACCTGGGCATCAAAGGCAGACCAGAGTTCTTTTCCAAGATAAAGTCGTAGCCTTTCGAGTTTCAATATTTTAGCTGAACCCTTAATAGGCTGCTTTGCCGAAATAGTTACAGTGCTATGGCATGAAGTTAAGAATTTTCTGTCTTTCTCCGCTTGCTCCCATCCTAGCGAGAAGGCGGCGAAACCTTCTCGTTGTCCCCTGCTTAGGGCCAATCCTCCTTTCTTTGAGATAAATACATCAAGAACCTCAATATTTAGGACATTTGACCCAAAATTGCCTATTGAATTATGTCAATAAATGTTGTATACTGGTGATGATTTATACAACTTACCACGATATCGTTTACTTAAAATCTATTTACCCCACTTGAATAGATAGATAAAGTGTGCTATACTACTTGACATAAATCTGTAAATCCCTTATTAGAATTTATTCACCCATAGTTGAATGCAACTGCCACCTGTGGATAAAGTCATCTAATTGATGTTTTGAAATTGCCTATAGCCTAATTATCTGTCGCTTTGAGTACAGGGAGAGAGCCTACTATGCTTGCAAACCACACCCAGACAGAAACAAACGGACGGTTGAATCGTCTTCTTATCAAGAAGCAAGACCGTGAAGAATTAACCCAGTCTTATGATGTGCCGTCTGAATTGAAAGATAATTCAGAACAATTGGAGGCTTGGAGTTTCTCAAGTGACGAAGAGGATAATCAGGATACTAAAACATCTGATGAATTAGATGATAGGCAGGACTACAATGTCCGAAGGTCTTCAGCTAAAGGGATTGGCTCAGATCTTAATATTGATGACTCGGTAGCCTTGTATCTTAAAGAGATAAGCCGTATTCCTCTATTGTCGGCCAAAGAAGAAGTGAAGCTGGCCAAGGCCATCGAACGGGGCAAAAAGTCTGCGACCCGTCTGGCTAAAAATGGTATTTCCTCCGACCCACAAGCCTCCGAATGTCTGCAAAAAGAGATAACACAAGGTAAAGAAGCGCGGTGGCGGCTGATTGAGGCGAATTTTAGGCTCGTTGTTAGCATTGCCAAAAAGTATGTCGGACACGGCGTCTCTTTTATGGATTTGATTCAAGAGGGAAATATCGGCTTGATTAAGGCTGTGGAGAAGTTTGAATATCAGCGCGGCTTTAAGTTTAGCACTTATGCCACCTGGTGGATTCGACAGGCTGTGAGCCGGGCTTTATCGGACCAAGGTCGGACTATTCGAGTCCCGGTGCATATGGGTGAGCGGATCACGCAACTCTCCCGTGTATCGCGAGAGTTGGTGCAACGGAATGGCCATACCCCCACCGAAGAGGAAATTGCCAAGGAAATGGGGATAACCATGCGTCTCTTGGAGCGAATTCGTCAAGCCTCGCAATTTCCGTTATCCCTCGAAATGGAAGTTGGGGAAGAAATGGATAGCACGCTTGGTGATTTTATTGAGGATGATACCAGCCTTGCCCCGGATACCTCGGCTATTAACCAACTTTTGTCCGAGAGAATGGACGATGTGTTGGCCTCCCTCTCCGCCCGCGAGAATCGCGTACTACAGCTACGATTTGGCTTGCAAGATGGACGCTCTTACACCTTAGAGGAAGTAGGCCAGAAGTTTGGCGTCACCCGTGAGCGCATTCGCCAAATTGAAGCCAAAGCGCTGAGCAAGCTACGTCATCCCCGGCGTAGCCGCCGCCTACGTGATTTTTTAGAGTAAGAACCTATCCGTCGTAGGTTGGAGTGCAGACTTTAGTCTGCCTCTTATAATGCGGAATTCATTCCGCACTCCAAGAATTTACGGATAGATACTAACTCGACTTTGTACATATACAATATGTTGCGGAGCGAGGCATCCTCAGATGCCGTATTTGGT
>Ga0055475_10000110_pt1 | contig 10925 bp, 9 predicted proteins | sample Muzzi_CordB_D2_FD_57681 | JGI IMG/M metagenome (GOLD analysis project Ga0055475, IMG submission 57681) | Wetland microbial communities from San Francisco Bay, California, USA, that impact long-term carbon sequestration - Muzzi_CordB_D2 | ecosystem: Environmental > Aquatic > Marine > Wetlands ... | reverse complement strand
TTTCTTGGCGCGAGCATAACTATAAATCTATGAAAAACGATATTACCATATTCTGGTTCAAAAGGGACCTGAGAACTGAAGACAACACAGGCTTGTATCATGCCATAAAAGAAAGCCGAGAAGTACTGCCCGTCTATGTCCTTGACGACGATATTCTTAGCAGCTATCCGAGCGATAGCAAGCGGCTGGGTTTCTTTTTTGACGCTCTCAAAAAGCTGGACGGAGAGCTCAGAGAACTGGGATCATATTTATTTGTGGAAAGAGGACGGGCCGAGGAAGTGATTCCTAGAATTGTCAGAACGTATAATGCAGACGCCGTCTACTGTAACCGCGCGTATGGTTTTTCCGGCATCAGCAGGGATCTTAAAATTGAACATTTCTCCAAATCAAGCGGCATCACGTTTAAGAAATTTGACGATACATTTCTTGTGCCGCCAGAACAAATAGAACAGCGTAAAGTTTTTACGCCATTTTACAGATTATGGAAAAACAAAGAAAAAGGTACAGAACTCCCCAATCCAGAAAAAATAAATTCACCGGAGATAATAATTAATTCTCTTGAGAATATGATTGGAAATATCAGCCACTCAGACAACAAATCATGGCCAATAGATTTCCCGGACCAGAGATTATGGGGCTTTAATTTTAAGGAGTATAACGAGAGAAGAGATTTCCCCTTTATAGACGGGACATCCAGACTCTCACCTTATTTAAGGTTCGGCACAGTATCTGTCAGAAAAATTTACAATGCCGCAATGGCTGCTACTCCCGAAGAGGGACAATTTGTAGCTGAGCTGGCCTGGAGGGAATTCTGGTATCACATAATGCATTATTTCCCGGAAACAAAAGATACTGAATTTCAGGAAAAAAGAAGAAACATAAAATGGATAAATAACGTAAGCTGGTACAACTCCTGGAGGGATGGACGCACCGGGTATCCGATTGTCGATGCGGCCATGATACAGCTTAAAAAAGAAGGATGGATGCATGGAAGAGCGAGGATGATAGTCGCATCGTTCCTCACTAAAGACCTTCTTACGGATTGGAGATGGGGAGACCGTCATTTCAGAGAGCATCTCGTAGATTATGATGAAACGGTAGACATAGGCAACTGGCAGTGGTCCGCATCATGCGGAGCCGACCCGAAACCGCTCAGGATTTTCAACCCGATACTTCAATCGCAAAAATTTGACCCGGAGTGTAAATACATAAAGACATATATCCCCGAGCTCAAGAATATAGAACCTGAAAAAATTCACAACCCCCTCACTTACAAACTCCCTTATCACGAGCCTATAGTTAATCACTACGAGATGAGAAACCTGGCCCACGAAGCTTATTCCGGTGGAAGAATAGACGACGAATACATTTCCAAAATAGAACGTGATGAAGTTTTTACCAAAATAGATTAAAACCATATCCTGCGCGGCAGTTAACGCTGAACACAAACTAGGCTTTTTATACAGATTTGCTAAACTTAAAAAGTATTACAATACCAATTATTGTTACGAATAGAGGAAAACAATGGCGATCAGTGTTTTGATGGTATACGAACCTATAGAGTCAACAAGGGAAAAGCAAAACTACTGGAGAAGTTATATCGATTTTTATGAAAAATATTGGGACGGTCCCGCAACCCCTCAATCATCGTGGTTCGGAAAGGAATATGACGACTTCAGACAATCGCTTTCCAAAGAACTGGGACTGGACAAGAATGAAATACAGGACTGCTTTTTTCTAACTGATGACGACGGCAGGTATTACATTGTTCCTGTTGGCTCAGAAGTTAATATAAACATTTTCAGCGCAGAGAATTTCATTCCGTTTGAGTGGTTCCTCATGTTTTCGAAAGAAGAAAAGCACTATTTCTATACTCACGCAGGTTTCGGCGCTGTACAACAGGAATCAATTTATTACCACGGCAATGTTGAAAATGCTCGGGAAAGACTCAATATCGCAAAGAATCATATCGAATCGGCTTTAAATCAAATTGAATTAGGTTCTTTTCAGGATATTGCCGAAGCCCTTAATGAACTGGGTGACAATATAGGAAATCTTGAAAACTGGCTTTCAGGATTTGATCCCAGAAGTTTTATTTTATTAAACTACGGGGAAATCTCCAATCATATTGAGCCCCAATCTATGAATAATGAGGATTCTGTTTCTGAAATACACAATGTCCTTTCCTTGGCTGGAGAAGGGAATATTGCTGAAGCTGAAAACACACTCATATACCTGAACACAAAGTGGAACGAAATAAGAGCTGTAATCACAGGAGAGCGGCCTGGAACAAGTTCTACCATGCAATAATTAATATGAGAAAATTTCCAAAACCCGTTGTAGTTACAAGCAAGTGTTTTGAGTTTGACGCCTGCCGCTATAACGGTGTAATGATTCCCAATAATTTTGTTCAAAAGCTTGAGCCTTTTGTAGATTTCATACCTGTCTGCCCGGAAGTAGAGATAGGGCTCGGTGTACCTAGAGATATAATCAGGGTTGTCGAGCAGAAAGGAAAGAAACAGCTAGTTCAGCCAACCACAGGAAAAGAACTTTCAACAAAAATGTATAAATTTGCAGAGGGGTTTTTAAACTCGCTCCATACAGTAGACGGTTTCATACTCAAGAGCCGCTCACCATCCTGCGGAATTAAAGACGCAAAAATATTCAGCGATAGTGAAAACTCAAGCCCCATAGGAAAAGGTTCAGGCCTCTTTGCGGAAAAAGTGCTAGAAAAGTATCCCGGCACTGCGATTGAGGATGAGGGACGGCTTATGAATTTCTCGATCCGTGAGCATTTTCTTACAAAGCTGTTTACACTGGCCGGTTTTAGAGATGTGAAGAAAAAAAGCACAATGAAAGCACTGGTTGATTTTCAGTCAGACAACAAATTTATATTTATGTCTTATAATCAACGGGAAATGAGAGCACTTGGTAAAATCGCGGGCAATCAGGACAAGCTCCCGATAAATGAAGTATTTTCGTATTATGAATCACATTTATATCAAGCTCTTTCCAAAAATCCGCGGCGCTCATCACATATAAACACACTAATGCACGGGCTCGGTTATTTTTCAAAGAAACTGTCATCTAAGGAAAAGGCCTATTTCCTCGATCTCCTTGAGAACTACCGCAACCATAAAATTCCATTGAGCGCAATTACCACAGTGCTACAATCGTGGATAATCAAATATGAGGAAGAGTACCTCGCCCGCCAGACCTTCTTTGCCCCCTACCCCCCTGAGCTTGTGGAAATATCAGACTCAGGCAAGGGCCGGACAGTCTAATACGAAACGCCTTTGTTCAAGCCGACTTTATAGTTTTTTTATAAAAGACCAAAGATGTGATCCCAAGTAGTAATGCAGTGATGAGAATCCCCCACTGAGATATAGTAGCAACATTTCTTTCTACAACAGGAGCGGCGCCCAATTCAAATGCGCCTGCATCACAAATCACAGGAGGTCTGAAAAAACCCCTTTGGTCTTCAAAAACCGGAGCTTCATCTATAAATGTGCAGTCTGTAACTATATCAATAGCCGCGCTTGGAGAAATCAAGGCATGTGTCTCGGTAGGTCCGCCGTTATTCAGAAGCGGCCCGAGGTTTAGAGCTGCGGGCGTAACCTGCATAAACCCCTCACATGAGCCATCGGTGTCCAGATTATTTCCAAGACCCGCAAGTCCGCCTCCGGGGATGGAGCAATCTATTACATTGTCTCCGATTATTGAGTTTTTAACTTCCATTGTCAGGACATCTATATTGGAATCGTTATAAATCAATCCTACTTCATTATCGGCGATTGTTGAGCTGCTTATTCTGCAAACAGGTCCTAATGCTCCATCTACCCCGGGTCCATTGTTGAAGAATGCCACGTTGGTGTGGCCAGACATGGTAGAGTTTCGCATGTCAACCACTCCGCCTGAGGCGTTCGGGGCATTTCCACCATCGTTAAATACCGCGATAGGTTGCCCTGATATGGTCGATTTGTTGATTATCACAGTAGAGCTTACGGCTGAATCCAGCTGAGTCCCGAAATTTATGATTCCGAAATCTTCGTTTTTTGTAATAGTGGTTCGGTTGATTATTACCGTGCTTCCTTCTGATGGCGCTCCTATTGCTCCGAAAACAAAAAGTCCGGACTGAGTGTTATCGGTAAGGAGCGAGTCGTTAACAGTTAACAACGCCCCTGCCGAGAACTGCCCGGCAGCAACTAATCCGTCTTGAGTCCCCTTAACGGTAATGTCATTTACTGTTAAATTTTCCCTGTTGAATATACCGTTAATCGCGCTTAATCCGCCGTCTACCGTAAGCCCCGATATTACCACATTACTCTGTCCCACAACTTCGTCGTTAACGGTAATTACCCGGATAGCACTTCCTGTACCGTCTATGGTGAGCTGATTTGATCCCGGGCCAGAAATGGTTAACGATTTATCAATTAGGAGTTCGCTTTGAACAAAAATTGTGTGAGCTGTGGGACCGGGTAGATTGAATATTATTTCACCGTACGGATTGACATCAATTATTGCCTGCCTGAGAGAGCCCGCACCCATATCGTTTGTGTTTCTTACAGTTTCAAGGGGCGCTGCAATTAATGAAATTGGCAAGAAACAACATGCTAAAAAGAGTAAAATTATGGGTAGCCTTATATTTGGAATCACCCTGTCCCCCTCTACACTAATTCAATTTTTAGAGAAAAAATTGACAAATGATTAAGAATGCTATAATTATCTATTTAACACAATGATTACATATATTGCAAATTACCATCTGGCTGTTATGAAGAAATTATTTTTTACCATTAAGGAAGGAAACAACTTCTTGTGGGAAGGATTTATTTCTGAGTACTGTTACGTGGCTTCCTCTGAGGGACACTCCCCGGGCATCGGGGAAGTAGGAAGCGGCCTCTTCGGCATCATATTCTCTTGTGCCGTTGATAATGAGAATTGGCAGATGGAGCTTTTTAAGCTGCCAATGGTTAAACTCAGGATAGATGTTCCCTTGAAGACGGGCTGCGAAGGCTTTCCGGTCGCCCCCTGTTTTCATTGCGTATTTCCAGTACTCGTCAGCGCCTTCCGGGTTGTCGCTCAGCATGTTCTGTACTCTTTTTTTTCTTTCCTTGTCGCTCAAGGTCCAATCCTTGTCATAAATCTCAAGTCCGGCAAGAACCATACTTCTCATTCTGCCAAAAATTAGCTGGGCTTCTATGGCTGTCTTTGCTCCCATTGAGTAGCCGAGCACATCATAGTCGTAGAGCATCAAATATTCTGCGAGTCCTCCAACATCTTTTGCCATGGCGCGGTTCCAGTAGCTGTAGGATGTATGGGGTTTATCAGACTCCCCATGCCCCCGGGCGTCCATCATAATTACCCTGCGGCCGCTTTTAAGAAGCGCGTCAGCTATACCGGACAGCTCCCAGTTGATATGACTGCTTGCGGTAAAACCGTGAAGCAGCATCACCGGCTCCCCCTCACCCTGGTCCCAGTACGCAATCTCTACATCGTCAAAGCTTCGAAACATATTCATATAAATATTGTAGCACATTGTATATTTCTGTCCTCTATTGTCTGTCCGATTGACATCATATTCAAAATTGTATTATATTGCTATCAGGTAGGGTCAAAAACAAAAACGTTACGGAATAGTCATGGGTATACACAGAAGACAATTTCTTAGTTTAGCTGTAAAAACAATCGGCGCCGCTGGTTTAATAAAGGAATACGGTTTTAATGGAGTACTGTCTTTTGCTGAAGATAGCACAAAAGTAGCCCCCTCCCCCGCGCCCCAAATCTGGTCGAGCAAGAAAATGATCATAAATACCAACTCCGGTGTTGTTCACTGGCCTCATCCTGAATTATTCAAGATCACAACCTATAGAGTAGCTCCCAAAAACGCCAAAGAGCTCGAGGTTGATGATTCATACGAAAAAGTTACTAAAGATCCCAAGCTGAGATTTGACAAGAGCAAGAGCGGAGTTATTTACGAACACCTGGCGCTTTCGGAAATTGAGATAGAAGATGAAGAGACTCTTACATTTGACAACGGCAGCATAAAAGAAAGCATTGAGATACTGAAAATAGCGGTGAATCAACCGGAGAATTCAGAGAACTGGCGCCTTTATGACCTTATAGCGAGACTTGTAAGTTTAAAAAACGAGAAAAACTCTGAGAAAGCAAGGGCCGAAATTGTTGAGATATTCAGCAATTCAAAAATATCGGGACAATGGACAAAAAGAGATAACCTTTCAAAAATTAGTAACAAAGATAGTTTTGAGAAATGGCATGTAAAAACAGTCGATAAAAATTACGGAGATTATAGAAAAAAATTAATAAACAGGGTAAATTCATCTAAGAAACTTACTAATACAACATAAGAACTAATAAGTTATCGGATCTTCTAAATTATTAAGATACTCAAGTGTGAGCAATGAACTTTTTCTCCGAAATTCAATATTAGTTCTCAGATTAATTACTAATTGCATCTACCTTACAAGCGATTCCGCAAATTTCTCCCCTATACCAACCTCAGCGCAGTGTTTTTTATAGAGGTCCAGCACACCCAAGCTATCAATGGTAAACAAGTCTTTGCCTGTTTCATCTATTATCGTAAGCGGCCCGTACATCTCGGCAATCGCCTTCATGCCGCCATCACTAAAGCATACGAAAGTGTGGCTCTCACCCGCAGGCTCCTAGAGCAGGGAATTGGGCGTAAAGACCCAGTCGTGCTCAAGGTATCCGAAACTCCCCTCAAGACAATAAACCAGAGCAGGAGTTGAGTGACGGTGACGGTTAACTAGCCCTTTATCAACAACTTTAAAAATCTCGATCCACCCCCCGCTGTGTGCGTTTATCATAAGCGGCCGGGAATAAACCAGATCAGTCAATTTCATCCAGTACTTCTCATCGTCATCTTCAAAATTTACAGTTATTAATGGCAGGGCACCGCTCGGCGCTGGAATATTAAGAGGCTCACATCCTGCTATTTTGATTTTTTCTGATAGATCCATAACCCTCTCCTAACAACTAGATTTATATATTCTTCATTGTACTACACACAACTCCATAATTCAGGACTATTTATTCTGTTGAGGAAACTGATATGAATAAGTCAGGATGAAAGAATAGCTAAGTCTAGTACGGGAGGAAGTTGGAGCTTTATAACGCTGTAGAAATAAATGCGGACGGAGGGTATCCGCCCGCGGGTTATAGACTAATTATCGTCTGTGAATAATACAGGGATTACATTACTCACCCTGCAATTTTCCTGAGCTACACCCTGTATAGCCACAGTAACGCCTGCTGCCGCACCGGGAACAAATACCGGGAACTGTATGTCCCCGATTCCATTGGCCATGGTTTCGGAAAGAAATCTCGGGTTTTTAATGCCGACATAAATACCCGGGCAGCTGTCGTCAGCAAGTTCTGTTGTTTGAGGCACAAATCCCCAGTAAATATCAACTAGTTCATTCGGCTGCGCGCCGCTGAACAGGATAAAGTTCTTACCCCCGGCAGCTTTTGGAATTACTCCCAAAAGGTCAAAAGGAAATACGTCGTTTTTAAATGTACAGGTTACATCATCACCACCTGCCAGGCTGAACCTCACGCCTCCGAGTCCCGCGACAACCGGAATTAATCCGTTCGTATTTCCTGTACAATCTATATCAAACAAACTAAATGGCTGAAGCGGACTTTCCCAGAAAGCATATATTGTGCCGTCCGCGGCAAGACCCGGACATGTAATGGACATACCGTCATCCAGCATGAAACCGTCTGACATCTCACAAGATGCTGGAAGACCAGCGGTTGAAAAACCAATGTGCCTGACTCCCGGTGGGAATGTTTCTTTTTCTATGGTAATTGAACCAACCGGCTGGAGTTCGAAAGCACCCACGTCACAGTCAGTGTTATAGGGCCTCATCAATTGCCTCTGGTCAACAGTTAGTGGATTCAGATTAAAATCCCAACATACAGCAGCGGGAACCATATCTAGCGCCACACTTGTTGACCCTAAGGCTATGGTATCGGTAAAACCACCGTTATTCTGTAATGGACCAAGCTCAAGAGATGGCAGTGTTACCGAAGCCAGAGTACATGAGTTATCCGTGACTTTACTCGAACTGGATATAAGGAAATTCCCGGTGTTGTTACAATTAAATGTGCTGCTGTTATCGCTGTTGCCAGCAATAATAACATTGGTAAAATCAGCCGCTGCCGGGTTCCCGTTAGAACCTGCTGTATTCTCGATTCCATCATCATTATTAAATGCTATAGTACAAAAGTTGCAGTTGAATGTGGCTCCTTTAGAATCATCGTTGCCTCCGCCAATATTTCTAATACCGTCCTGACTGTTATTTGCGATAGTAGAGTTTTGAGCATTCATTATCGCTCCCTCACCGTTCTCAAAGCTTCCGGAATTGTTTGAGATGCCTCGATCATTGTCCACAACTAACGTTCTGAACATATTTATGACACCTCCCAGTGTGGTATCAAAAGCGCCGCCGTTAATAATACCAGTACTGCTATTATTTCTAATAACAGTATCATATATTGTTAACATAGCGCCGGCAGCGGAATCGAAACTACCGCCTGTATTTCGTATTCCGGTAACATTCTGTATTTCGTATTCCGGTAACATTACCATTAATATCAGACCTGGAAATCGTAGCAGTTCCCGGCAAATTAATGCCGGATCCCGCTCCAAGATTCGTAATCCCGGTATCACAAAGTTCAATTATAGAGTTGTTAATAAATAAGACCGAATTATCTCTATTTTGGACGCATGTGGCGCCACCCCTGATTCGAGTGTTATTAATTGTTAGGTTTGCCTCATTATCAACTGTTGTATCATCGACAGTATTTCTGATCTCAAGCTCCTGAATAATAACAATTGAACTGCCTACCCCATCTTCGACAATAATAAAAGACTCTTCTACAGTATTATTGTTTTCTAAAACTATTTCATCCTTTCCAAGACCAGTAATAGTCAGGCTTTTGTCTATTGTTAGCGGTGTATTGATTAAAAAAAGCTCACCCTCAAGAGAAGGATTGAATATAATTTCATCACCGCCTGCGGGATTGGCGTTCCCTATAGCCATCCTTAGTGACCCGGGCCCTGAGTCGTTTGTATTCATAACCTCAATTATCGCTGAATTAGACGCTAGTGGAACAACTATGAAAAAGAGTAAAGCTAAGCATGCAGATCTTATAGATTTACAAATAGAACATCCTCCATTTGTATATTTATATATTCGCCATCTTCTAAGTAGAAGTTAAGTTCTATCTTATTACATCCGGATTAATAAATCAACAGATACACATTGTGCACTACTATTTCTTTCTTATTATATTAGTGACAACTTCACTTTTCCGGCAGGTTGGAATGTCTACAGCCTGAGTGAGTATCGGCAGTTCGAAATCTCCGATTAGTGGTATGAAGAACGTATAGTTTGCAATCTGTTCAGCGCCTGCTGTAACAATTGACAGGAGCCTGGGGTTTTTGATATTTATAACCGTGCCGTTGCAAGTCGGCCCGCCGATTATAGTTGTGCCCGGTAGAAATCCCCAGACAAAGGCCACATTACTATTGGAACTAGTCTGCTCGGCAGAAATAGTATTAATATTGCTCGCAAGTCCCGGGGATATTGGGTTCAGGAGAAGCGGAAGGAAATTAAAATTAGCAGTGCATGCAATATCCTCATCCATTGTGATCATTCCGTCCGCACAAACGGGATCGCTCGTGAATCCCGTGAAGGATGAAACCTCATCCGGTGTAGCGATAAGGTTTACGACTGTGCCGGCTGTATAGGACTCTGTACAATCCACTCCTTGATCGCCGCAGTCTATGCCCGGCGCGGATACGTTGCCCGTGCCTGTACCCGCAAGGTTTATATTGAGGTCAAACAAATTAAGGTCAAAAGAAACTGTGCAGTCTCTGACCTGATCTACCCTAACCATTGCCTGCTCGCCGCTGTAGCCCGCGCGGGCTCCTCCCCACACACCTGCTATTGAGTCGGCATCAGGGGTAGCGGCCAAAGTAACGACAGTACCAGGTCCGTATCCCTCACTGCAATCCGTCCCGAAATCAATACCAACAGGACTGCTGGTAACACTGCCTGTTCCTTCGCCTAGTTTCTCGACCGTTAAAATCGGCAGTCCTGTATTGGTAAAATTACAGGCGATAATTTCAGGAAAGAACATGGAGTCCGGAATTACCAATGCCCCTATATCAGGAGCAAGTATGGGAATAATAGTAGCTGCTCCAGATGCGCAAAACGCTATGCTAGCAAAGCCTTCTGTCGGGCTTTCAAGAATGGTAAATGGACCTATCGGAAGCAGACAGGACACAGAGTCACCGTCACCGAGGATTGCGCTGCTGAGTGGACACCCCTGAACTATAGAATCGTCTCCTCCAAAAAACTCAAAGTTCTTACTACCGGGGGGGGACAGTGGCCTTATTTACAGTTAGTGTGAGAAGTTCCTGAAATTCAAACGCCCCAATATCACAAATATTTACTCCAATATTTCCTGGTCTGGGGAATGTTCTGGCATCTTCATTTATAGTCTTTGGCGATAAAGCCTGATCCGTACATTCTCCGTCAGGGACGCCGTTTATTGCAGGGTTAGGCGGGCCTAAAAGAGCTTGGGTTTCTACAAACCCTCCATTATCCTGAAGGGGTCCAAGCATAGTTAACACATCAAAAGCAGGATCAAATAAATCAGCACAAGCATCCAGAGAGTCATCAGAAATGTTATTTGCTACATCGTTAATATCAGAGTTAGCTCCAGTATCCGAGCAATTCGGTTCAATGGAGGCTGTATTGCCAACAACCAGGCTGTTCTTGAGATTGATAACAGAAGCAGTAGTTCCTCCGTTATTGGAGAGTCCCCCAGCACTAGCTGCAGGGGACATATTTAATGCAATCGTACTATTA
>Ga0055475_10000105_pt1 | contig 11028 bp, 12 predicted proteins | sample Muzzi_CordB_D2_FD_57681 | JGI IMG/M metagenome (GOLD analysis project Ga0055475, IMG submission 57681) | Wetland microbial communities from San Francisco Bay, California, USA, that impact long-term carbon sequestration - Muzzi_CordB_D2 | ecosystem: Environmental > Aquatic > Marine > Wetlands ... | reverse complement strand
TGTATACAGAAAGGACCCTGAGGAAAAAGACGGTATTGCAGAACTAATAATCGGAAAACAAAGAAACGGCCCGACGGGTAGCATAAAACTTGCGTTCCTGGAAAAAAGAGGCGTTCCGAGTTTTGAAAATCTGGCCCCGGAATATGAAGATGATTATAATTAGCAGTATGTAAAGAAAGGTTTTAGTATGAATATTGTAGAATTAATTAAACCATCATGGGTTTAATAATTGCCTTGGATTTAACTTCTTTTTTGTAAAGCTTCTCGTTATTTTGCCAAGACTCAAATTTGGTAAAAATCTGATTTAAATTTTCTCTCACCGAAGTCCAGTTATAATCCCAGTCATAGCCTTTTTTTCTGTTTTTGAAAAACATTTTTACGAAGAGTTCTCTTTCAAGCGGATATCCCTTTTCAGCAATCCAGCCGGAACGGGCGCTACCATAACCGGCACCAAACGACATAGAAAATGACCCTGTTAACCCTAGCCTCTCGGCCGCTTTTGTGGCAAGCTCAACGAAAACATAAAGGGCTTCAATAGTTCTATAGCCGTCTTTTCCCATCTTTTCATCCATAGTCAGCAAATTCCTGACAAAGTACATCGGATAAAAAGTTGGAGAGTAGCCTGAGACAGATTTAGTAGGACTGTGTAAAGGCTCACGAATGATAACATCTTCCTCAATCACACCAATCATAAAATCTTCTTTATCAAACTCGCCGATGTCTCCTACGGGTTCAAGCGAAGTTCTCACATTTTCCCACTCTCTTTGGGCTATGACCAAAGCCTCGTTCAGTCTTTTTTCACCCTCGTCATATTCTCTGTCTCTTAATAGTTCTTCCAGGTCCATTTTGTCCTCTGCGCTGAAGTTGTTCTAGAAATATACATTGAAAATAAGTGAACTCAATTGATCAATTGTTTTTCTTTATCATACATTGTAATATCAATCCTTCAAACCTAAATTGGAGAACAAATTATGGCTACACTAGTAACAGGCGCTACCGGGTTTATAGGCTCACATATTGCCAAGAAACTGGTCGAGAAGGGAGAGCATGTAAAAGTGCTTCTCAGAAAGTCCAGCAAAACGACAAACATCGACGACATCGATGTTGAAAGAGTATATGGAGATGTCATTGATGTTAACTCCATAAATGAAGCTCTAAAAGGTTGCGATACTTTATATCATACCGCTGGTGTGGCTTCATTCAGGAAAGAAGATTATCAAAAGATGGAGGATATAAACATAGGGGGGACTTTCAACATACTTAACGAAGCCCTTAAAGTCGGAGTAAAAAAAGTGGTACATACAAGCAGCATTGCGGCTGTGGGGGTTGATTCAAACGGTGGTATTGCGAATGAAGACTCTGAATACCAGTTAGATTATCTTGGGGTTAAATACCTCGACACAAAACACCGGGGAGAGCAGATTGCGCTTGATTTCGCAAGTAAAGGCTTACCTCTTGTAGTAGTAAATCCTTCAACTGTAATTGGCACTGGAGACATATATCTTTCAAGTACCGCGTTTATCCTGTGGTTCTACAAGAAGAAATTCCCGGGATACATGGACGGCACCCTCAATATGGTAGACGTCGAGGATGTAGCCGACGGACATATTTTGGCTGCCGAGAAGGGCAGGATTGGTGAAAGGTATATTCTTGGCAACGAAAATTTTACTCTACTGGAACTCTTCAAGCTGCTTGAAGAAGTGACTGGAATTCCAAGACCCAAAATGAAAATCCCTTATTTTATGGCGCTTGCCTCCGGATATTTAGTTGAAAGAGTACTCGGAATGAGCTTTCCCAATTATTCAACCATGGACCTGGATTCAGTTAAGCTTTCCAGGTTGAGATGGCATTTCGACAGTTCAAAGGCTATCAATGAACTGGGTTACTATCCCGGGGACATCAGGGAATGCGTTAAGAAGACGCTCACATGGTTTAGGGAAAATGGCTATCTGGACTAATAAAATTTGCAACGTTACCCATTTCATATAAAATCATCCTATGTCCGGTAATTCATTTGGCACAATTTTCCGAATCACAACCTGGGGAGAGTCCCACGGACCCGCCGTCGGAGTAGTTTTGGACGGTTGCCCTTCTGGGCTTGAAATTTCGGCTCAAGAGATTCAGTTTGAGCTTGACCGCCGCCGGCCTGGACAAAGCAAAATCACAACACAGCGAAAAGAACCGGATACTGTAGAAATACTTTCGGGAGTATTTGAAGGAAAAACTCTAGGCACCCCTATATCTCTTATGGTAAGAAACACCGATGCTATTTCCAAATCATATGAGGATATCAAAGATACCTACCGCCCTGGGCATGCAGATTTTACATATGATGAGAAATACGGATTTAGAGACCACAGAGGCGGCGGAAGATCTTCTAACAGAGAGACCGTCGGACGTGTGGCTGCAGCTGCTATTGCAAAAAAAATACTTAATATTAACGGGATCCACACATACGGATATGTGAGGCAGGTAGGCAAAATAGTTGCAAAAAAAATAGACTTTGACGAGATAGAAAAAAATATTGTTAGATGCCCAGACGCCCAGAAAGCAAAAGAGATGATTGAATTAATTGATAAGGTCAGAAAAGACGGAGATTCAATAGGCGGAGTTGTAGAGGTTGTCACAACTGGTCTTCCTACAGGGTTAGGCACTCCTGTTTTTCATAAGGTTGACGCTGACCTTGCCCAGGGGCTCATGAGCCTTGGCGGAATCAGGGGATTTGAGGTTGGGCTTGGTTTTGCGGCGGCAAAAATGAAAGGATCGTCTGCAAACGATCTTATGGTTAAAAAGAAAGACGGCGAGCTTGGGTTTAAAAGCAATAATGCCGGGGGGCTTCTCGGCGGAATGACAACAGGTGAAGACCTGGTCGTCAGAATTGCCATAAAGCCGACTTCATCCATATCAAAAACACAAAAAACAGTCGATAAAGAAGGTAATCCTAAAGAGCTTAAGGTTAAGGGCCGTCACGATCCGTGCCTTTGCCCAAGAGCAGTACCCATAGCTGAAGCGATGGTTAACCTTGTATTGGTGGATCAGTTTCTGTTATCAAGAACTACACGCCTGTAAATTATGCCGGCACTCCAAATGGAAGAGACTAATAACTTCACTTGCAAAATTTATGTAGACAATGACGAGATATACTCCGGTGATCTGAGTGAGATCCCGGAGAAGTACAGAAACCGTATTATCCGGGATATATCAGAGTGGGCGGATTCACTGGGTAAACGGGGTGTAAACGAACTCCTTTATTCACATTTAGCCTGGTACGAAAAAATTGCGTCCTATTGTAACTCCTGCGATAGTTATGAAGATTCAGATTCCAATAATTGCTCAAACTGCAGCTCAGAACTTGAGCAAAAATATATACATGACAGGAATGAAAAAATAGACAAAATACTGACCTGTATCGGCATGATATCAAAGATAGAGATCGGGTAGTAAAAAATCAAAATAACCGGAGTCCAAAATGAAACTAAATGTAAACGGCCAGGTTTTTCCCAAAGTCTGGGAGCTGGCAGACAGGGTTACAAAACTCAGGGATGATAGAAAATCAGTTAACATTGGGGCAGGCACAGTTGGTTTTGGGGTCTATGAGGTGGAGCTTCCTGAAGAAACAAAAAAAGAGGGCTTATTTTATCTGACGCCTCAGGGGGTTAGGCTATATTATTACCCCGGCGATCAGTATCAGATAGGTTATTTGATATCCGACATAGACAGTGATCCGCTTGTAAAAAAGCATTTTGGGAAGATCAACTAATTAACCGGACAAAATAGTTTTATTTGCCTGAATCAACGAACAGGTATATTTTACCAAGATGGAACACCACGACCACGGGCATGGTCATAACCATACTCACAGCATAAAATCATCCAAAGAGAAAAAAGCGCTCGGAATAGTACTGGCGCTTACGTTTTCCTTTATGATTGTTGAAGCAGCTGGTGGCTTTTATACAGGCAGTCTCGCCCTATTGTCTGACGCCGGCCATATGCTTACAGATGTTTTCGCTGTATCACTCGCGTTCTTTGCGATATGGTTTACACAGAGACCTTCAACATCAACAAAAACATTCGGATTTTACAGGGCAGAAATCCTGGCCGCATTCTTCAACAGTCTCTTGCTGTTTGCAATTTCTGCATGGATTTTGTATGAGGCTTATGAGAGAATTTTGATCCCCCATGAAGTGAAGAGCCTGGAGATGTCAATTATAGCCGTACTGGGTTTGCTGATTAATTTGATAAGCGCCTATATTCTTTTCAAATATCAAAGCGGCAATCTTAACATCAAAGGGGCTCTTTATCACGTACTTAGCGATGCACTTGGGTCGGTGGGAGCTATAGTAGCAGGAATAGTAATGATAACAACCAATTGGTATTATGCGGACTCTCTTGTAAGTATTTTGGTATCGATTTTGATAATAAAAGGGGCCTGGGCTCTATTTAGGGAATCAACTCACATACTACTTGAAGGCACACCCGAGGGAATAGATCTCGGCGCGGTACAAAACTGTATCTGTTCCAAAGAGAAAGTAATAAGTGTTCATGATCTCCATGTCTGGACCTTAACTCAAGGATTTGAAGCGCTAAGCGCCCACGTAGTGGTCCAGGATATGGAGAATAGCGAAACTATCCTTAGCGGGCTTAAACAAGAACTCTCAAACAAATTCAAGATAAGCCACATAACGCTTCAGCTTGAAACCGAAGAATGTGATGACGCAAACGGCCCCTGTTACGATAATGGACTATCGAATAACTAGTAAAGAACTTACAACTCGGTTCCGAGTATTTCAGATGCTTTCTTGGTTGCAGCACCAAAATTGAATTCATAACCAAGCTGGTTTAGTACACTCTCAATTGCTGCGATTACGGACAAGGTATCTGTTTTATCGATGTCTCCAATGTGGGAAATTCTGAAAATCTTTCCTTTAGCCTGGTCCTGTCCACCCGCTACTGTAATGCCGAATTCATCCCGGAGCCCAGCGATAACTTTGGCAGCCCCAATTTCAGTCGGCGCAATAACAGTTGTAAGCGCGGTGCTCGGAGTATCCTGCACAAAAGGCTCAAGCCCGATTGCCTTCATTGCCTCTCTAGTAGCGAGCGCAAGCCTTGCGTGGCGCTTGTGCATATTTTCGCGGCCCTCTTCCTTAAATCTTCTTAGTACCGCGGCTAGCCCTACTATGAGTGTTACAGCAGGAGTAAATGTAGTAGTATTTTTTTCAGCATTTTTTAGCGCAGGTCCAAAGTCAAAGTAAAATTTCGGGAGATCGGAGTTTTCGTAGAACTTCCACGCTTTTTCACTCATAGCTGCGAAAGATAGCCCAGGAGGAAGCATAAATGCTTTTTGAGAGCCTCCAACCAGAACATCTACTCCCCAGTCGTCAAAAGCTATCTCGAAAACACCGACGCCTGTAATTCCGTCAACTATGTGAATGACGTCGTCTCTCTTGCTTGTGATCTCAGATATTTCTTTAATAGGATGTTTTACACCTGTGGAAGTTTCACTGGCCTGAGTCAGTACAGCTTTAATTGAAGGATCATCAGAAAGAGCTTTTTCTATAACTGAAGGGTCAACTTCCTTACCCCACTCAACCATGATTTCTTCGACTTCAACACCATAGGCACGGCATATCTTTCCCCATCTTTCCCCAAACTTTCCGCTGTTTACAACCAAAGCTTTATCGCCTCTTGAAAGAGTGTTGGCAACAGATGCTTCCATCGCTCCCGTACCTGAAGCGGACATAATAAAGACTTCCTGTTTTGTGTTGTATATATACTTGAGACCTTCTCTGACTTCCGCAAAAATTTCCTCAAATTCCGCTGTTCTATGATGTATGATGGGCTTTGCCATCTCAATCAGTACTTCGCTCGGTACTGGAACAGGACCAGGTGTAAATACATATTTTTTCAATTTAGTTCTCCTCTGCGTAATAACCGTAAATTTATCTATAAACACACTACATATCCTACTTCAAACAAGACCACATAATGGGTATACTGTAAATGATTCAAACTCCCTGTCTAAAAAACATATGAATCTACCCTAAAATCCGTATTATTCAACTGGTTTGCATTCAGGGAGTAAAAATTTATCTAAGTACTTTAGTTACCGGAGGCAACTTAATCATGATAGGCGACAACAAAGAGCAAATTCAGGATTTAAAGACAAGACTGGCAATAATAGGAGACTATCTTTGACCTGCCTGGCAAACAATCCAGACTAAAAGAATTAGAAGAAATCACAGGCCGACCTGAATTCTGGGATGACGCCGATAAAGCCCAGGAAACACTAAGGGAACAATCTCAAATTAAAAATACTGTGGACCAGTGGCAAACTTTAACAGCCGATCTTGAGGATGTTGAAGTTCTGGAAGAGCTGTCTCTCGAAGAAGAAGACGAAGCGGCTTTAAACGAAGCAACATCAAAGCTGTTGGAGATTGAAACAAAAGTTGAGGACCTTGAGTTTAAAAGAATACTTGGAGAGCCCGAGGACTCAAGCAACGCGATTGTCTCAATAAATGCGGGCGCAGGCGGTACGGAAGCTCAGGACTGGGCCGACATACTGCTCCGGATGTATCTGAGATATGCTGAGAGAAGCGGGTTTCAAACAGAAATTGTCGAGTATCAAGAAGGTGACGAGGCGGGGCTCAAGGGCGCTACCTTTCTTGTTAAGGGAGATTACGCATTCGGTTATCTAAAAGCCGAGAGCGGCGTGCACCGTTTGGTCAGGATATCCCCGTTTGATTCCAACAAGAGAAGGCACACTTCTTTTGCCTCGGTATTTGTATCCCCTGAGATTGATGACAGCATTGAAGTAGATATTGAAGAAAAAGACCTTAGAATCGACACTTACAGAGCAAGTGGGGCAGGCGGGCAGCACGTAAACAAGACTGACTCGGCGATAAGGATTACACACGCGCCGACAGGAATAGTCGTTAGCTGTCAGAATGAGCGGTCTCAGCGCCAGAACAAAGAAACGGCGATGAAGATTTTAAGAGCCAGACTATATGAGCTTGAACGCGAAAAACAGCGGGAAAAGATGGATGAACTTAACTCTACAAAAAAAGAAATCGGATGGGGAAGCCAGATACGCTCATATGTTCTTCATCCCTACAGAATGATAAAGGACCACAGGACGGATTTTGAAACAGGCAATGTAGACCCGGTATTAGACGGTGATCTCGCTGAATTTATCAAGAGTTATTTGATATATTCATCTTCTTAATTCCGAGGAATTAGTAAACATTGAGATCTTACTGTTTTTTCATTATTTGAGTCAGGTGGTATAGTTATCAGGCCATTGAGACAACAGATTATTGCTTGTGATGGCAAGTAAAGAGGAAATAAACTTGAAAATTGGCATCATAGCTAAGGCGAACATACTAGAGCCTCTGGATATCACGAAAAAGCTTACGTCATGGCTTAAGAAAAGAGACGTCGAAGTCTTTGTTGAAAAAGAACTAGGTGAACAAATTGGCTATGCCAACTCGGTTGATGCCTCGGATATACCAAAGCTGGTTGATGTAATACTTGTTTTCGGCGGTGATGGAACTTTCCTGGGTATGGCACGACTTGCTTGTAAACACGGCACACCAATTTTGGGAATTAACCTCGGCGGGTTGGGTTTTCTTACAGAAGTAACAGTTGAAGAATTGTACCCGATGATGGAGCGCATTATTAAGGGCGATTTTGAAATCGAAGAAAGGCAGATGCTCCTCACAACAATCCATCGTAATAAAGATACGCTCGGGGCATATGAAGTGCTGAATGATGTAGTTATAAACAAAGGGGCCGTAGCTAGAATTATCGATCTGGCCATTTATATAGACAATTCCCATGTTACAACTTATAAAGCAGACGGTATAATACTTTCCACACCTACAGGGTCAACCGCTTATTCGTTATCAGCTGGGGGGCCGATAGTTCATCCGACAATACCTGTGACAATCATTACACCTATATGCCCTCACACTTTAACAAACAGGCCGCTTGTTGTGTCAAGCGACATGAAAGTCGAAATAAAAGTAACCACACAGGAACCGGACACATATCTTACGCTTGACGGACAAATCGGAATAAGGCTTAACACCGGTGACATTATTGAAGTTCAAAGAACTGACACTTCCGTAAAACTAATAAAATCTCCGTTCAGAGATTTCTTTACCATTCTCAAAACAAAACTTATGTGGGGGGAAAGGTATGGCAAGATCGACGGATGAGCAGTTCCTACACGATTGGGTTATAAGAAAAGTACATGAGAAGTACTCAAGACAGTACAGCAAAGTTCATATAAACCCGGGAGAGGAAAAGAACTACGAATTCAAAGGCGCATACCCTGATATTATTTTTGAGAACTACGAGCAGATAGTACAGATTGTAGAAGTTGAGACAAAAGAAACAATTACGGAAGCACGGGCGGATAAATGGAAAAATTTGTCCGAACTCGGAGTCAAGCTCAGTCTATTAGTGCCTAAGGATATGCAGAACGCCGCAAGGGATATCTGCTGGAAAGCGGGGCTTGTAGCAAAGGTAAATATCGGTTCTTTTGATGTGAACCTCAATATTTAATTTTCGGGTTTCTTGCAGTTTCTGAGAAATCTTTTACTTTTATATCCACTTGAAAAGCTAAATGGAAATTATCAATACGATGCTGACTGTTTTTTTAATCGGACCCGTAAAGCCTGATACAGCCGGCTTGCTTAGATGTTGATAATTTGATACGCTTTTTCGACTTCACGGAGGTAGTATAAATGTCGGTTCTTGAAAAAGTTGACCCTGAAATAGCCCGGATTATTAAATCAGAAACAGAGCGTCAGGAATATAAGCTTGAGCTTATAGCATCAGAGAATTATGTGAGCGAAGCTGTGCTTGAAGCCGCGGGATCTGTACTTACCAATAAATACGCAGAGGGACTTCCCGGAAAAAGGTACTACGGTGGATGCGAATTTGTAGACATTGCTGAAGATCTGGCGCGCGACAGAGCAATTGAGCTCTTCGGATGCGATGCCGTGAATGTACAGCCGCATTCAGGTTCCCAGGCGAATATGGCTGTTTACTTTGCAGCCGTTGAACCAGGTGATACTGTTTTAGGAATGAATCTTGCCCATGGTGGGCATCTAACACACGGAAGCCCAGTGAACTTTTCAGGACGGCTCTTCAACATAGTGCCTTATGGAGTAACCGAGGATACAAACGTTATTGATTATGATGAAGTCAGAAAACTTGCCACAGAACACAGCCCGAAGCTAATTGTAGTCGGATGGAGCGCATATCCAAGAGACATCGATTTTGCAAAGTTTAAAGAAATAGCAGATGAATGCGGAGCGCTTTTAATGGCGGACATCGCACATCCTGCGGGCCTTGTTGCAGCAGGTCTCTATTCAGATCCTATACCTCATTGCGATTACGTAACTACAACTACCCACAAAACACTTAGAGGCCCCAGGGGCGGCATGATTATGATGAAAGAAGAACATGCGAAGAAAGTGAACAGTAGAGTTTTCCCTGGTTCTCAAGGCGGGCCGCTAATGCATACAATCGCCGCGAAAGCGGTTGCTTTTAAGGAAGCACTCACACCTGAGTTCAAAGAATATCAAAAGCAGATAGTAAAGAACGCAAAACATTTTGGAGAATGCATGCTTGAGCACGGTTTTAATCTTGTCTCAGGCGGAACGGATAATCATCTGGTGCTGGTTGATTTAAGAGACACGGAGATCACCGGCAAGATAGCCGAGGATACACTTGAGATGGCAGGAATTACAGTAAATAAAAACGCAATCCCGTTTGACCCGCTCCCCCCGATGGTTACAAGCGGAATAAGAATCGGGACACCGGCAATTACAACAAGGGGAATGAAGGAAAAGGAGATGGAAGTTGTAGCCGGGTTTATTAAAGAAGCTCTTGATAACAGAGAAAATGAAACTGTACTTTCCAGGATAAAGGACGATGTCAAAGAGTTATGCAATAAATTCCCGATGTATCGAGAGAGGCTTGTATAAATGAAATGTCCATTTTGCTCCAGTCTGGAAAGTAAGGTAATTGACTCGCGTCTAGGGAAAGAAGAAACATCCATTAGAAGGCGACGGGAATGCCTTGACTGCAACAGCCGCTATACAACTTATGAGCGCGTAGAAGAAATAGAACTCCTGATTGTTAAGAAGGGAGGGGTGCGAGAGCCGTTTGACCGGAGCAAGATTTTGTCTGGAATGTTAAAAGCCTGTGAGAAAAGACCTATTAGCATGGACGTCATCGAAAGCTTTGTATCCTCTCTTGAAAGAGAGCTGCAGGAGCGAGGTGAGAGAGAAGTCGACAGCGGAGAAATCGGAGAGAGGGTAATTAACAAGCTTTATGAAATTGATGAAGTTGCATATGTCAGGTTTGCATCAGTTTACAGATCATTTAAGGATGTGAATCAATTTATGTCCGAACTAAAAGATCTATTAAAAGATAAAGAAGAAGGCAACAAAGGCCTGCCAGGTTCCGCTGATCTTAAATTATCCATTATAAAAGATAAAACCCAGAAATAATGCTTATAGACAGTCATGCACACTTAGTTTCGTTAGAAAATCTTTCAGAAGTACTTGAAAGAGCCAGAGAAAACAATGTCTCAAAGATTGTAGCGATTTCCTCAGATATCCCTTCTACAGAAGAAACAATTACGCTTGCTGAGCATAATGACTATATTTTCGCTACAACCGGGGTGCATCCGCACTCGGCCGATCAAACTAATGAGGAAGTTCTCAAAGGACTGGATCAGTTTGCCAAGCATGAAAAAGTAGTTGCGATTGGAGAAACCGGGCTTGATTACTTTTATATGAATTCTGAAAAGGACGTTCAAATTAAGTCTTTTACAGAACATATTCGGCTTGGCAGGAAGCATAATCTGCCGGTTATTATTCATGTCCGCGAGGCGGATGAGGATATGGTCGACATTCTCAAAAAAGAAAGAGCTGCCGACGTGCCTGGAGTAATTCATTGTTTTACGGGAAATTACGACACTGCCGTTAAGTATCTGGACCTTGGATATTACAT
>Ga0055475_10000101_pt1 | contig 11052 bp, 10 predicted proteins | sample Muzzi_CordB_D2_FD_57681 | JGI IMG/M metagenome (GOLD analysis project Ga0055475, IMG submission 57681) | Wetland microbial communities from San Francisco Bay, California, USA, that impact long-term carbon sequestration - Muzzi_CordB_D2 | ecosystem: Environmental > Aquatic > Marine > Wetlands ... | reverse complement strand
AATTATCTATATGAAATGGGCAAAGGTGAAAACCTGGACACACCTGAGCAAATCGAGAGAGTAAAAGAACTCACAGGTACATATACAGAGGCCAAACCCGAAAACCGGCCGACTTCTTCAGTTGATCCTTTTCTACCATCCAACTCTTAGGAATTAGATTGAGTGGTTTTTAGCAAGCCAAGCTTATCTTGCATCCAGCAAATTCCAAAAGAAGCTCCACAATAAAAGTAATATAAAAAATGAAGCGGTATGACCTTCAAAGTAAACGCAACGCCGCGTTTTGATAAAAAGAATCCGTATAAATCCCGATTTAGGAATAGAAGTCCAATTATTACTAAAGCAGCAATCACTAGAATAGTACTTGTACTTACAGGGTCATAAATATTCAAAACACTTAACAACAGGAGAAATAAGCAGAAAAGTAAAATCCCGACAAGCGCTGTGCTTACTCTGTCTGAAATTCGCAAATTCATATCTTTAGGTAGTGATTTGGTTTGAAGAATTAATCTGGACCACGGCACAGCACGGTTAAAAATATCGGTTTTGATCATTGAGTACCAGCCCCAGTGCTTAAGGTGTGTTACCTGAAGGTTTTTGTCGAGCTTAATCTTATATCCTTTCTCACGCATTCTATAACCGAGCTCTATGTCTTCAATTGAAGGCTCTGCAAACCTTTTATAATCGTATCCGTTGAGCTCAAGGAAAACATTTTTTCTAACCGCGCCGCAGCCGGCCCAGAATGTCGCGGCATCAGGGTTGGAGTTTTGATGTACATAGTGATGTAATAGGTTTCTGTACTGTGATAAAAAATCCTGTTCAGAAGGTGTATCATCATAAGAACCGAATAGCGCTGAGATTTCCTGACGATCAGAAAATGTAGAAGCAACAAGCTCAAGTGTGTTTTTCTTTACCAGAACATCTGAATCAATAAATAATAATATCTCCCCTTTTGCTTGTTTAGAGCCGAAGTTCCTGGCTACTGCCGGGCCGGATTGACTCTCCATTACAAAGACCCTGCATCCCATATCCTCCGCTACTCTGGCAGTATTATCTGTTGATCCGTCGTCTACAAGAATAATTTCGTAAGATTTATATGTGGATTGTTTCAAAGCCTCTAGGCACTTAGTAATAAACTTCATGCTGTTATACGCCGGTATGATAACAGAGATGTATGGATTTGGGTTATTCATTTTGTGCTTTCTATTCCGGTTATTTGAGGAGTATTAATATATTATCCTGATCTATTCACTATCTAATATTATGCTGGCCTGAGTTAATTTGAAGTATTCTCCCTTGTTATTCAAGAGCTCGTCTTCATTCCCTATCTCTGAAACATATCCGTCTTTTAATACTATTATCTGATCTGCGTTTTTAATTGTCGATAGCCTATGAGCTATCACCACAACAGTCCTGTTCATGCTTAGTTCGCTTATTGCACTGTGTATCTGCTGTTCAGTCGAGCTGTCGAGTGAACTTGTCGCTTCATCGAGGATAAGTATTTCAGGGTCCTTTAATATCGCTCTTGCTATAGAAATTCTCTGTCGCTGTCCCCCGGATAACTTGATACCTCTCTCACCTAAAAAAGTCTCATATCCATTTGGCAGTTCAGAGATAAAATCGTGAGCGCCTGCTCTTTTTGCTGCTTCTATGACTTTTTCATGAGATGTTTCGTTAACCGAGCCAAAGGCTATATTGTTTTGAACAGTGTCATTAAAAATAAAAGTCTCCTGACTTACTATTCCAATATTTTCACGATATGAATTTATTTTGAAATTAGGTAAAGGTTCTTTGTCAATTAGAATACTTCCTGATTGAGGGTCATAGAATCTTAAAAGCAAATTGGTGATTGTAGATTTACCCGCGCCCGATTCTCCGACTATTGCCGTAGTCCTACCTTTCGGAATTTTAAAATCCACATTTTTAAGCGCGTATTTATCATCGTTATTATATGAAAAAGTAACAGATTTAAAATTGATTGAGTCTTTTATACCGCTGTATGTTATATTACCGTCCTCTATTATCGGTTTATTGTCCAGTCTAATAAGTTCATATACTGCTTCAAACCCCGGCCACCTGCTTACAATTACACCTCTTGCCTGATTTATCATTTTCAGCGTCGGCAGCATGCGTGCAAGTATATATATAAATGGAAGTAGTTGAGTGAGAACGATTTTGTAGTTCATATCCGAGAGATTTATAGCAAGAATGAAAAGAACGGCTATTGCGATTACACCGAAAGCTTCCGTAATTATATGAACCATATAATTGCCAAAGATTATTCTCAAATGGTTCTTTGCAGTTTCCTCAATATGTTGATTTATTAATTTTTTTTGGTTCTCTTCTTTTGTGAACGATTTAATTACCTGAATTCCGGTAAAAGACTCATGGATGATTTGAGTTAACTCTCTACTGTTTATTAAAAATTGCTGTCCTATTTTGGATAACCTTTTTATATATATTGAAACTCCAAAAGCTATTAAAGCCGCTAGTATTATAGTCAGGAATGTGAGCTTCCAGGAAAAAATGATCAGCAATGCCATAAGAATTATAAAAGAGGCAATATAATCTATTAATTCTGATACATTCTTTACAATTTCCTCAGTCATTACTGTGTTGTATATTGTTTTTTCAACTAAATCCCCTGTTTTCACATTATTATAAAAACCGATCCCGACAAACATTAATGTGTTTATAATCTGCGATCTCAGATTTACAATTATTCTGGTAGTTATCCAGTAAGCCAAATAGCGGGAAATAGTCAGGAATATGTTTTTTAGTAAAATTGAGACTACTACGAACGTTAGAGAAAGAATTACCTGCTTTTCTATAGGCAATCCGGCAAACATATTTACCACGTATTGCAGAATTTTGGGTAATTCCTGATAGTTCTGGACCTGCTGTAGGCTTGCAAGAAGTGGTACTAAAAGTCCGATGGATATACCGTCGAATGCTGAAGCAATAAAGAAGAGAACTACCAATAAGCCTATATAATTCTTATACGGGCGAATTTGCTTCAGTATAAATTCTCTTTTCAATTTTTTTTCGCTATTCAATTACATTTCTCACAAACAGAGTCGGTTAGTTTCATTACACGTTGATATTGTACTAAATTTTCTTCTGTCATGAAAATTTCTTAAAGATAAGAGAAAACAAATATTTTAGTGAATTCACTATCCGGGGAAAATTTAACTCTTAATTAATGCTCCTCAAAATTCTTTCATAATAAAACCCCAGGGCATTTGCGGCCTGAGATAAGATCAGAAGCATTGATATGAAAGACTTTTGTTTAACCTCGTCTCTATGAAATGGATAGGTGATAAGGTCAGAATAAAAAGAGGAGGGTTCCAGCTTAACTTTTTCCTGACCTCGTATGGCTCTGACTTTTCTAAAGTAGTAAGCCCCCCGTCCGTAATTGAAATGCTGCCGCCAGAATTGCTTAAGAGTCATTGCATGGCTGTGATATACAACTGCGTCTGTAGTAAATGTCATTTTAAAACCTTGGTATACCCATCTGTCGCATATCTCTCTGTCTTCAGCTGTTGCTCTTAGAGTTGTTACGTCAAAACCGCCGATTTTCTTAAACAGATCAGCTCTTACCGCTATATTGTTTGAGGCAAAAAAAGTTGCGTTATTGCGGTCTGCATTATAGTAGGAATACAGGTAATTTATAAGTTCCTGGCTGGCCGCTGAATAAATATTATCAGATAGAGAATTGACAGTATAGCCGCCAAGAAATATGTCAGTGTCTCTGTTAAATTCTTTTTCAAAAGCATTCAGCCAGTCCTCGTCCGGCTCACAGTCGTCATCAGTGAAAGCCAAAAATTTCCCGTTAGCTTTTTCCGCTCCCGTATTTCTAGCACCAGCCGGACCCGCGTTTTTCTGACTATAGAGCATAATATTTAGACTGTCGGAAAAAGAGTTTACTATTTGCTCCGGTGGGTTTTTACTGCCGTCGTCCACTACTATTACTTCAAATCTATCTTTCGGATAATCCAGACGGGTTATGGATTCCAGGCATTTTTTTAATTGAGCGGGTCGTTCGTAAGTAGGAATTATTAAAGTGAAAGTTAGGTTTTCAAGGCTCATATTATTATCTTAATCACAGATTTAGTATGATGAATTTATAATTAAGCATAGGGTCATAAATACGAGGTACTAACTCTTTTGCTTCAGTACAACTATCTTGTTATATATCCAGCCTATCAGTGTCCCAAAGATTGTTCCAAACGCAAAGCCGTATACAAATCCAACGATACTGCCGATATAAGATACGCTGTATCCTATAAAAAACTGGCTGAGTAGTTGAAGATGGGGTCCCATTACGTATTGCCCTGACGGGCTCAATTGAGGACCTTTAAGAACAATCCATATTGTTATAAAGAAAATAATAAATCCAAGTATCAGGCCAAGTATCAGGCCAAGTACCTTGGCATTTAGTATCGCGACAGCTTCAAGTAATTTATTTTCATTAAAATTGTTTGTCATAAGCTATATTCCAAAACCGCTCTATAATCTATTATATATAATCAATAAAATCCTTAAAGGATGAATATTCCGTTTTCTTTTTAATTCTTAATATGTAAAGGCCAGTAAAGAAATTGCGCAGGTATGCGAATAACCACCCAAAAATAAATCCCCACAGAAATGAGTACCCGAAACCGATAAAAGCGCCTTTTATGCTGACTGTGTAGCCTATAAAATACTGCCCTAACAGATTTAGGTTCGGACCTATAACATTGCCGCCTTTTAATATCAGAATCAGCGTTGCTAAAAAAATAGCCATTCCTGCTACAGCTCCAATTGATATGGCGAATGCCAGTTTATCCAGTCTTGCGAAAGCCCGTATAATGGCTATGTCAACGGGTGATTGAGTTACTGTTTCCGGAACGAGCGGTTGAGTAGATGACAGAGCTTTAAAATCTGTTACCTCATCCTTACTAATTTCTTCATGATATTCCTGGTCAGCGTTCACTTTCCATAGATCATAATTGGCTCCTAAAATGTTTTTAACTGCCAGCATAGCGGTCAACATGGAATGGTCCTGATTATTATATTTATGCATTCCATTTCTGCCAATCAATTGTAAGTTGCCTATATCATTGAGATATTTCCGAATTGTATTTACTGACTCCAGATAGGTTGAATCATATACAGGATACGCTTTCGGCATTCTTACAACTGTGCCGTCTTCCACAAGAGATGCATCAACCAGGCCTGTTTGCTGAAGCTCTTTTTTCCCAAGTTCGATTAAATCCTTGTCGTCCATCGACCAAAGTCCGTCACCTTCAAAGCAGAAATACTCAAGTCCGAGGCAGGTTTTTTCCTCAGACGGAACCATGTCCTTACTCCAGTTCTTAAAATTCTGTATTCTTCCCACTTCAACCTTTGGGTCGTGTATATATATCCAGTTATCTGGAAATACATCTTTTTTCTTTACGACCAGTGAAACTGTAAGGAAGTCTCTGTATTTGAGATCATTCGCTGTTTTTAGTATTTCATCAGGCACAGGAGGGTCAAACTTCTGTATTAGCTCTCTGATAGGCATGCTGCTGATAAAATTATTTCCGGATATATCTTTACTATTTCCATTTTCAATAATTTCAATTTTTTCCACTCTGTTATTATTAATGTAGATTTTGCTAACATCGGAGTTTAAAAGTACCCGGCTACCATCACGGTTTAATATATCGGTTACTTTTTCCCACATCATACCGGGACCGTATTTAGGATATTTAAAACTGTCAATCAAGGTCTTAACGACTAGTTGCTTGTTTCCGGTTTGTTCTTTTATGAGCGTATTCTTTATTGCTTTTAGCAACGACAGACCCTTGATTCGTTGGGCTGCCCATTCGGCGCTTATTTCATTGCAGGGAATACCCCAGACTTTTTCTGTATAGGTTTCAAAGAAAATTTTATACAGTCTTCTGCCAAATCGGTTTGAAACCCATTGGTCAAATGTTTTTTCGGGTTTTTGCGGAAATACCTGAGCCCATAGGTAACTAATTACAATCATAATACTATTCCATATACCCAAGCCAAAAAGCGCGTTAGTTAGATTAAACGGATAGTTAAAAAACTTGTTGTTATAGAATATTCTGGATAGGCGGCTTCTGGTTAAAAAGTCATCCCCAAGGACTTCGTGCCACATATCATCAACGACTTGTACCTTTGTGAAAAATCGGTGGCCACCTATATCAAAGTGGTATCCATTGTAATTTACGGTTCTGGATAATCCGCCTACTACATTGTCTTTTTCAACTACAGTTGAATGTATACCTTCTTTTAGCAGTTCATATCCAGCTGTAAGACCTGCCGGGCCGGCTCCGATTATGACTACTTGATTGTCCAATGACTCTTTATTTGAATTAGTTTCTGTATTCATTACGATCAGGCCGGTAAGGACTATTTCTTAAACTAAGCTCTGTAATAATACCCATATTACGTTATATAAATAATTACATAACAAGCATCGTTGCATATTGGGACCGGAATCGTTTGTAATAGACAAGATATTGAATATTGATCTTATCTGCTTTTATGACGCTTGTTAACCGTTATTGCTTTTAACATTGTGATACCATGGAGTAAGTCTGAGCAACCCGGCGATCGTGGATTTTAATTGGCTCCTTTCGGTAACCAGATGAATCCCACCCTGCTTGGAGAAAAACTCAGATGTCATTGTTTCAGGCGCAACACCCCTTCCTCCGCTTGCAAGTTTCACTACTCTGTCTCCTGCAAATGCGACAGTCGCTTTCCTTTCGGCGATCATGAAATCACCCTGGACTACATAACTCGCTAATGCGCCCCCGGTAGTCGGGTGTCCAAGAAGAGATATGTAAGGTAGACCGGCGTCTTTAAGATTAATAATGGCGGATATTGTTTTTGCCATTTGATAAAGAGCAACAGTGCCTTCCTGCATTCTGGCACCGCCTGAAGCTGTAACAACAATTAGTGGCATGTTTTCACTAATCGCATAATCAACGATAAGCTTCATTTTCTCCCCAAATACAGCACCCATTGAGCCGCCCATAAAGCGAAAATCAGATACTGCTATGGCAACCGGCAGATCAAACAAATCACCATAGCCAACGACTAGAGAATCTTTGGAGTCAGTGCGTTTAGAAGCTTTTTTTCTAGTGTCATAATAGTCATAAAAATTGAATCTTGAGTCTATATTTTCGGTACTGAGATTTGAGTGCATTTCATGAAATGAATCTGTATTTAGCAATAGCGCAAGGTAATCATCAGAGCCAAGTGGAGAAGGCTTTTCACAATAAGGACATGAGAAGAAGTTATTTTGAAAATCTTCTTTTGCAAAGTGTCTTCTGCAGCCAGGCCGCGTTATATTGCCCTCTGCATCTTTCTCATCATTACAAAAATGAGGCTCAGCACCATATAGAGCAATCTGCATATGTGATACTTCTGGTGTAGTCTTGCTAAAAGCATGAGGAAGCCAGCTTCTGATTTTTTTTGCAATAGCCTGATACCGGTGGTCACCTTTTTCGACTTCTCCTACCTGCTGGATTTTTTCTATAAGAACTTTTTTAAGATAATTGGTATCAGATTTTTCAAGCTCTTCAGAAGTTTTTACTAATGTTTTATTAATTAAATCCAGTGTTTTAGTTAAATATGAGGAACTATCAAGAGCCGGTTCTTTTATCACCTTATCAACAATTCCATACCTGAGCATATAGTCTGACGTAGGCTGTAATACCTCAAGAGCTTCCTCTATCTTATCGCCTGCGCGGAAAAGAATGGCAGAGCATCCCTCTGCGGTAATAACCGAGTATTCCGCCCGTGATAGCATAAATCTTCGATGTGCTAACTGAAATGCAATAGCTCCACCGCTGCCACCGCTGCCAAGCACGACGGAAATCGACTTGGTCTTGAGCGAAATCATCTTTGACTGGCAGAATGAAATTAACCAGGACTGCAATTTCTCAGCTGAATACTCAAATGGATCACCGCCTATCGTATCAACATATGTATGCAGCATTAGGTCATGATCTTCGGCGTACTCCATCATATTGTAAGCCAGCCCGTATCCATCAGCTTTTACGAGGCCGAAATTGTATTTCATCCGGTCATCATCACTTGTGGGCATTTGTTGTGCTATGATTGCAACTCTTTTACCGTTGCTTTTCAAAACACCGGTTCCTACAATAACAGCAGGGTCGTCTACAAGTTCTATTATTTTCCCGGACGGCGCTTTTAGCTCAAGTGAAAAATCTTCAAGCTCGCTGTAGGGAACGAAATCCTCATAAAGTGAATCAATAATATCCTTTGATTTTATCTTGTTATATGACCTTGCCTGCTCATGTATTAACATTGTTTTAGAAGGTCGGCTCATCTCTTTTTATCTCCAATGCTCTTTTTACTACTTTTCAGCTTATATTTGATATTTTATTCTCAAAACTGTAAATAAAACTACACTTTATTAATAATTCTCTCATGAAACCTCTGGTAGAACTTTCTCTACGAACAATCTCATTGATCTCATTGCTTCCTCATGGCTTATACCAGGGAATTTAAAGCGGCAAATAAGATTATCAACCGGAAGCTCAGCCTGATACTGCTTGATAGTTTCAATACACTCCTCTGGAGTTCCGATTATTGACTGATCTCTGGCTATATCATAGAGAATCGGGTCACTGGGATCTGACAACAGATTACCTTCCCTATCGACCATTGAGCCCCAGGACGCATATCCCTTGGCCGTATATGTTACATGTTCCTTAATTTTTTCCCATGCCTGATCTGAGTTCATTTCAGATATATACATTTCCCTTACAAGCGGCTTTTCGAAATCATCGGGATTTCTTCCATATTCTTTTAAGAGGTTGCTATGCATGTCAAACAGGTATTTAACTATAGGTATAACTCCAATGGCGGGCACATACAGTGGCGCTCCAATTCTGGCAGCTCTTCTGATAGCGGGTTCTGTAAATGCGCCTATCCATATAGGAATGGGTTGTTGAACAGGTTTTGGAGTGACATTTATATTATCTAGCTTATAGTATTTTCCTTCCAGGCTAAACGGCTCGTTGGCCCAACTTTTTGTAAGGATTTCTATCCCCTCTTCCATTCTTCCCCTTCTTTGTTTTGTAGATCTCCCAAAACCGTCAAATTCTTCCTGCCGGTAACCTAAACCTATTCCTAGTATCAATCTTCCCCCTGATATTAAATCTGCAACAGCCGCGTCTTCTGCGACTCTTATCGGGTCATGAAGGGGCAGTAGCAATACACCTGTACCGATGCGTATGTTATTAGTTCTGGCAGCGATGGCAGCGGCAGTCAAAAGAAGTGACGGACAGTAGCCGTCGTCCAGAAAATGGTGTTCTGATAACCACGCGGAATCAAATCCCATTTGATCAGCCATTGCGACTTCTTCAAGCATTTCCGCATAGAGTTCTTGATGCGATCTTTTCTGATGCGGTGGTGACTGCATAGTGTAGTAGCCTACGCCGAATTTCATTATTGACCTCCTGCAAATATATAGGCGTTAGTTGCCTATACAAGATTGATAAATGTTATTTAAAATTTGGATTATTATAACCTGAAAGCACTGATATTGTTAAATTCACCAAAAAAAATGGCTGATTTGAACGTCTGCTCAAACCAGCCATTTATAAATTTTGATTGTTATAATTTAAGCGTTAAACGACTGACCACAACCACAGGAACCTGTAGCGTTAGGGTTGCTTATGGCAAAACCCGTACCGTTAAGACCGTCATTAAAGTCCAATACACCGCCTTGGAGATAAGGTAAACTTAACTCGTCTATAGCTACTCTTACTCCGTCGGATTCAATTACTTCATCTGACTTTTCAATTTCATCGTCAAAACCCATTTCATATGAAAATCCTGAACATCCCCCAGGCACTACTCTAACTCTGAGCACAGCATTTGGAATGTTTTCCTCTGCCAGTAACTTTTTAATTTCACCGGCTGCTTTAGTAGTTACGCTAAACATTAATAACTACCTCCCTTTCTTAATTATTCTTTATTAGTATATGCACTAAGGAACACTAAGGCAATGCCTAAAATAAAAATTGCGCCGTTTGTAATAGCAGATGTCCTATGTAACCGTCTGAATTCCTTGTGTATTTTTTCATATTCAGTGCTGTTTTCATCGACGCTTCTCATCTCAGTTCTCACTGCATGTGCCTCAGGTCTGTTAATCTCGCCGGCATAAATAGCAAGACCGAGCATAATAAACAGGACAGCAATTCTTATGATGCTTCCAGCCGAGGAAAAGCTGCTCCAGAAATAAATTAAAGCAATTGAGCTTACAAGAGCCACAGCCCCACATATATATGAAACAGTGTAGTATTTCGGAAATATATCAGAAACTACATTGCCGGCCTGCTCACGAGTCAGAACCTTAAAAATGCTCGGGGCGGCAAACATGGAAAAAAAGAATATGCTCCCGATCCAGAATGTTAGTGATAACGAATAAATAAACTTTAGAGCTGTTGCCATTATTAATTAAAAGTACAGTCTTGAATAGTAATTTTGCACTGTTTGGACTCGCTTTCGAAATATGAGGCTGAGATTGATTTAAATGTTCCTTCAATATTTACAGTGCTTCCTTTTGGAGTATCCAAAATCCCTTTCTGGTCATTTGAGGTACAGAAACATTCAACAATATTTTCTCTCTTGTTTACAAATTCAACTGTGAATGTCTCATCAGCGCACAATGAGGGTACTTTTCTAATCAAATCAGCTTTCATAGATGTCTTAACCAGCTTGTCTTTATATAAATCGTCCCCACCCATAGGTTCATCCATATTCGACTCGCAAATTTCATCGACTAATATTTCCTTGGCTTCATCAGCATCGGCTGGATTTAGAATTCCAGTTAATGAAAATACAAAAACTGTCAAGATTAGATAACTCAGATATTTACTCATTGCGACCTCTTTATTCCTTTTTATTTTCCTTTTCGAACCCAATTAATTATAACATCCTATATTCCATTATTATAAATAAATATTCGGTTTTCTTCCTGAATTGTACTGTCTCTTGATATTTGGATCGGTATTTGTGTAT
>Ga0055475_10000100_pt1 | contig 11112 bp, 16 predicted proteins | sample Muzzi_CordB_D2_FD_57681 | JGI IMG/M metagenome (GOLD analysis project Ga0055475, IMG submission 57681) | Wetland microbial communities from San Francisco Bay, California, USA, that impact long-term carbon sequestration - Muzzi_CordB_D2 | ecosystem: Environmental > Aquatic > Marine > Wetlands ... | reverse complement strand
TACTTTCTTATTAATTTACGATTAAGATGAAAGAGCTGCTACTTTTTTGGATATTCTGGAAACCTTGCGTGAAGCTGTTTCTTTCTTTAAAACACCTTTGGATGCAGCTTTGCGGAGTTTTTTCTCAGTCTCAACAAGAGTTTGCTTGGCAAGAGTTACATCTTTGCTCTCAAGAGCTGATTCAAACTTTTTTAGCTGAGTCTTGAGATCAGATTTAACAACTGTGTTTCTATCTCTTTTTTTAATACTCTGACGATGTCTCTTAATACCAGATTTAATTCTTTCGGCCATTAATCAATATTCCTCCCGGAAATAATTCGCTATAGTTTAGAGGGAATTAGCCATTTGTCAAATGAATTCTATCAACTATTTCTATTTACTGCTATTAAGAACTCCTTGTTTCCCTGCGTTCCCAGAATAGGAGAAGGAATTACCCCCATAATATTGAAATTCAAATACTGTATATGCTGTTTTATCTTATCAATGACTTCATTGTGTTTATTTTCATCCCTCACAATCCCGCCTTTACCGACTTCGCCCTTTCCGACCTCAAACTGTGGCTTAATGAGCGCAATCAGCTTACCCCTGGGTTTAAGAAATTGTATAACAGCAGGAACCACCTTGGTAAGCGAGATAAAGGAAACATCCATTACTATAATATCAACAATTTCCGGAATATCCTTAGATTTCAGATGCCGGGCGTTTACTTTTTCCATTAAGATAACGCGGCTGTCATTTCTGAGCTTCCAGTCGAGCTGTCCGTAACCTACGTCCACAGCATATACTTTTTTAGCCCCGTTTTGAAGCAAACAGTCGGTAAATCCACCTGTGGAAGCTCCTATATCAAGCGCTATTTTATCAGATACATCTATTTTGAAAACCTCAAGTGCGGCTTCAAGCTTGAGGCCTCCGCGGCTTACATATTTCATCGAGGATTTTTTTACATCTATCTCGACATCATTGTTGAATGAAGTTCCCGGTTTATCAGCTTTTTGTCCGTTCACATAAACCACACCCTCCATAATTAGCGCCTGAGCATGGCTTCTTGACTCCGCCAGGTTTCTTTGAAACAAAAGAACATCAAGCCTTTGCTTTTCATTAGATTTCGACATTGGGATATTTGTATCTGGTTACTAAAAATTTCGGTTTGATAAGTATACTGCGATCTCTCTTAGCGGAGTCGCTTTCTCATCTAAATCTTTTATGGACTTCAGCGCTCTCTTGGTGAGGTCCTCAGCTTTTTTTTGGGATTTTTTAAGACCTACAAGTTCAGGATATGTGGTTTTTTTATTGCGGGCATCAGTCCCTGTTTCCTTACCTGTATCTTTTCCACCTTCAACATCCAGCACATCATCTATTATTTGAAAAGCGAGTCCAAGAGATTTCGCATATGTAGATAATTTTATGATTTCCTTATCGTTAGCTCCGCCTATCTTTGCTCCAGTAGTTACAGCGAATTCAATTAGAGCGCCAGTTTTTAGAACATGCATTTTCTCTACCTGGTCTACAGATACATCATTGATTCCCTCAAGAGCCAAATCGATAGCTTGCCCCCGTATCATTCCGCTTGAACCAGCTGCCTTAGATAGTTCAGCTACTACTTCAACAAGAACTTTAGGACGTATCCCTGCTGACAGTCCTTCTTTTATAACCAGGTTAAATGCGTCAGTGAGAAGCGCGTCACCCGCCAGGACTGCTACAGCCTCGCCATAGACATTGTGGTTCGTAGGAACCCCCCTTCTTAATGAATCATCATCCATACATGGCAGATCGTCATGTATGAGTGAATATGTATGTATCATCTCGAGCGCGCAGGCTATTGGAAGGACAGTTTCATCTTTTCCGCCAAACGCTTCGGCAGCGGCAATCATCAAGATGGGTCTTAACCGTTTTCCGCCCGAAAGCGCACTGTACCTAATTGATTCCTCAAGCGGGGTTATTGACTTGGGGGAATACTTCAAAAGAGAGTCAAGTTTTCTATCGACTAACTCTCTTTTTGTAGCCAAATAGCTTTTAACATTAAATCCCATAACTGTTAGTCTTCGGTATCGAAATTCTCAGTTGTTAATTCACCATTATTCTGTTCTATAAGAATCTTTACTTTCTTTTGTATCTCGTCCAATTTTTTATGTGAGTAAGCAATCAATTTCGTCCCTTCTTGAAACAATTTAATGGATTCTTCTAGCTCAAGGTTTCCTGTTTGCAGTTTGTCTACAATTTCTTTTAGATCATTCATTGAGTTTTCAAATGATTTCATAAAACAGTATTGTATCTCTGATAGATTCAGTATACAAGAATGCTTTTGTTTTATTGAATATTATTAGGAAAGAAATATCCACAGTTAACTGTAAAATTAAAATATTGCTACTAGATAATTAAGAGTGTTTCAATAAAAGCAGTTTGAAGAGATTAAAGAATATGGTAAATCAAAAAGTGAATAAATGTTCCAGCTCTAAAAAATGTTCCGGTTGCCGCTAAGTTTAATAAATGTTGTATAGAATAAGGGGGATAAATCTTATCCCCCTCCCCTTGTTCATTTTAAATATTCATCTATGATGAATACTGATTACATGCTATCTTCTCCACTGCTATCTTCGGAGCTGCTTCCATCGCCAGAGTCTGCAGGTGTTTCTTCCATGCTTCCTGTATCAGCAGGCGCTTCTTCCATACTTCCGGTATCAGCAGGCGCTTCTGCAGGAACTTCTTCAACTACAACCTCTTCGGTTACTTCAGCATCACCAGCAGGTTCTTCTGCCTGTTGTGGGCATCCTGCGAGTCCTAAAGCTAAAACAAGTCCAGCAAACAATATGAAGCTTCTTAACATAGATACAATACCTCCTTTAAGTTTTTCGTACTAGTTGTTTTACAGCAGGGCGATATGACTCACCCCTACATATCAATCTACAATATTTATTTAACGAAATCCATAACAATTTGAAAATAGTAGGACCAGTCGTCTAATTGTAGTTTTGGTCTATATCCGTTGCATCATCTGACTGATCATACTCACCGGGCTCGACTTCCTCCATAAATTCTGGATCCGGATCTTGATATTCTTGCTCAGGATAGTCTTCGTTTTCAATATATTCCTCATATTCAGGCTGATCATAATTTTCTTCTGTATAATTTTCTTCCATATCCTGATAATATTCCTCATCCTGTGCAATCGCTGGAAAAGTATGTAGAAATGTTATGCTTAAAAATAAAAATACTAAAACAAACGACAAAAGCCTTTGTATCTTAACTATTAAAGACAATGTTCTTTTAGACATGTATCCGCTCCTGGATTCATCAAGACAAATTTCACTATGATTTTAATCATTTTTGAGTCAATCCACAAGCAATTCTTTTATAGTCCATCACAAACAGGATAATTAATATTAATCTAGTTATGAAAGCACATTTCGAACTAAAAAGTTTAATCCAGTATATTGGCAACAAAAGCCTTCATTCTTACAAATCGATAGAGGGAACATACCTATTCAAAAATTTTGTTCTGTTTATAGATTATGCACAGGAACATCCCAGCGACCCGCCGGGACGTTTCAGAATACAGATAGATCAAGAAACCGCGAAGTTTCCTCTGGACACATTTTCAAACAGAACAAGAGAGATCGCCCTCAGAGATTTTCTGTCCCGTACTTTCTATCATGCAATTAGAGCTTTTTCCCCAGACGATTTTATTATATTTGAATATCCCGGGCAGGAAATTATAGAACGGACGTCTGCTTTCGTAGATTCTTCATTTGTAGAGGTCAGATTTGAGGCAAAGCTCTACTCAAACGGGAATATCCTTGGGACTGAAGATGTAGAAGATTTTTTATTTCTACGCTTACCTCAAATTGTTGAATCATCACTTATATTCAATAACATCGAGAAAGAAAAGCTTTACAAGCACATTGAAACATCTGAGGATGCTGATTTTCTCAGAATTGAGCTGGAAAATCTCCGACTTATAGCTTTTATAGCTGAAGACAGTATTTTGCCGAGAATATCAGAGGAGAATCAGTTGCCTTTAAACGAAAACGAGTCAATACCATTTAGATCGCCGTACAATTTAAAAATGGATGTTGAGCTTCCAAATAGAGGTCAGATCTCGGGAATGGGAATACCAAGAGGGATTACGTTTATAACCGGGGCGCAAGTCAGCGGTAAATCTACCCTGTTAAACGCTATACAGATGGGTATTTATAATCACATACCGGGAGACGGCAGGGAATTTGTGGTTAGTAATCCTAATTCCGTTAAAGTTCACTCTGAAAAAGGAAGGAATATTAATAACGTAGACATTTCAGCTTTTTTACCGGCGCTGGAAGACGCTAACTGTTATTCGACCGCCCATTCTGATAATATTATTTCTGAAGCGGCTAACATAATCGAATCTATCGAAATAGGCGCAGACGTTTTACTGCTCGATGAAGATACTTCGGCTCCCGGTTTTTTATTACAGATTGGAGAGAACAATGCTAATATTTCAAATGAAGCGACTCCTGTAATTCCTTATATCTACAAGGTTAAGAGCCTTTTCAGAGAATATATGATTTCGACCATCATGGTAATAGAAGATCCTCAAGGCTCATATCAAGCTGCTGATTTTGTTATACGCATGAAGGACAATAAAGCTGAAGACATCACGCTTGAAATAAAAGATGAAGCGGAACAAGTCGGGACTAATGAGAATTTTGGTTTTATTCAGGAACGAATTCCTAATTTTGGCAATACTGCCGATTTAAAAGAACCGGATAATATTGCTAATGAAAATGTGGCATTATCTTCAAAAGAAGAGATGAGATTTATCGAGCAGATTGTTTCAGCTTCACAGCTTTTTGCAATTGAAAAAGCTATTGAATACTCAAAGAAATACATTGACGGAAAAAAAACATTCAGACAGGTTACAAGCCTTGTAATGCTCGATATAGGCCGGTCCGGATTAGACATCCTAGACTCGGACCTCTCTGGTAACTATGCCGAGTTTCGAAGAATAGAACTTGTTTCAGCCCTAAACCGGCTCAACTGTCTGAAAGTTGAGCAAAAATAAATAGAGATTATTTTAGACCTTGCCGGTTCTCCTGAACGCATTTCGTCAATTACAATATTATCTCAACCAGAAACACTGAATCCAGTCTTTAATATATCTAAAAAGTCTCCGTCGTCACATTACTAGGTGTACAATTAGAAATATTGACCGATTGCAATTTGACTGTTGCCCCCGCCCCTGCAGGAGGAACTGTAACATTTATAGTTACATTACCAGATTGATCAGCCTGTGCGGTAGTCAGGATTTTAAAATTATTTATTCCAGCCTGTAACCCTGCACAGATATTGTTTCCACTTGTATTTCCTTCACTGAATCCCCAGATAAAGCTAACTTGGCCGCCTGGAGTATGACCAGTAGAAGTAAGAGTATTCTGGCCTACTGATCCCGGATTCATTGCACTGAGCACTGGCGGAGTAGGCCCTGCCGGAGGATCAATTGTTTCAGTTGTCACGTTACTTCCTTCACACGGCGTCATATCAACTGCCTGTAATTTGAAAGTAATTCCTGCAATAGATTTAGGCAGATTTCGTGTTAATGTTGCCGTGCTGAAACTGTTTGCCGTGATTGTAGTTACAGTTCTCGGGTTAATAATGCCTGCAACCAGACCGCTGCATATGTCGTCTGCATTATCATCTCCTTCAGCAAAACTCCAGATGATTCTTACGGGACCATTTGGAGTAGCTCCAGTAATTGTAAACGTATTCTGCTCTCCAGCTCGGCCCGGATCCAAAGGAAGAAGTGTTATAGTGGGAACTACTTCCAAATTAAACGAAGCAGTGCAATTACTATCGCTACTCATAGTAACACTGGCATCTGTGCAATCAGCGTCTCCTGACCATCCGGCAAAAACCGATCCTATGTCTGGGATCGCTGTTAAATTTACAACGGTATTCTCGTTGTATAAAGAGCTGCAATCTTGACCACAATCTATTCCAGGAGGATGTTATTAATGAATGCGCAGTTTGTTATTTCGGTTGGGCACTATTACCATCGAACAGGCTATTGGCAATCAAATCTACTGTACTATTGAATGCATTATAAATAGCACCGCCAAAAGTAGCACTATTATTTTCAAATACGCATGAGTCAATAGATAAATTTGTAGAAATTAAAATTGCTCCACCAATTGCTGCTGAACCATTAATAAGCTTTAAACCGATTATTGATATGACATTTAAAAAGCCATCTGCATCAAAGATTCTGCTATTCATCTGAGCGTCTATAGTTATTACATCAGCGCCGGGTCCGGTTATTGTAACGGAATCGTTGATAAGCATCAGACCCGAAGTGAGAAATATCGTCCCGGAAAGCCCTGCCTGAAATACAATATCATCATCTACGGCCGGGGTCGCATTTGAATCCAGTATTGCCTGACGCAGAGATCCAGGGCCTGAGTCATTTAAGTTTGTAACGGTGAAGGTTGCTGCAAAAGCAGTGCTAGATAGAACAATAAATGAAATTAGAAAAACAGGACAGGTAAACAATCTTGTAAACAGCGAAATATTTCCCATACCGCATCTCCTGTGAGGACATCTTTACTGAATATGGGAACAACCACCTGATTTCATCCTAACACTCTTAGTTTCAACTGTAAATAGTTTATATAGATATACTTAATTGCATATACGTCTAAAATGTATATGCATTTAACGGACTGGATATAAAAAACCCGTTCAATCTTGGATATGAATGAACGGGTCTGTAGTTTACTTTTTCTTGTTAAGTTTAGTCTTTGTAAGCTGCAACGGTGTTTTGCATAACTTCGACGTTGCTCTGTTTTCCGGCGGCTCCGGGAACTATGATAGGCAAGTCGACTCCGGCGTCGCGGTATTCCTGAAGTTTAGCTCTACAGCGGTCTGCCGGACCGACTAGCGCTACAGAGTCGAGCATTTCAGTTGTGAACACATCAGCAGGCTTTTCTCCAGCCCTTATCTTATCTATCGCATCTCCGTATCCGTTGTTAATCATTAGTCTCTGATAAAACGGGAAGTTCAAGTAAGGTGAAAACCCTTTTATTCCAGCCTGCTGGGCAAGCTCGAGGTCGTCCGAAACGATTGATGGGATACCAAGAGTTATATCTATCTCAGACGGATCGCGTCCTGCGGCTTTTGCTCCCTCGGCAACGTATCCTCTGAGTGTGGACACATAATCAGTGGTAGACATATATGGCATTAGGCCGTCTGCAACTTCTCCGGCAAGGGTAGCCGCTCCTTTTGAGAGTCCCGCGATATAAACCGGAACTTTTGGCTGCTCACGCTTCAAAGTTAGCTGTGGAGCGGTTCCGTCCAGAAAGGCTTTTACCTGAGTAACATAGTCTCTCATCGACTCAACAGGATCGCCCATGTCTATCTCATAACGGTCGTTTACGGGTTTGTGGCTCACGCCAAGTCCGAGCATCATTTTACCGCCTGTAATTTCCTGAATGGTAAGAGATGTGGCCGCGGCCATTACTGCCTTCCTCATATAAATGTTAGTAATCCATGTTCCTACTTTTATGTTGGATGTTGCTTCGGCAAATACCTGAGCATTCGTCAGCGCATTAAAAGGCGGGACTTCGGGAGATAAAATTGCTTCAAACCCTCCCCCTTCCGCTGTTTTCGCGAGTTCTCTTAAATCGCTCACACTGCAACCCCATACCGGGGAAATAGTTGCTATTCTCGGCATATCTACTCTCCTTTATTGTTTTAATATTGATTTATAACGTCTCTATAGTAATCAGGCCTTAACAGCGACTCATCTCCGCTGTTTAGGACAGTCCTTATTTCAGATAAAACTTTTTCCTTATCTTCGGGGAATTTGGCTTTGATCGGCAGGTAGTTAGACACGTGATTGGAAAAGAAATAACCGCCCGTAAGCACAGTATTTTCGACCAGGACCTCAAGTTCTTTGATCATCTGAAACTTATTGGGCAGCTCAAACTCACCCCTCATCATTTCATCATAGAGTGGCGCTCCCGGGCGTACCTGGAGCGACAAGGCGCCTACATATTCAGGGTCGGCCCCGGTAAGGAGTTTACCCGTGGCTTCAGCATGCTGAAGGCTTCTGCTAGTACCGCCCATACCGAGAAGAACCATCGCTGAGTTCATAATACTGGCTTCTTTTAATATTCTTGACGCCTTTACAGTTTCTTGGTGATTAGCTCCTTTCTTAATTCTTTCCAGCACCACATCGTCCCCACTTTCAAATCCTATATAGACCATGTCCAGGCCGTGGGCTTTTAGCTCTTTTAAGTTTGCCGCGCCCTGGCGGAGAATGTCTCCGACATTAGCGTACATTCTTATCCGCTCAATCTGGGGATTTCTCTCTTTAAGATAGTCCATTATCTCTATCAGCTTGTTCTTGGACAATACGAGAGCGTTTCCATCGGCTATGAACACCCGCTCATCAATAAGTGCGGATTCTGTAGCCGTATCAATTATTGATTTAATCTCGTCCATTGGACGAATGCGGAACTTCTGCTCGTCCTTACGGTACATAGCGCAGTATGTGCACTGGTTATGTGAGCACCCGATTGTCGCCTGAAGTATAAAACTCTTGGCTTCGCTTGGGGGCCTGAAGAAAGGATTTACGTACTCAATCACATATATTAAGGTAACAAAATCGCCGTTTTTTGCAAATAAGGCGCTTGAGTCTTTACAAAATATTAAGAGTTGTTATAATTTCTGCCACTATGAGCGAAGAACAGAAAAAATCACCTCTAGAATTGGAACCGCACGAGAAAGAAGCATTCTGGTATGTAATAGGTGTGCCAATTTTAATAGCTTCTATTGTGATACTTGCAGGATTGACCCACGTAGTCTTGCACCCTTAAGCGGTTATCCATCTTACAAGTATTGAGACAATATCATAGGGATCTAGCACGCCCCCAGTATTGTCTTTATATTCATATTCCTGCCCTTTTATTGAATAAGAAATTTTAAAAAGCTGTGTTACCTTGGAATGAGAGCTTTTTGTATCCAGGTTCCTGGATCTTCCTATAACTGTGACTAGTTGTGGGTCTTCATCAAAGAACACCACTATTTTAAGAGGTGATATTAAACAAAACCCGCCTCTTCTTCCGGGTATATCAAGAAACATCTCTAAAAATTCCTTTGGTATATTATAAACAGATAAGACTTCGGAGTTCGAAGCGGTATTGTAAATCAATGCCGCTTTTTCACTTAACGATAGAAAATTCTCTAAAACCTCTAAGTAAATATCATCGGAGCCATTGCCTGAAGCTTCAGCGCTTTTCCTCTTTTTGTTGAGATTACTCTTTGCAATAGCTGATATCTCCGCTTCAAAATTCTTTTTCATTTTGTTATCCGAAATTATTAAGCAGGCTCTTTCAGTTCTTTCAATATCCCGGTTAGATCGCTTCTCTGATCCCTGAAGATATCTTTATAATAAATCAGGGAACTGTCTTTAAGTTCAATAAGCTCCCTTACGGCCCTGATGTCTTTTCCCCCCGGATTGATAAGGAGCGCACCTTTGAGTTTCCCTTCTTTAAAAGAAAAACATCCCTGAGGATTATCTACCTCGCCTCTTGCAACAGTTTCATCTCCGTATTCCAAGGCACCTATAAACATTAGCATAGTTCCAAATATTTCCGTATCATAAGCTGTTACCTGAGAGAAAGCTTCATGCGCTCCGGCCATATTTCTCCCGGCAGTCCGGCCCTGAAACTGCGCGCTCTCAATGTGGCCAGTCGAATGCCTAATACCTAGAACCAGGTCATTAAATTCGGCGACATCACCAGCGGCATAAACATCCGAAACAGTTGTTTCCATAAATTCGTTAACTACAATACCTTTATCAATTTGTAATCCTGAGTTTTCAAGAAAACCGGTATTTAACGTGATTCCTATGCCGACTCCGAATAAGTCTCCAAATATCTGCTCACCTTTATCCGTTTTGACTGATGTGGCGAGCCCACTCTTTGCTGTGAATTCTATTGCCTTCTGTTCGGTATGAAGAAAAACGCCGTTATCCGCAAGTAGTTTTGTGAAATATCCGCTGACTTCCTTTGGCACCAAATTCTCCCAGGGATATTTTTCCATCATCACAAGATTCACAGACAGACCAAGCTCCCTTAATGCCGCGGCAAGCTCTATGCCAATAAAACTGCCTCCAATCACAACTGCTTCGCTGGCGCTCCCTGCGGCCGCCCTTATTTTTTTTGCGTCATCGAGTGTTCTGAGATAGTAAATCCTTCTCAAATCACTTCCCGGGATATGAAATTTTAACGGAGATCCGCCTGTACATATAAGGAGTTTTTCATATGAAATCTCCTCCCCGCTTTCAAGACATATTGAACTGCTTTCCGTATCCAGCGAGGATGCACTTTTATTGCTAAGAAACGTAACATTGTTGCTTTCGTAAAAATCCTCTTTTACAGTGAAAATTTTCTCTTCGGGATAGCGTCCCTGTACAAATCCTTTTGATAGTAGCGGCAAGGAATAAGTTCTGTAGGGCTCTTTCCCTACAACTGTAATTGCACCCTCTTTATCTTCCTGCCTGATACCGCGCACTGCCCAGCTGGATGCAGCCCCGGCACCAATAATTAAGTATTTAGATTCCATAGTCGAGCTAATTATAATCTTTTATGCCCATACGTAAAGCAGTTTTATATGAAGCCATCACAATGTAAAGAATTTTTATAAATTTGAAAAAATACTATATTGACTTAAAGATAAGAAATGAACTATTATGAGAAAAAATTATCAGGAGGCAAAATAAAAACATTATTTTTAATAGTATCAGTTCTAATAGGCCTGTCTGCATTCACCACAGCACATGCTAAAAGCTGTACTGAGGAAACTATTGTGGGCGAATGGAGGGAAACAGGGATAATAAGGCTTCATGGCAATTCAAGGATGACGGCACAATAAGCTGCATTGGTAAGTGTGACTATGGAGACATGCCACAGGCTTATGAAGTCGATGAATCAACTATAACTATAATATGGACAAAAGAGGGAAAAAGAGTTCATAGATGCGACATGGTAGGTCCCATGCTTCAAATCGGAAAATACCAATTTAACAAGATATAAAAAGAACTGGGTATCGGCTTATATAATTTAAACCGATACCCTG
>Ga0055475_10000098_pt1 | contig 11154 bp, 10 predicted proteins | sample Muzzi_CordB_D2_FD_57681 | JGI IMG/M metagenome (GOLD analysis project Ga0055475, IMG submission 57681) | Wetland microbial communities from San Francisco Bay, California, USA, that impact long-term carbon sequestration - Muzzi_CordB_D2 | ecosystem: Environmental > Aquatic > Marine > Wetlands ... | reverse complement strand
GACACCGTAGCCCCATTTCTCTTTTTTCCAAATATCGAAAGGAACTATCAATGTGTAGTCTCGTTGCAATGTCTTGGCGGTGAATTCATCGCGTAGAAACAGCTCTTGCGTGGTCGTTATGCTGCTGCATTTTCCCAGTTCATCGGTGATCGCCGTCGAGCCGGTGCGGCCGCGCGTCAGTACGACGAATTTGCTGCTGATCATCGTGGCTTAACCGAGCAATTCCGGTTTTTTTGCGAGCAGGGCCGCCAATTCCGCCGAGTGCCGCTGGCTGGCGGTTACGATCTCGCAGATTTTCTCCACGTTTCGACGGTCGACACGCGCGCCGATGGGCAGTTGCAGGCAACTTGCGCAAACCCGCTCCGTCACGGGCAACCTTTCAGCGGTGCCTGACGGGTTGTCGAGAAAACCGACACACCGGTGCGTGCCCGGGTAGAAATATCGTCTTGCATTGATGTTTTCGGCTTTCAGGATGGCCAACAAGGTATCCCGAGACAGGCCGAATTCGGCCTCGTCTATTTCGCAGACGACATACTGGTAGTTGGAAACGGTAACACCGGCCGGCCGGATCAGTCTGAGACCCGGTATGTTGCTCAGGCCTTTTTCATATTCGCAAAACAGGTCTTCGTTGTTCTGTCTGTTGCGGGGAAAGTCCTCGAGGCTCAGCAGGGCGATGGCGGCCTGCGCTTCGGACATTCTGGCGTTTGCAACCTTGGTTATGTTTACGGCCTTGTGGTCTCCGTAACTGGGCCGGATGTTGCGGCACCGGTCGGCCAATTCATCGTCGTCGGTACAAATGCAGCCACCCTCGGTCGCATTCAGGATCTTGGTTGCATGAAAGGAAAAGACCTCGATATTGCCAAAACCCGCAACCGGTGTGCCTTCGATCTCGCACCCGAAGGCGTGCGCCGAATCAAAATACAACTTCAAGTCACGAGATCGCGCAAACTCTTCCAGGGCGACAGGGTTGCAGGCGCCTCCCCACAGATTGACCCCCATAACTCCACTGACGTGCTCGTCAACCAAATCATCCAGTCGCTTAATGTCCATTTGATGGGTTTGTGGGTCGATGTCGCAGAAGACAGGCTCCATACCTGCCCAACTCAGCGATTGGGCGGAAGCGATGAATGTAAAGGAGGGCATTATGACTTTGCCTGACAGCCGCATTGCTTCTGCGGCGATAATCAACCCAAATGTCGCATTGCTCACGCACATGGCGTGCTTGACGCCCAGAAAGCTTTCCAGTTTTTCTTCGAGTTCAGTTAGCAGGGGTCCGTTATTCGCATAATACTGTCGTTGAAATATTCCACGAAACGCCGTTTCATAGCGGTCCCATTCCGGGAAGTAAAGTTGCCCGACAGGAGTGGGTTTATCGAGTATCGGCCGTGCCCCGAGGACGGCAAACCGTTCCTCCAAGCTTTTATTCATCTTCGTGCCTGCTCAATCGTTTGGATATCTCCGTGGCATTCTTATGAATAAACTTCAAGATGCATACAATTTCTTTAATGTCGCCATTGCTTACCAGCTGCCCACACGGCATGTTCATAAAACGCTCAGCCAACTTGTCCGTCAGCGGGAGCTCGCACGAAACATAGGGAAAATCCATGTTTTTCCGATGCAAAGGCGGGTAGTAGTGCTCGCGCGCGAGAATATTTTCTGCATTGAGCACCCTCACAGTGTGTTTCCTGCTCAAAGGCCACTCGTCGAGGATTTCGACGACGATATTCTTGTAGCCGTTCTTCAGGCTTTCATCAAACTCCAACAGCCGAATACCCGGAACGTCGTCAAGCAAAGATCGATAGGTATGGTAGCGCCTTCTGTTGCGGTCGATTTGCGCAGATAAATCGTCCAGGCTGGCCAAAGCCATGGCTGCGTGCAATTCGTTGAGTTTCGCATTCATGCCGCCGGGGATACCAATGGTGTCGACTTGAACAAAACCGTAGGTCCGCAATGAGGCCAGTTTTCGCGCCAATTTCTCATTATCGGTTGTGAGATATCCACCACCGAAACCGTTGAGCAATTTACAGGCATGCATCGAGAAACATTCAGCCTCACCAAACTTTCCGACTTTCCCGGCGTGGGTCGTTTCATATACGGATTCAACGGAATCAAAAAGAACGGGTATTCCGTGCGCCTTTCCACATTCGACCAGCTCCTCGCTGTTACAGCAGTTCACGATGGGGTGTACCGCCATGATCAGGGCGGTTTCACTATTGATGCACGGTTCGACCGTCTCCGCGGTCAAGGCCAGAGTGCCTGGAGCGACTTCACAAAAGCGTGGCTTCAGTCCCGCCCAGGCCGCAATATCGGGCATTCTACGGTAGGTCAGCGACGGCATGATGATTTCGCTCTTACCCCTCAGGGAAAGTGCACGAATTGCCAAGACCAGTGCCCACATGCCGCTGGAGAACGTGATGCAAAAGCGGGTCTGGTGGAGTCTTGCCAAACGCTTTTCCAGCAGTTTGACGTTGGGGCCGTTATTCGTATATTGGTTTTGGTCAAAAGAAATCTTACTGTATTTGAGGAAAGCATCGATATCTGGGCGCAACAGATTTGATGTCGATTTTGGGGTTGAGAATAAGCGTTCGCCCCCGAATATCGCCAATCCTTTGACGTTTGTTTTTGCAATCATCTTTGCAGCACTCTGTGAAATGTCCGATCCCCTAGTGCAAAAACCTTTCCAATTCCGTGTCTTTTAATTCTGCCAGACACTTTGTGACTATAGAGGGGTCAAGCAGATTTGGCCATGGCTTCCTCAATTCCGGGTTTTTGAATACCGACCGATTGCTTTCGTCGTGCCGGGCGTGGGCGTGTTCGATAAAGTCACGGGTCTGCTGCTCGTATGGCAAGCCAAAAAACTCGAACAGGTTCTCCGTGCACGTCTCGGTTTCCCGAACCAGGTCTTCATACCTTATGATTCTGAAGCGATGCGGGAAGGTTTCTTCGAGACGCAACGCCTGACTCGTAACAGCTTTCCAGTCGTCAAATCCCCAGAACTCACCAGGTCCGGTTTTGCGGCAATTCCCGGTCCTCCATTCTGTCATTGGATCGGCATCAGGAGGGAACTCATATGGATTCGTTAGCCAGGAATAAATTGTAGCGCATGGGTGGCGAACAATATGCACAAAGCGAATGCGGGTGTTGAGTCTTAAAATGCCGGGCACCAGGTGATGGAACCTGGTCGATTTTATGAAGAGATGCTTTGGATGCTCCTCTTTGATTGTGAACTCCGGCACCAAACCTTGTCTTCTCAGATACTCCTGATCCAGGTATTCCGATTTCGTGTCGTAGACGTCTCTGAATAATTTTGCCCAGTCATCGGCCGTACTTGTTTCGTCCAGCGCGTTCTTGAATTCGTAGGAAAAGAGGGGGCAAAACTTTAGTCTGACATCGGGTGAAGAGGCAAAAATTTGCGAAAGCCAGGTCGTTCCCGAACGTGGCATGCCAGCGACCCAACCGATCTTCAGGTTTTCTGACCCAAAATTCGATGTCATAGTCACGTATTTCCAATCTGGAGATTCATCAATTCATGCTGAACGTGTGTTTCGTGAACAGGTTTGCTATACGGCGGACCAACAGCCCTGTCACAACACGCTTTTTCGCCCTTCAGTTTGCGATCGCGTAATCAATGCATCAAATCGATACGAAGATGCGTAAAACTTACTTGGCATGGTTGAAAACTCCACCTTCCATCCTGTCGTCGCAGTCAATCGTTCAAATTCGGCTCTGGTGCGCCACATTCCTATAGCGGTTCTACAATCGGACAACTCTTCCATACTTGGTTTTCGTGTTTTGTAAAAGTCGCCTGCATGATCCCTGTCTGGCATGCTCCCTATGAAAATAGACTGTATATTGTTAAATTTGCTAAATAATATGGACAAGATTTGCGTTATATCCCGGTCATGGAAATATTGGAAGCCTGCATAGCAAAGCATTTTTGTAAACCGTCCGGGCGCTTGCTCCTGCAACAGGTACTCTTTTGCCGCCTGCGCTAAGAATTGATAATTGGGTGGTAACTCGAAGTTTTTCTTTGCCACCGTGATCAGGTGTTCAGATATGTCCACACCCTGATAACCATGGCAGGAATCAAACAGGAACCTTGACAAAACGCCGTTGCCACACGCCAATTCGAGCAAAACATCATCCGTTGTCAGCCCAAGTCCCGACTGAATTGCCGCAATAATCATTTCTATCTGCTCATCTGCAACGGGAACGCCTCGAACGGTGCGGCAAATTTGTCCTAAAAAATCTCCTGGATCACAGGTCCTGGCATGTTCGTCATAACTGAATGCTGGATAGGAAAGGTCGTCGTTTGGCATCAGCATTATCCGGTTTATTCCAATAATTGTGTTCCAATAAAGCCACGAAAAGTAATCAAGTCGCTGTAAGCTTTAGGGCTAGCCTAGCCACCTCTTCTACCTGATGTTTTTCCATACGCTGATCTATTGGAAGAAACAATGTCTGGTGGACAAGAGATGCCTCAATACTATTGTCTCTGATTCTGGGTAAAGCATCTGGCCAGTAGGTCGCAGTAAAGACATTGTGCTTGGCCAAATCCTTTCTCGTTTTAATGATATTACACCCCCTCAAGGTTAGCGGATAACATAAAGGCACGTCGTTGTCACCCAGCGTCCAGTGTGTCTCATTAACGGCGTCGAGCATCTGTGCCATTGTTTTGTAGTTTCTTCTCCTGCTTTCGATCACCTGGTCCCATCGAATGCTCTTCATCAAGCGTTGTGTCAACCGCGACATAGCCAGTGGCGCAGTATTACTCAACGATTTTCGTGCCTCGTCAAAAAATGCATACCCTTCTCCCGCAGAATGGGCCATGCGAAGCAGTAAATGCGTCATGCGATTAAACGACCCTCTATCCTCTCTTGCCGGTGCTGTGATGCGTAGTTTCGGAGATGCTTTCAGTAGCCCACCATCTGGTAAGCCGACAAATTTGCGAGGTGAATATATCGCCGCCAAGGCATCCGCCCGCGGTGCGAACAACGCGTGACTGTTGTCAATGATCAAACGTTCGGGTGAGATATCTTCAATCAACCGAAAGACATTTTTTTGGCAGAGACCAAAGTAGTTGACATAGAGGACGGCATGCCGGTCTGGTATTGTCCGTGGCAAGCTTTTCGGATAAAGGAGATCATCGAGTTCATAAGCTTCAACTGTGACTCCCGCGTCAACAGCTGACTGAAATATGGAATCACAAATATAAGCAGGCAGCAATACATGGTTGATCTCATTGCACTCAAAGGTGGCTCGAATTGCTGCACGTCCGGACTGGAATCTAATCGTGTCGGTGAATGGATCACCATAGTCGGGCAAGTCCAGACCAAAGTATCCACCAATTTCCTCAATTGAAGGTTCTGCTTTTCCATTGATCGTCACGTTCCAATACTCAACCTCGTTATGCACCGTTGCCGCATTCACGACAATTGATACTTACAGATTAGCTCCAAATGACCATTTCTGGAACAACCGTGGCGCCGGTTTGGTCTCGCAAAACAGGAAAACTGTTTGCGGTGTGAATCGTCAAGCTCGAGAAGGAGCGTCCAGATTGCGGCGGTGGCGATTGTTCTTGAAACATTTGAATGATCTCCTCATTCAACCATGGGGCCGGGGATAATGCGTTTGACAAATCCGGACCGTCGCCTAATCTTCTGCAAAAACAATAAAACCTTGTATTTGAGCGGAAGCGACTTATAAATGACCTTACGATTTCTGGAACGATATGTTGCCTGTTCCTGCGCGCTTTTGCTGCTCCAGATGCCGCGACCCGTAACGCGGTAACAACTCATGACACTGGGCAGGTTCTTGATCTTTCCACCCTTGCTCAACATCATGTGCATCAATAAGAAGTCGCCCAGGGCGTAATCCTTTTTGAACTCGGGTGGCAGAAAGGAACCCCGGTCATGATAGATGTTCCGCCAGACCAGGCTGGAAGTGTGTACGTACAACGAATGCCGGGCCAGCAGCAGGTCCAGCAGGTTCCAGGTGTCGTGGTCCGGGCTGATCACGCTTTGCTGGCCGGTGACTTCGTCCTTCAAGAGCGTGTTGCAGCTGCAGCCGACAAAATCGCCCGGGTTCTTATCGAGAAAGGCGACCTGTCGCGCCAATTTGTGCTGCGATGTCCAGTAGTCGTCGCCCGCCAGCAGGCACCAGTACCGGCCGTTGACCGGCGGGCGGTGGTAGAGGATGGACTTTTTGCCGTAGCCCTGGTTGACCGGGCTGGTGAACACCCTGATTTTATCCGGGTACCTGGCGCTGTAGTCGGCGAGGATGGCCGCGCTGTTGTCGGTCGAAGCATCGTCCAGGCAATAGATCCGGCTGGAATAGGGCATTTCCTGCATCAGGGCGCTCTCCAGCGCCTCCGCGACGGTGGCTTCGTGGTTGTAAACCGCCATGACGATGCTGATATCTTCCGCTTCGCCGGGTTTCGGGTCGTTGCTCATGGCCGTCGTCCGGCCCAGGCCGCGGCTGCCATGCCGGCGACGAGCTTCACGACCCCTCCTGTGAAACCTGCCATGTCCAATCCAGTTTCGGCCTGATCAGGCCTTGCGCCGGCGTCATGTGACCACCCACTGTTTTTACGGTATGTTCCACTTCGAACGCGATGGCCTCCTCGAGGCCAAAGAGCAGTTCCCTGCGGTTCTGGACAAACATCAAGTGAATTTTGTACGCCCCTACATTCAGGAGATTGGGCGGGAAAACACATCGTGCCGAATACCTGCCGGGTTCCGCATCACCTTCGTCATCCGACGACAAAAAAACGCCTGTCGCGAACAGGCAGATGCCGTCGAGCGTATACAGACGCAAAGCACAACTGATTTTCTTGCCCGCCTCCTTGTTGACGAACCCAACTGAAAACTCGATGCCGGACTCGATGTCGATCACGGCGCCGTGCAAGGGCCTGACGGCAATCGATTCGACCCCGATGTAACGGTTTCCCGGGGCCTCGGCGCCGCTCCAGACAATCTCTTTCCTGTCGAGGATGCTGGCCCCGAGGTATTGCTCGACCGCCTCCTCAGCCGCGCCCATGAACGCCATCTGGCCGTTTTCGAGCAACATGCCCCGATTGCAGAGGGTCTTTACCGCCGCCATGTTGTGGCTGACAAAGAGCACGGTTTTTCCTTCTTTGCCGACCGACTCCATCTTGCCCAGGCATTTCTTCTGGAACCGCGCGTCACCGACCGCCAGCACTTCGTCCACGATCAGTATTTCCGGCTCCAGGTGCGCGGCAATCGCAAATGCGAGCCGAACGTACATCCCCGATGAGTAGCGCTTGACCGGCGTATCGAGAAATCTCTCCACCCCGGCAAAATCGATGATTTCATCGAACTTCCGGCTCACCTCTCTGCGGCTCATTCCCAGGATGGAGCCGTTGAGAAAAATGTTTTCACGGCCGGTCAATTCAGGGTGGAAGCCGGTGCCGACCTCGAGCAGACTGGCGACCCGGCCCCGGATGGTGACTCTGCCGGTGGTCGGCTCGGTAATCCTCGACAGCACTTTCAACAGGGTCGACTTGCCGGCGCCGTTGCGCCCGATGATGCCGAGGCAGGTGCCCTCGTCCACTTCGAAGTCAATATCCTTCAGGGCCCAGAAGATCTCCTCTCCGTCATTGCCAAGGTAGTGAGGGTTCCGCAAGCGCCGCCACAACTTGGTCGGCAGCTCGCTGAGAACATCGCGGAAGCCGGTGTTTGCTGCCTGCCGCTGATGACCGATCATGTACCGTTTGCTAATGTTCCGGACGGTGATGACTGTATTGCTCATTGAGTGGCCGTGGTAAGTTTCGTGTATTGAATCAAATTCCGGGGCTGTTCCTGCCGCGAGCGCTGCTTAAATGACATCCGCGAACGTCCTCTCCACTTTTCTGAAGAAATGCACGCCCAAGAGCAGGAACAGCAGGGTTACGGCGGCGGACGTCAAGAACCCGGGCCAGTAGATTTCCGACTCGCCGCCGAGTATGGCCCAGCGAAAACCATCGATGACACCCACCATCGGGTTGAGGGAATACACAAAGCGGTAGTGCTCGGGAATGATGGTGCTGCTGTAGGCGACCGGTGAGGCATAGAGTCCGAGTTGCACGACAAACGGAACGACAAAACGCAAATCCCGGTACTTGACGTTCAGGGCGGTGAAAAAAAGGCCCACGCCGAAGGAAGACAGCAGCGCGAAAAACAAAAAGGCCGGAAGGAGCAGGAAACGAAGGCTCGGCACGTAGCGGTAGTACGCCATCAGCAGCAGCAGCACCGCGAAGGAGATCAGGAAATCGACCAGGTTGGTGAACACCGTGCTGGCCGGAATGATCATTCTGGGGAAATACACCTTGGTGATCAGGTTGGGGTTGTTGACCAGGCTGAAACTGCTTTGCGAGAGGGAATTGGCAAAAAAGTGCCACGGCAGCATGGCGGCGTACACCATGATCGCGTAGGGCGCGTCGCCCTCGCTCGGCAATTTCGCGAAATGGCCGAAAATGACGGTCAGCACGACCATCGTCACGAGCGGGCGGATCACTGCCCAGGCCACTCCGATGGCGGTCTGTTTATACCTTACCGCGATATCCCGCCAGCTCAGAACATAAAAAAGTTCCCGGTAGCGCCAGATATCCTTCCAATAATGCCGTATGGAACGCCCGGCTTCGATGACAGTCGAGTTTTGCTTTTCGGTTCCCGTGCTCAATCTTGTGTCGCCCTTTTGTTTGCGGAAGAATACAACAATCCACCTTCAAAATACGAAAATTCTTTCGTTGGTTACAATGGATGACCCATGTCCGCAAGGATATGAAAAAGACGGGCAATGGGTTGAAGCGGCCGGTTTCGGCAAGGACCGGTACGGGTGGGGTGCTCGAGCACAGGGGCCGGCAATTGATGCGATGGGAATGACCGATTGGAATATTCTTCGAGGGCGGTGACTGACAGACGGGACCATGCACCATTGGTGAGCGTGCTGATCCCTTCGTTCAATCATCAGAAGTACATCATCAGCTGCCTGGAGAGCGTCAAGGCTTCCGATTACGACAACCTGGAGCTGCTGCTGCTGGACGATGGTTCGGATGACCGGACGTATCACCTGGCGAGTGAGTGGATGGCGGAAAACTCGGACAGGTTCGTCCACGCCCGCTGCGCCAGGCAAGACAATGCGGGTATCTGTGAGACGCTGAACAGGTTGGCTGCATCCGCCAAGGGCCAATACATTACCGGGCTCGCCAGTGACGACCAATTGCTACCTCACGGCATCACCTCGCAGGTGGCATTTGCGATGGAGCGGGCGGTGAAACTCGTACTGAGCGATGCTGAACTCATCGACGAGGACGGCGCCCTGGTTCATCCGGGCACGCTGGCCTATTTCGGCAAGAGCGCGGCCGTGCTCGAAAGAGTGTCCCTGCTGCATCTCGATATCCTCTTGAACTGGAACCCGCCCTATCAGCATCAGTTTATCGAGAAGTCGTATTTTGACGCCGTGGGCGGCTACCGCACGGATTACGTGATAGAAGACCTGGATTTCTGCCTGACGGCGCTGCTGGATTCCAACATCGCCCTGTGCCCGCGGGCAACATGGCGCTACCGCATTCGGGTGAACAACAGGGTGACGCCCGGGCTGGAAAGAAACGCGATTCTTGCAGACGTAAGGAGCATCTTCGAGCATCATTTGCCGCGGGCGAAAGGACTCGAGAAGCGGGTGCTGAGAGCGCTCGTGGCGGAAAACAGGAACAAGAATTGGTTTCCCGATTATGAGATGCTATCGTCAGGGCTGGTCATCGGGCTTATTCGATCACTGCTCCGCGGCCTGTACTTCCTTGCAAGAAGAATGAAGCCGGGGCAGAACCAGCGACGGTGACGGCCGCACGACAGGACTTCGGGCAGACGAGAAAAGGAATACGAATTGGGCTCAAACATGATTCACAAATCCGCAATTGTCGGCGAAAACGTACGCATCGGCAGCAATGTCAAGATCGGCGCCTTCACAACGGTCCATGACAATGTGGTTATCGGCGATGGAACCGAGATAGACGGGTATTGTGAGATCGGTTACCCGTCGGCGCTGGCAACTAGCGACCGGCTGGTGATCGGAAGCAACTCGAGGGTCCGTTCACACAGCGTGATCTATTCAGGGTCCGTATTTGGCAACGGGCTCGTGACCGGGCACAGGGTCACTGTCCGGGAGAACGTTACCGCCGGGGAAAACCTGCAGATCGGGACGCTCTCGGATTTTCAGGGCGATTGCCGGATCGGTGACTTCGTGAGGACTCACAGCAATGTGCACCTGGGCAAGAAATCAGTGCTGGGGAATTTCGTGTGGGTCTTTCCCTATGTCGTTTTGACGAATGACCCGCACCCCCCCAGCGATACATTGCTCGGCGTCACGGTGCATGACTTTGCCGTCATTGCCACGATGTCGGTCATTCTGCCCGGCGTGAGCGTGGGTGAGCACAGCCTCGTGGGCGCACACAGCCTGGTAAAGGACAACGTCGACGCCCACAGCGTCGTCGCCGGTGTGCCCGCCAGGCGCATCTGCAAGGCGAACGAGATAAAACTGACGGACGGGAGCGGCAGACCAGCGTATCCATGGCCGGGGCATTTTCACAGGGGGTATCCGGATTCACTGGTCGAGGCTTGGCAACGAAAATATCAGGAGTCCGGCAATTAGTCTTTTTGCGCCCGCGCCTTCGTCGGTGGCGGTGTGCAACAAGCGGCAATGTTGAAAAAGGTATGGTCGGGATTCACGGGTGAAGAATTTTTTCAGACTCTGCAAACGGATGATCAAGGGGCTGCTGCCGCGCAAGAGCGAGCCATACCTACGCCGTTTCCTCGCGCCGCGCTGCCAGCGGGGCCCGAACAGCCATATTGCCCGCCGGGTCCAGCTGATCGGCGCCGCCAATATCCGGCTCGGTGAAAACACGGTGATCGCCGAAGACAGCTGGCTGAACGTCAATCACCGGGAGCCCGGCAAGCTGGCGATCGTGATCGGCGACAACTGCTTTATCGGCCGGAGAAACTTTTTCTCTTCGGGCCGTGAAATCGTCTTTGGCGACTATGTCCTGACCACCAACGATTGCAGGTTCATCGGCAGCAGCCATGTCACCGACAACCCCGCCGTGCCGTACCTGACGAGCGGCACCACGGCCAGTGACAGCATCCATGTCGGTCACAACTG
>Ga0055475_10000097_pt1 | contig 11207 bp, 6 predicted proteins | sample Muzzi_CordB_D2_FD_57681 | JGI IMG/M metagenome (GOLD analysis project Ga0055475, IMG submission 57681) | Wetland microbial communities from San Francisco Bay, California, USA, that impact long-term carbon sequestration - Muzzi_CordB_D2 | ecosystem: Environmental > Aquatic > Marine > Wetlands ... | reverse complement strand
CGGGGCTTCTGTGCTACACCAGAACCGGTCGTAGTAATGACAATATCGCCCGCATTAGAGTTGTTTAGCTGGAGTTGGATATTCCCGTCGCCAGCATTAACCTGGCCCACAATGTTCTCTTGATGAGAGGCTACTATCTCTTCCCCAGATCGACTCGGAAGTGAAGAGTCTTCTTCTGCATGTGGTTTGGGGTTAATCCGGCCAAATATAATATCCAATAGCTGAGCCCACGGATTGAATGGTGTTCTCATATTTCTAAATCCTTATAGAATCAAAAACCTATCTGCTAGTTTCAAAATGTTAGAGACTATCCATAAATTGGGGTGCAGAGAATTTTGGTGGAATAAATTCCAAATTCCCCTCTTTTGTGGATAGAGCTTGATATTCTATTGGTAAGGTACTACGTCGATTTACGATTTGAGATTTACGATGAGATTAACCAGAGTTAATCTCAAGTCCCAAGCCGTAAATTATAAATCAGAACCGCGCTAACCAAAGCGCCGCTTGAACTCGGCGCCCAAACCTTCGTCTGCCGCTGTGATTAATTCACTTGTAGTTGGGTCGGTAATAATACTGTTGATTGCTTCGGCCAGGGCTGGTATATTTTTAGCAAACCAACCTTTGACATAGCCAATCATATCCAGGTCAGGCTTCTGAGCGATAATGGCTTCTGCCAACTCCTCGACCTGCTCTATAGCTGCATCCTTCTTTTCCGGAGAGGCCTCTGCTTCTATCTGGGTTTTCACTTTAGCCAACCTCGATAGCAAAATAGGGTGATCGGTCTCTGTTGGTGTAGGTCTTCGACCTACTCTTATGTTGCCAACATTAGAGCCGACAATCTGTATTGGAATATTTCCATCACCGCTTGTTACTTGATTCACAATATTCTTCTGATACGAGGCCTCTATATCTCGCGTTTCCTCACGAGTCTCTTTCGACGATTCCCTAAGAGTAGGCGAGTCATCATCACAAGGCTTAAGATATGGTTGATACTGCCTAAATAAATCCTTGTGTTCCCGCCGTATAATGCCGAGTAATTTTTCAAAGCGTCGCTCTGGATTACGCTGGCAGTAGTCAATTAGGTCGTTGATTTTTTCATCTTTGCGCATGCCCCGCCCAAACCGGTTGTAAACTTCATAAAAATAGTCTTGGCACAAAGCATCCAGGCCAGGGTCATCAAGGCTGTTGGTTAGAAGTTTACGAATTGCTCCCACATCGTAACATAGTTCATTATTGGGCATCTGGTTTACTCCTTCACAGTGAGTAACAGGGTAGGTTATAGGCTGGCATTGGGCTTCGCCAGGGCTAACATTATTAAAGCCTTACAATATATTACAGATGCAGGCAACTTACGGGAGACACAGTACTAATCCCCTAGAAAATAAGGCCGGATCGAGATTTCTTGACTAATCTAATTAGGGCGTTCAGATGGCAGAAGTCTGTAGTGGGTTATTCGTCATATTCCTTCAAGGCCTCCAATAACCTGGCCTGTCGTTCAGGTGTGCGGCGGCAGTAGTCAAGTAATACGCTGATTTTTTCATCTTTGCGCATACCTCGTGTCCATTTCTTGTTATAGACTTCTTCATAGAAATAATCCTGGCCCAATTCATCCAGTTCCGAATCGTTAAACATTTGGTCAAGCATGCGTCGCAATTTCCTGATGTTAAAATCAGTGGGAGGGGAAGGTGGCGTCGATGGGGGTGTAGGTGGAGGTGTTGTCGGTGGTGGGGATAGTGAGGGTTCGGTGCAATCCAGTTGTTCTTCTTTGGTAGATAAGTAAGTGACCATCACCCAGCGGATGGTTTTGATCGCATCGCCTAAATAGGCACTGGCAGGAATGCCGGGTTGGTGTTCGGCGGCATTCCGCATATCTCTATAATCGTAGAGGTGGCCTTTTATCTCCGGCGGTAAGGGTGGATCGGCATACTTTTTCATCAAGGTCATAAGCTGGTGAAAGTTGGCTCGCTCGGGCTTGGCATAATCTTGAGTGCCTCGGCAAACCTGCCGCAGATAAACTTTCAAGGCCCACTCTAACGCCCCGACAACCTCACGGGCTGCAACCATAAGCTTAGTTTCATAACCAGAGGTGTTGCCCGCTTGTAAGGCGTTCAGAGCCTGTCCATAGGAGGCACAGCCCTCGTTGAATCTATTTATTGTTTCTGGTAGTTCACGCTGTATTGGTTGAACCGGTTTTTGACCGCTTTTATCTTTTTGGGGCGGTTCTGGTTCAGGGGCAATTGCCTCCTTTAGGGCTATAGCCAGCGACCCGGCTGTCTGATAGCGATCAGCCGGGTCTTTTCGAAGCGCCTTGAGAATGACCTGCTCTATAGCATCAGGTAACTCGGCATTAATCGTTGTGGGTGGGGGCGGAGGTTCATCTATGTGTTTTCGCAAGATGGCTTCCGCGGTACCGGCTACAAAGGGCAGGTGGCCTGTCGCCATCTCGTACAATATTACACCCAAAGAGTAGATATCGCTGCGAGTATCGCCCCGTTTACCCTGCGCTTGCTCTGGCGAGGTATAGCTTGGCGTGCCCAAAAACCTACCAGGCATCGTCAGATTAGTCGCCCCCATTATACGGGCAATACCAAAATCGGTTAGCAATAAGCGGCCCTTAGAATCTCTAGTGGTGAACAATATGTTAGTCGGCTTTAAATCGTGATGGACCACGCCCTTGTTGTGCGCATAATCTAGGGCGGCAGCCAGATCGCGAACTATTGGATAAATTTCATTCGGGGCAAAGAGGTGGCCTTTTTGTTGCTGTTCATCTAATTTAACTCTAAGGGTTGGCCCATTTATCAATTCCATAACCATGTAATGCTTACCCTCGGCATAGTCAAAGTCGTAAACGCGCACAATATGGTCATGACGCAAATCAGCCACTGTTGCTGCTTCTTCCTGAAATCGCTCAACAGTACTCTCATCCATAAAGCGACTGTCCATAACCTTAACGGCCATATTACGGTTGAGGCCAGGGTGAAAGGTTTTATAAACTTTGGCCATCCCCCCTTGACCCAATAGGGAAATCAACTGATATCTACCAAGAAATTTATTAATCATGTCATCGGTGTAGGCATCCCTACTTTTTTCGATGATGATCGCAACCTCTCGCGCAATCGCCGCCAGGTCTGCATCCACATGGCTGCCCCCATCACCCCAAACCGGACGGCCATCTCTGGGCCTAATTTCCATGCGGTTCAACCAATCGATTCTGTCCCAAGCGCAGGCTTTAGCAATCACGGGGAAGATAATCAGACCTTCACGTCTACGCCGTTGAAGCAACGTGTTCACCTCTTGATCCATGATAAATTCGGACGATAGAAAATTAGCGCTGATAAGCAAGATAGCAACGTTGGCCCGGTTTATGGCCTCCGAAATCTGGCGTTGCCAGGTCTCACCGGCCTTTATTTTATCATCGCTCCAAAGATCAAGTTGACCATCTCTATTTAATATGTTCAAATGGGTCAACAAGGTCACTTTCTCCGCTTCATCTTCTCGACTATAACTAATAAAAACCGTTGGTTGACTCGACATATGATTCCTCCTCTCATAATTAGGGTGCGGCTGGTATTCTGTTGGTAAAACGAAGGTTGTCTCGGATGTGGCTTGTAACGCTTGATCCAAGGCATCTGCCAGAGCAGCCCCAGTTGGATAGCGATTTTGGGGTTCTTTGGCCAATGCCTTGAGAATAACGGCTTCAACTTCTGGGCTGAGATCAGGATTTTCGAAATGGGGAGGGGGTGGTGGCTCATCCAGGTGCATCCGAGCCACATCATCCGGATGCCCAGCCACAAAAGGGAGCCGAGCCGTAAATATCTCATACAGAATTACCCCTACAGCATACAGATCGCTCTGGGGTACTGCGTTAGCGGATGACAACACCTGCTCTGGAGCCATATAATTAGGCGTACCCAGAAATCCACCTTGAGTACCTAGCTCTGTCAGAAGTGCCAGCCCAAAATCGGTCAAGATCACCTTATCTTCTTTGTCTACAATAATGTTAGAGGGTTTGATATCCCGATGAATAATCTGCCGGTTATGAATATAGTCTAGGGTCTGACAAATTTGCCGAATAATTTGGCTGGCTTTGTCCGAAGGAAAGAAAGCCTGACTCGTTTGGTAAGACGTCATTACATCCTTCAAATCATCCCCTTTTATGTACTCCATAGCGATGTAGAGCAAACTATTAGCTTCACCGTAGCGATATACCCTAACCACATTGGGATGGTCTAGTTGAGCAATCGCTTGGGCTTCGCGCTCAAAACGAGTTACATACTTTGCATCGGCGTGAAACGGAGGATTAATTACCTTGATTGCAGTTTCTCGATTGAGTCGAATGTCCAGGCCACGATAAACACAGGCCATACCACCTTGTCCTAATAGCGCATCAAGGCGATATTCATCTAATTGTTGGCCGACTAAATCACCAACCGCTGAAGTGCTCGTCATATTTTCTCTCCGATTTTTGCAGGTGAGATTTGTGGCTGGTTTGAGTAATATGTTTCAGATCGAGAATAAAGCTATTTAGGCCGTATCCATAGGTTTCAAGATAATCTTGGGTTATACGCCCAGCTAACTCCTTATGACCAACAGCGGTCAGTAAAGCTACATGAGGCCGGAAGTCTCGTAGAGACACGCGCATCACGCCTTGAGCATCGGTGATAACACCCCACATCAACGTCTTTTTCTCATTATCGTCTTTGGCAGTAATAAAGCGGGTTAGCGTACTAGTTGGCACAACAGCACCTACATTAGAGAATACTTCTCGTCCTCTGATAAGATCATTGAGCATGTCGATTTTTCCTGGAATTTTCTCCAAGACGTGCTGAAGCGGGGTGGGGATATGTGCCAACAATTTAATGGTGTTGATGCTAAAACTCTCGCCCGCGATAGCAATTTCTTTGGCTTTTCTCAACAACTCGCCGAAGCCAGCCAATGTGGCGAGGTAAGTCCGCCGAAGCTGGTCAAACTCAGCATAGAGACTGGACTGATCTGCTCTTGCGTTTTTGTAGCTGGTCAATGCCTTTGTAACTTCTTGGTGTAAATTCAGTAAATCTAAATCGTTCAAAGGAACATCAAGCGTAATGGCATGAAGACGGTCGCGAGGAGAATTTGGGCTGACATCAACCGGCATAACAATGGCTGGACTATCGTTTTTTGAACGCTCTATAGCGTCAAGAGCAACTGAAGCTGCCTGGCGGCTAGCATCTGTTTCACTTTTTAGATTTTGCAATTCCGTAATAAGGTCAGGATCAGGCTGGTAAATAGCCGCGTGGATTGCACGATACAGAATCAGAATATCGTTAACCGTCAACTGAAGCAACTCATTACGTTGCTTGAGATGTCGACGTAATTTTAATATCGCTTTAACATCAATGATATCTATTTCGGCGCTGGCTTCCGGCATAACTTGTGGAGCTTCGTGGACAGCCTCTAACTCAGCAGTCTGGATATTAAATGTAAGAGGGCGGAGAGATTTATTGTTAGGTGAGGGTGGATTTTCTAGTGCATTGAGGTGATTTGCCCAGAAGATAGCTTCTTGAGTCAAAATCTCAGCCAGGGCGACTCCCCAGGCTCCATCGAAAAAAATGTGAGATTGGTCGAAAACAGTGGTTTTGCCGGTATCAAATATTGTTAGGGCATGGTCACCTATGCCACGCTCGGCCCGACGTAGTTCAGCCAGAGGCAAGCGATGTGGCCGCACATCACAATTCAGCAGAATTGGGGCCAATCGTAGTTTATTTAGCTCCTCAATTAAGGGTTTGTTCATCTTGGGGCGTCGATAGGCCCAAGCAGACCGTTTAATCTCAACAAAGGGGGTCAATGGAACGGAGTGCATCACCGGTGCGTCGGACAGGGCGGCAATCGTTGCCCGTACAGTCTGCATCTCTGCCGGACGATTAGTACCTGGTGAACAAGCCGGTATCAAATAGTAACATCCCCGATAGATAATGCAGATATGGGCTTGCTCCAACGGGATTGATGTCCGTGTCTCATCAAATGTGCCGGGATCAAGATAAGCTAAGATAGACATTTGCTGTTGATACGCGGGTAGGTCTTTGGCTTGGGCTTTCTCGAACCGCTCCGCCCAGACATCTCGCAGATCGGCCCGTAGATCGCCCATCGCCTCGGCCATGAACTGATCAAACTTGAGGCGACGATATGTAGGATAGGTATCATTAGATGTAGTAACCAGGTCACGACCATAAGGGCGCTGCTGTTCCCAGTCGTGATAAAGCCGTGCATAGCGGCTAGAGTCTGGTTCGTTATGGGTAATTTCAGCGAGCAGGCGAGTCTGGACTCGCTCACGCCACTCATTGGCTAATAAGGCATCAAATTGATGCAGACAATGGATGACAGCCATCGCCCATGCTGTGATCCGATCAACAGTATTCAGGGCAATTTGATGCTGATTAAGGAAGGTGTCAAAGCCGTGCGTTTCACTAGTGTGGTGGGCTGTATCTTCACGCATGGCATAATCTACATAGAACTGCCAGGGACCTTCTGGAAAAGCATCATCTGGATTTTTGCCAGCCAATTTGAGGAGGCTCTGATATCCCCAGATTACGGCGGCAGGCCCGGCAAAAAAGGTTCCATATACAGCTCGGTCCAGAGATTTCTCAACACCCCTAAGCAATAGGTCGATATCTCTTTTGACATTTTTTTTGGGGGGGATACGATCTGGCAAGCGAAGTAAACCACTCAAGATCAAGGCAGGTACATTACCAGCGGGGATCAGCCGACCTATCTCTTCGGTCACTGCTTTAACCTCAGGCAAAGACAGCCGCGACAACTTAAGCGCTGCTGTCGACTGCGCAATCGTTCTTAGACGATCCGTCGTTATTTTGGAGGCCTCATCAAAATCACGTCGATGTGTATCCATTTTGCCTCATCATACCCAAGGCGATTAATAGCTCATACATCACCCATAAAAACAAAAACTGCTTCCCGATATGTCCTGACAGAAGCAGTGTTGAAATAGTTGAGCGACACCAACTGATACGATCTGTTAGTAGCCAATATACCCATAGATGAAGTTGTTAATATGCAGCTGTTTCTACTCAAGACAGGACATTAATTAGTATATCATAAGTTAGCCTGTTATGAATAAGAGTAGTACCAATTCCTTACAAAGAATGATAAATTTGCTGTTTCATTACCCTCGACTGTCTTCAATCTGAGGGCAGTGATTGACAGTGATGGGTTTTAAGGGATACAGTTTTATCCTCTGGCCTAGCGTCTCTCACCTGTTCAGCTACAATGATCCTCCAAGCTCTTCACCTGGTCATGTGACTAGGTTTTGAACTCCCCAAATGTCTAGGCCGTAAACTGCTCAGTTAGCCGGTTTGTAGTTTGAGGCTTTACCGTATACTTATAAAAAGGTGTCCTTTTTACAATAATGGTTGATAGTAACGCATCTGGCGAGTTTGATGTAGTTTGGTCAATATGCTACAATAGCTGTTGGTTTAAATCCAGTCGTCTAAATCAAAACGTAACTTAATTATCAATTAAAGAAAGGGAAGAGAATGGCTAACTTGTCAACTGTTCCATCTGTACAAATCGTCGAGCGTGCTGCCAACAAAAAAACCAAATTTGTTGTTGGGGGCGTGATTATTGCTCTGGCGGTTGTTTATCTGATTTACACCGGCATCCAAAGCGCCTCGGCTTACTTTTTGACGGTCGATGAACTGTACGCCAAGGGCGTAGCTATGCAGAATCGCACGGTGCGAGTTTCTGGTGCCGTCGATGCCGATACCATCAACTTTGATAACCGCAACCTGATTGTAACCTTTGATGTAACCAGTGACACAGGAGAGCGTATGCCTGTCATCTTTCATGGCCCCAAACCCGATCAGATGCGCGAGGGTGCAGAGGCGATTTTAGAGGGTAAATATGACGGTGAAATATTTACCGCGCAGTCGCTTTTACTTAAGTGTCCCAGCCGTTACCAAGAAGGCGAAATCGAAGAGGTACAGGTTGAGGCTGTTAATTAGGTTATTTGTTATTGGTAATCGGTAATTATTTAGTGCGACTCCGCTATTTCAATTGAGTGCACCTTTTACAAATAACCATTTACCACTTACCAAGAATTGGAGTTGAGAATATGCCCCATATAGGATACATCGCTGTATCGCTTGCCCTGGCTCTGTCTATCTATGCGGCGGTAGTTGCCGTGATTGGAGCCCAGCGGCGAGTGCCAGAACTGGTTGTTAGCGCCAGAAATGCGGCCTTTGGCGTAACCGGTTTTGTTACACTGGCTGTTTTTATTTTAGTATATCTTTTGATTACGGGTCACTTTCAGACCAAATATGTCTATGAAACGAGTAATCTGGCCGCCCCCTTGTTTTTCCGGATTACCGCGCTGTGGGGGTCGCAAAATGGCTCAATACTTTTCTGGGCATGGCTGATGTCCATCTTTGGTGCCCTAGCCCTGGTCAAAAAATGGGACTCGATGCGGGCTATGATACCCTACGTCATTGCCGTCATCCAGGTTACGATGGCCTTCTTTTTGATACTCGTTGTTTTTGTGGCCAATCCCTTTGAGCAATTGCACTTCTTCCCCCCCGATGGAACCGGGATGAACCCCCTGTTGCGTCACTACGGGATGATTATTCACCCCCCGATGCTATATACTGGTTTTGTGGCTTTTGTTATTCCCTATGCCTTTGCTATTGCCGCCTTAATCACCGGCCAAACCGGGGATTTATGGATTCGCACCACTCGCCGTTGGACTCTGACCGCCTGGCTCTTTCTTAGCGTGGGCTTGGTTCTAGGCGGCTGGTGGGCATACGATGTTTTAGGCTGGGGCGGCTACTGGGGCTGGGATCCCGTGGAAAATGCCTCGCTGATTCCCTGGTTGGTAGCGACACCTTTTCTACATTCGGTGATGATGCAAGAAAATCGCGGCATGCTTAAACGCTGGAATATGGCTCTGATTATTCTCACCTTCTGTCTGGTGCTTAACGGAACGTTCTTGACCCGTTCCGGTATTATTGCCTCAGTCCATAGCTTTGCCCAGAGCGCCATTGGCCCGCTCTTTCTGGGCTTTATTGCTGCTGCGTTTCTCTTTTCCTTTTATCTTTTTGTATCACGCTGGGATGATTTGAAATCAGATAACGAACTTGACTCGTTGCTGTCTCGTGAGTCTTTCTTCCTGCTCAACAACCTGATTTTTTTAGGACTAGCGGCAGTTGTTTGGTGGGGAACGCACTTTCCCCTCTTTTCAGAGGCGGTAACCGGAAATACAATTGTGGTAGGCGCACCCTATTTCGAGAAAACCACTGCTCCATTGTGGGTGATGGTTGTGCTATTGATGGGGGTTGCTCCGTTGATTCCCTGGCGTAGGGCCAGCCTGAAAAAAGTGAGCCGTGCTCTCCGATGGCCCGCCGCGATAGGGTTAGCCATATTAGCTGCGCTTTACTTTGGATTTGGTTTGATACTTTTTGGTGCATTGTTAGGCTTTGGCCTTTGTACCTTTACCCTGATCGCTACACTCATGGAATACTGGCGTGGGGTAAGCGCTCGCCATCGCAGTAGAGGCGAAAACTACCCGCTGGCACTGTGGAAATTAATCGGGCGAAATCAGCAGCGCTATGGCGGATATCTAATTCATATCGGGGTGATTTTGGTAGCCATTGGTATTATTGGCAGCCGCTTTTATCAAGTGGATACCCAGCAAAATCTGGCTGTTGGCGAAAGTATGACCATCACCAGCCCTCTTGTGGGGACATATGAGTTAACCTATCGTGGTTTGCAGGAAGGTTCTAGCCCGGATGACCGCCTGATTACCGAAGGCGTCCTCGATGTCAAACATAATGGCCGCCCCGTGGGTCAACTCATCCCCACCCGCGAGTTCTTTGTGGTCCAGCAACAACCGATGACTATTCCCGATAAACGCAGTACCCTGGCCGATGATTTATACGTTGTCCTGGGCGGCTGGGAAGGAACCGGAGAAACCGCCACCTTCAAAGCCTATATCAATCCTCTGGTTAATTGGATCTGGATTGGGGGATTTGTCCTTATCTTTGGCACGCTCATTGCAGCCTGGCCTGACCCCCAGGAGAGTCGGGTTCGGGCTACGGCTGCAGCGAAAATGCCGGGCGCAGCCGCCCCGGCTAAGTAAGTCCAAAACTATAGTTTCGGACTCCTAATAATAGCAACGTAGGTCATCGCTTTTAGCCAAGGACGTCACTCGCAAGCGCAAAGCGTGACCTACTAGTTCTGATAAATTTGGGAGAAGCAGGAATGAGTAGAAAATTTCTGGCAAAATTAATAATAATCTTGATCCTGACCACTGCCTATTGGTTATCGACCTCTCCTTCATTCACATTTGCCCAAGAAGGGGCTGACTATGATGCTATCAACCGGGTAGCCAGTCAGATGAACTGTCCTACGTGTGTGGGCGTAAATTTAGCCGATTGTCGCACCCAAACCTGTTCTCAGTGGCGGGATCAAATTGGGGACATGATTCAAAAGGGATACAGTGACCAGGAGATTTTGGATTTTTTCGCGACCCAATATGGCGACCGGGTGTTGTTAGAACCGCCTAAGCACGGCTCGACGTTATTGTTGTGGGTTCTACCGGTGGTAGCGGTGCTGGTCGGCGGGGGTTGGCTCATTTACACCATTCGCCGCTGGAATAAGGCCGAGTTAGCTCCGGCTGCTGTGTCGACGCCGGTCACTCCCTCAGCTTCTCCACCAAATGATGTTTCTGAAGATTATCTACGTCAAGTGGAAAAGGACTTGGAAGGTTAACTATGGAACAAGCTATTCCTCAACAAAAACCGTCAACCGGTAAAACCGTTTTTCTTGTCTTGGGGCTTATTTTTCTGGTCGGCTGGGTAGCCGTTGTGGTCGTCAACATGCTATCCGTTGAGTCTACCGAGTTACAAGGTCGGAAAGCACCGGAGTTCGCCCTCCCACTCTTCGACCAGTTTGACCAGGAAGAGGTCGCCCTCACCGATTTGCGAGGCCAGGTGGTTGTAATTAATTTTTGGGCCAGTTGGTGCGTTGAATGTTATAAAGAAGCCAGACTGTTGGAGGAAGGCTGGCAAGATTACAAAGACCAAGGGGTGGTCTTTATTGGGGTGGACTATTTGGACACCGAAAAAGAGGCCCTCGGTTACATGGTGGAATACGGGATTACTTACCCCTCCGGCCCGGATATCGGCACTAAAATTGCCAAGGACTATGGCATAACCGGCGTA
>Ga0055475_10000089_pt1 | contig 11460 bp, 13 predicted proteins | sample Muzzi_CordB_D2_FD_57681 | JGI IMG/M metagenome (GOLD analysis project Ga0055475, IMG submission 57681) | Wetland microbial communities from San Francisco Bay, California, USA, that impact long-term carbon sequestration - Muzzi_CordB_D2 | ecosystem: Environmental > Aquatic > Marine > Wetlands ... | reverse complement strand
GATAAATCTGCTAACTACCATCAGAGCCCAAACGACCGAGACAGGAGGTAGTACAAATGGCAGTAACGCCTAATTATTACGAAACTCTTTACGTTACCAGGCCCGATCTTTCAGATGAAGACTTGGCCAAAATCCAGCAAAAACTTCTAGATTCAATTTCCTCAAATCAGGGTGAAGTTATCAGAGATGATAAGTGGGCCGAGAGGGATTTGGCATACGAGATACAGGATCATAAACGGGGAATATATTATATTCTTGTGTTCCATGCCATGCCTGAAGCCAGTAAGCAGGTGGAAAAGCATCTTCAGTTCTATAACACCGATATACTAAGGTTTATGACACTTAAAATCACGGAAGAAGCGGCCAACAAGAATAAAGCTACTCAGGAAGAAACAACTCCAAAAACGGAGCCTGCTGCGGCACCGCCCAATCCGGAACCAACACCAACAGTTAGCGCCACAGAACCAGCTGCTGAGACGGCAGAGGAAGCTACTGGCGCGCCAGAAGAAGGAGGAGCTCAATAATGGATTCACGCAGAGATAGAAGATATTTTTCAAAAAAGAAGGTTTGCAGATTCTGCACAGAACCTATTGAAATGGATTATAAAAACGTCGACTTGCTGTCCAGATTTATTACAGACAGGAAAAAAATCGTTCCAAGAAGAAATTCCGGTCTTTGTGCTTATCATCAGAGACAACTTGCCACGACAATTAAAAGATCAAGGTTCATGGCACTTCTTCCTTACACTGTGCTTCATTAACCGAATAGATGAGGATTATTTGGTTATTTAGGTTTAACTAGATACATTTGGAGGTAGAAAAAAATGAGAGTAATACTTACAACAGATGTCGACTCAGTTGGTAGAATGGGCGAGATTAAAGAAGTAAAAAGCGGACTTGCCAGAAACTATCTGATTCCGCAAAAAATGGCTATTAGAGCTACTCCCGGAAATATGAAAGTGTGGGAGCAAAAAAGCAAAATAATAGAAAAACGTCAGCAAGGGTTAAAGGCTGAGGCTGAAGGTGTAGCTTCAACACTAGATGGCGCAAGCGTTACAATTGCGGTTAGGGTCGGAGAGGAAAATAAGCTCTTTGGATCGGTTACATCCCAGAATATTTCAGATGCGCTAAAAGAGATAGGACATGAAGTTTCAAGAAAAAACATTGATCTTCCAAGCCCTATCAAAGAAATAGGCACACACAGGATAATAGTTAAACTCTATCACGAAGTTAATGCAACTATCACTGTAGAAGTCGAGGGTCATGACGCGGATGGAAATATTGTAGAAGTTATAGAAAAAGTAGCACCAGTTGCTGAGCCTGAGGAGGCTGCTGTAGAAGAAATTGAAGCCGTAGCAGAATCAGCAGAGGAAACCGCTGCCGAAATTGAAGCAGCAGTAACCGAGACCGAGACTGAAGAAACACCGGAAGAAGCTGAAGAAGTTAAAGAATAGACATTCTATAACTACTTCTCTACACTGGAAATTTTAAGTTTTATCAATAACCACTCAAACTACGGTGCCCCCAATTGCAACATCTGCTCAAGGGGCACCTTTCTATATCCCATCGGTGCATTAAATTCACCGTTATCTATATTTTTTTTGGAAACTTTTACAGTCTCTTCTATTATAGGCTTCCCGGGGTTTGAATAATCTATGGTCTTCATCGGAAACCCTGAGCTATATACTTGTTCATAGGCTTTGTCAGATTCGCCGTTAAAAGATATGTTCCCCCCCAGGCTGTCTTCAATCTTTTTTAGCTCTAAGAAGTAATCGGACATTTTTTTCATATCCAGTTCTGCCTCAATTCTCTCGTCGCTGCTTATCCAGACCTCTTCATCCACTTTCCCGCTCCGTGATATTTCATATTTTAAAGATTTGTATCCTGCTATTTTCTTTTCATTGCCGGTTTTTTTGATTGTTATATTTAACGGCCCGTTGTCAGAGCCAGGCACCTCTATGCCCTGCTGCTTCATTCTGGTTTCAGCGCGTTCTCTCTGGTCGGGGGGCAATTCTGAAAGCTGCTGCTGCATTGCTGCCTTCATTTTTAGGGCATACTTATTGTAATAAGCAAAGTAATCTTCGGCTTTAGTTGAAGAGTATGTTCTTGATATGTTATCAACCTGAACAATATCTCCTGTATCCAGATAGTATATTATGGAAAATTGCCCGCTCTCATCAAAAGATTTGATCTTATTATCCTGTATGTATATTGTGGCTGTTGACTTATTATCACTCCCCTCTTCGTATTGTTCTTGTTCCATAATAAGTCCTGCGTATGATTGATATGTACTAAAGAAAAGCACAGTGGATAAAACGATTAGATATCTGCTGAAACCTGCCATATTATCGCCTCCGTTATCTTGTCAGGGAAATATCGAGATTAATCCTGGATGTCTAATAAAATAACTTATAAACCCTATATTAGCTACTCTCGTAATTCGCATTTTATAATACCTTGCTCAATTCAATCTCTATTGACGCACCCACAATCTGTGATAGATTAAAACGGACTAATTGAGAGATTTTACGGAGGTTTTTCATGGCTGAAACAACTAAATTTGCCCCGATTGGTGAAAAAGAAGTAACCAAAGCGATCGTAGAGGGGTTTTCAAATGAATTTATGGAATATATTGATAGCGATGTGATCGTTGTTGGGGCTGGGCCAAGTGGTCTTGTTGCAGCTAAAGATATTGCAAAAGCTAAATACAAAGTGCTTCTCGTAGAAAGAATGAACTACCTGGGCGGCGGATTCTGGATAGGCGGTTACTTGATGAATAAAGTTACTGTCAGGACACCCGGAAACGAAGTACTTGACGAGATAGAAGTTCCTTACGAAGAAGTTGAGCCGGGTTTATGTGTTGCTGATGGTCCTTATGCGTGTTCTAAACTGATTGCTATGACTTGTGAAGCTGGCGCCAGGATACGAAACATGACAATGTTTGATGACCTAGTGTACAGAGAAAACGGTCGTGTTGCGGGGATTGTTATCAACTGGACCCCGATTGCAAATATGCCTAAAGAGATTACATGTCTCGATCCGATAGCTATTGAATCAAAACTTGTAATAGACGCCACTGGACACGATGCCTACTGTGTTAACAGACTTTCACAGCAGGGCCTTTACAAGAAACTCCCGGGACACGGTTCCATGTGGGTTGAAAAATCTGAAGAGGCGCTTGTTGAATATACAGGTCTAGTGCACCCAGGACTTATCGCGTGCGGAATGTCAGTAAATACTACATATGGTCTTCCAAGAATGGGGCCAACATTCGGAGGAATGCTTCTTTCAGGCAAAAAAGCTGCTGAAGTAGCCATAGATATTCTTAGCGGCGGCGAAGAAAAGACTGTATCTTAGTTTGTAAATAAAAATTAAAACTATAAGGGGAAGAGATTTGCTTGTCTCTTTCCCTTTTTTTATATCAGCTCAATAAATCACTACATTTACTACACAATTTACCTTCATACTGTACTTTTAGCACCTCTTCCTGCCAATGCGAATTTGAAAGACAGCATGCTGTACTGTCGCAAAAGGCGTTCCCGGTAAGCTCGTAAAAAATCACTTGCAGAACATAAGATGTGAGTATGGAAGTAATTTTCAGATCATCATATTCAACAAATCTGCCTTTATAAAGATTATCCAACTCGCCGATATCCATACCGCTTTGGATCATTCTACCTCGAACATAATAATACTCACGCGGTTTAGCTGGTGCCTCAATCAAACCTGATGTCGAAATAAGAGATGGAGCCCCCAATAGAACTACGCGCGCGTGATATCTCCGATCTTCAAAAGTGCCGAATAATCTGCCGGTGAATATTATATGTATGGAACTTCCACATAGCTCAGCGCCAATTTTTTCAGCTAATATCCGGTAGAGGCTTCTTTGTATCCAGTATCCATCGTAGAACTTTCCTCTGATATTTTCACGACCTGAAATTTTATTCAGCTCTGAATCTATTTGAGATGGATCAACGGTCTTTGGAGAGTCAAGAGGGTGAGAGATATCATCTATCCGGACTTGAGAGAATTCCGTTGCCAAATTATATAGACCTTGTTCTGAAAGAGATAGAAAGTTTACGAGATTTTCCCTATTTTCAACAGCAAACCCGTATTTGCTTAGATTCTCTATGATCAAATTAGTATTGAGTGAAGGTGATGGGTATTCAGTGTATAGAAATACCCTGATATTTTTATTCATGAGAAACCAGAACTATATCAGGACAGACGGAATTAATAAAGTTATTTCTCTAGTTCTGCTATAATTTCAATTTCAACGGGCGAGTCCGCTGGAAGCTCTGAAACACCAACAGCAACCCTGGCGTGCCGTCCTGCATCTCCCAGTACTTCAAAGAAGAAATCTGATGCGCCGTTTACAACTCCGGCTTGAGAATTAAATCCCTGAGCACTTGCTACATAACCAGTTAATTTTACAATTCTCTTTAACTTATCAAAACCGCCTAGGTGTTTTCTTATTACGGCAAGAGCGTTGATTGATGCTATCCTTGCTGCCAGGTAAGCCTCTTCTTCTGTTACATCACCGCCAACTTTGCCCTTGTAGGCCAGATTCCCGTCCCGAAGTGGTAACTGCCCTGATATATAGAGCAAATGTCCGGAAGCTATGGCAGGAACATAAGCCCCCAGAGGATCTGGCGGAATCGGGAGTTTTATTCCTAATTCTTCTAAGCGTTTATCAGCTTCTGTCATCATCCGCCTCAGGCTTTAATGCTACATATACAGTATTTGGTCCCCTTTTTACAAGAAATAACAAATTCTCCCCTTCCTTAGCAGAATCGACAGCTTTTCTGTAATCATTGAGATCTGATATCTGTTTCTTGTTTATCTCAAGAATTACGTCTCCGCTTAACAAACCGCCTTCAGAGGCAATGCTGCCATCTCTTACTCTTGTAATAACAACACCGTTTGAAGACTCAATCTCTAATTTGTTTTGCACCTCAGGCGTTATCTCTTGAACTATAATTCCAATGCTTTGCTCTATTCCATCATTCTGGGGACGGCTGGCAACCTGAGTCTGTTCGGGAAGCTCTCCAAGCTTTATATTAAGAACCTTTTCTTTACCGTCTCTGAGCACTTTTAATTTAGTATTAGTCCCGGGAGAATAGCTTGCTACAAGTTTTGGTAGGTCCGGCATTTCATCAATTTTATTCCCGTTGACCTCTACTATTATGTCTCCCCTCTTCACACCGGCCTTATCCGCCGGCCCGTCTGCCGTAACGTCAGCAACAAGCGCCCCGTCGTCATCGCCAAGATCCAGACTCTCCGCAATCTCAGGAGTTACCTGCTGTACATATACTCCAATCCAGCCTCTTACGACTTTACCGCTGTTTCTGAGCTGAGATACAACGTTCTTGGCCATATTTACAGGTATGGCAAAACCGATTCCCTGCCCACCGGCAATTATTGCCGTATTAACTCCGACTAATTCACCATCAAAGTTAAAAAGCGGCCCGCCGCTGTTTCCGGGGTTAATAGCCGCATCGGTCTGTACAAAATCATCATAGGATCCAAGACCCAAAGACCTCCCCTTTGCGCTTATTATTCCAGAAGTCACTGTGTGTCCCAATCCAAAGGGGTTACCTATGGCCAGAACCCAGTCGCCGATCTCAAGATTATCGGAATTGCCGAATCTGACAGCGGGTAGTTTTGTCTCGGGTTCAATCTTAAGCAGCGCCAAATCCGATTTGGGGTCTGTACCTATTATCTCAGCCGGATAACTATCTCCGTTCTGCAAAATTACCTTTATATCTGTTGCGCGTTCAACTACGTGATTGTTTGTAACAATATATCCGTCTTCACTAAATATAAATCCTGAGCCAAGCCCTTTTCTTTTGAACTCTCTCTCAGGACTGTCTCCAAAGAATTTTTCGAAAAAATCATCAAATGGTTCTTCCCCCCTGTCCCCAAAAGGAGAGCCGAATGAGCGCCCGCCGCTTTTGGAAACGCTCGTTGTACTGATGTTCACTACAGAGGGGCTTAATTGTTTAACCAGTGGGGATAGGGACTGAAATTGATTGGACTGTGCACTGACTTGAAATCCTGACCCAAATAAAACTAACGTTATTATAAGTGAAAAAATCCAGGTTCTGGCCTTACTTGTCATTACTTTAAACCTCCAAAGAAAATTATTTGAAGTAGGTCGTTCAGAAAATTCTTAGACCCTTTAAATTCATAGTTACTAAAAGGATACTAAGCAACTCCGGAATTTCCATAATAATATTACTATTACTATAACTAATCAACTGATCATATTTGATTTGGACAGGAACATTGAAGCTGGGTTCGTGGATAAATTTACAGGCGTGGAAACTACATAGGTTCCTTAAGCATCGTATCCCAGTAGCGGACATGCAGTTTATTGGAATAGAACTTCATGAGGAAATCTCTAGCCGTAGATACATAACGATTATCGGCAAAGGCGAATTTCCCCATCATTCTGGACTGATCCTGAATCTTGTCTACCCGGGTGCGTCTTCTGGACATATAAATGTCAAAAGACTGTTCTATGTATTTTGAATCTGCTCTGGTTAACTCATCAGCCAAGACAGCAGCCGACTCCATTGCCATTGATACGCCGCCGCCCGCTGTGGGTAAAATAGCGTGTGCGGCATCACCTACAAGCACTACTCGGCCTTTATGCCACTTGTTCATTTTCAGGTCATTGTAGTAACCGTGGAAAATTTCATTCGGATTATCAAGTCGCTCAAGAATATCTGGAACCAGTCCTCCAAAATCTTTAAAATTTTTCTGAATTTTATCTATTCTTGATTCAACGGGATCGGGCCCGTCATCTTCTTCTCTAATACTCGTAAATACGGATAATCTGCCTTTGGTGGGCCAAATACCGAAAAACTTTCCCGTGCCCCAGTATTCAGCGATTTCCTGTATTTTGGTAATACTCGGTTTTACCCAGAAGCTCCACCCTTTCATTCCGCTGTATGTTAACGGTACATCCCCGAACACAAGCTGTCTGGTTTGAGAGCGGACACCGTCACATCCGACGACAACATCGTATGTATCCTGAGTTCCGTCACTAAAGGTAACATAGACCTCATCGTTTGTTTGCTCAATTTTATCTATTGTGGTGTTCATCCGGATTGAGTCAGGGTTAACGGCCTTTCTCAGGACATCAATCAAGTCGGGTCTGTAGGTACTCAGCATAGGACCATATTTATCAACCACATCTTTAACGGAGTATGAATGTATCATTTGACCCTTTTGGTCTGATACGTTATATGTTGTGAACTGAAGACCAACGTCTAATAAGTCCCTGTAGACTCCCAGTCCTTTTAAAATGCGGCTGCCTGAAGGCCATAGCACAATAACGTAGCCTACTGAGCCGTATTCTGGAATTCGCTCTACCACAGTAGGCTTAAAGCCCCTCTGCTCAAGCAGTGCGGCGCAAGTTAGTCCAGCTATGCCGCCCCCTACTATGAGGACTCTCATTTCCGGCCCGTATCTTACGGGTAGGCTATATTTGTCTACATCAATATTTTCCACATCATACTCCTAAATTATTTCTTCTAGTCTAACTATAATATATTAACGATTCATGAACTTTAAAGAGTATTTTTTCAAAGTTTATTATACCGTATCGTGGGCTTGATTAAATATTTAGTATTTAGGCACTTCTTTTTCGGGCTGACCGTATATCTCCAGCTCAAGCCCGTCAGGATCAAGAAAGTGATAAGCTTCAGGTTTGCCGTCTTCCCCTTTTTTAATTTCTACGAACTCAACACCCTTATCCAATAGCATCTGGCTGGATTCTCCCAGATTGGAGACTCCAAATGCTACGTGGTTGACGCCGTCAACATATTCGCTTTTTTGTTTTAATCTGTTTTTGTTCTCACTTAGAGCTACAATGGCTTTGGACTTGGTCCCGAGAAAGCTCTTTTTTTCACCTCCTGCCGGCCTTCCATCTAAAATCAAATTTAATTCAAGTATTTCTGTATAAAATTTAATTGACCGGTCCATATCGCTTACCACAATTGCAACATGGTCCAAACCCTTTATCATTTCTTTTTTGCCTATTATCTTATCTAGCAGTCCCATGCTCCCCCCTGGACGCTGCTTAATTTATCCTTACCCTTCTATGCAATATCCATGCAACACCTGTGATTATAAGTAAAATTAATATTCCCATAATCCAGTAACTGCTTGTTATCGAATGCACCAGGCTAGGTTTTACATCAATAATTCTGTGAAATGTAGCAAATTCAGGATGTTCAGCTCCTTCACGGAAGCCTTCCGGGACTATTTGAATTGAGAGTATAAGTGAATTGAAACCGTCAGACTGAGGAGTTACGTTCCATTGCCATATGGCCGGAGCATCTTTCTCTACTGTTTTAACATTGCTGCTTATTGTGGATTGAGCCTCAATATCAAAAGTTTTTCCAATAAGGTTAAGACCTACTTTATTTTCGATAGGAAAATCAGGCAATTTTTTTACTACAGCATCTACAAATGTATTTGAAACTTCAGCTTCTACTATGTAAGTCTGGCCAATCTGCATTTCGCGGGGCGTGATAAAATTAATACCGTCAGACGCATTTTCCCTTATTAGTTTTTCTAATTTATTCGATGGGATCTTTAACACAGGTTTTGCCGGGGCTGGCGTTGCTATTACTGGGGCTGGGGTTATAGGAGGCTGTTCTGCGGGAGGCTCTGTTTCAGGCTCAGCCGTAGGTTCCGGCTGATCGGGCACCTCCTCCGCTATTTGTTCCTCTACTGCTTCTTCGGGTTCAATTTCAATTGCGGGCACAAACGGGATATCCACTATTAAATTTACTCTCCTGTTTGCCTGAAGAGCTTCATTTGTTTCTCCGACACCATACTTTTCTGTCCCGCCCTTTCCAACGACAGTTATTTTAGATGAACTTAATCCTCTGTTAACGAGATAATCTTTTACAAGCTGCGCTCTTTTCCTAGACAGCTCTATATTGTAGTCCGCCTTGCCTGTAATATCCGAGTATCCTTCTAGTGTGATCACATAGTCGTCCATATCGTTCAGTAAATCAATGGTACTGTTCAATATCTCCTTACTTTCGGAGCTTATGCTGTTGGTATCGGAATCAAAAAAAATGACTTCTTCGTCCGGGGATTGCGCCAATAGGGAATTGGAGTAAGCAAGAATTAAAGAAAGGCAAAGCAAGGCCAGATATAGATTATGTATTGTGTTTGAGTTGCCTGATGTATTCTTATTCAAAATACCTATCTCTCCAATTTTTTGAGTTGATAAATTACCCGCTGAATGATTAATATAGATGCTATACTAAAAAGATTACACATTAATAGGGATTTTGTTAATAACGCATATGTCAGGTACTAAATCAAAAATAAAAAGTTGCTATGAGGTATCTGTTTACGATTCTATTTCGTCAATAGATAAAAATCTCTATAACAACATTGTCGATGATGAAAATCCGTTTCTGGAATATGAATTCCTTGAAGCGCTTGAAAAATCAGGGTGCGTGGGACGTCATACCGCATGGGGTCCACGCTACATAATACTTAGAGACAAAGACAGGATTATCGGAGCTATTACAACTTACATTAAGCTTGATTCTTATGGAGAGTATATCTTTGACTGGGAATGGGCAAGAGCTTTTGAGAACGCCGGTCTGCGATATTATCCCAAACTTGTAGTGGCCATACCATTCACTCCGGCTACTGGGAGGCGCATTTTAGTTCATCCTGATTATTCTTTTGAAGAGTGCGCCGATATCATGGTAAAAAGATTAATTGATCTTTCTATTGAAGAGGACTGCTCTTCAACTCATTTCCTGTATCTGACCAAAGACGAATACGATTTCTTAGATAGCCATGAATTCTTAAAAAGAAAAACCCATCAGTACCACTGGAAAAACCGAGACTATAAATCATTTGACGATTTTCTCTGTGATATGCGCTCAGGCAGAAAAAAGCAGATAAGAAAAGAAAGAAGGTCACTTGAAGACATGGGTCTTCAAGTACAAACCCTTCACGGTAATGAAATAAAAGAAGAGCATATGGATGCCATGTGGGAATTTTATCTCGACACCCATTCCCGTAAATGGGGAAGCGCTTATCTAAACCGGGATTTCTTTGATCTGATGTTCCGGAATTTCAGGCACCGTTTGGTTTTTATTATGGCCAGCGACGGTAACAACTGGGTGGGAGGAACATTTAATGTCTTCAAAAACAACAGGCTATTCGGAAGGTATTGGGGAACTCTGTATAATTACAAAAATCTGCATTTTGAATGTTGTTTCTATGGATTAATAGATTATTCTATAAAGAAAGGGGTCACACTATTTGAAGCCGGTGCTCAGGGAGAGCACAAGTTCTTAAGGGGTTTTGCAGCTGTGCCGACCTACAGTTCGCATTTAATTTTCAATGAGGGAGCGAACAAAGCGATCGGGGATTATCTGATTAGAGAAAGGGAGTACACGGATCATCTGATCGCACAATACAACCGGCAGTCGCCTCTTAAGTATTTATATGGCAAGTAAATAATAATGGAAGAAAAGATTAAGAAACCGGGTGGTCTTGAGGGTGATCTTCTTACACAGGAAAAGATCAATTTAAAAAAGCCCGATATGTACAGAGTCGTGCTTTTAAATGACGATTATACGCCAAGGGATTTTGTAGTATGGATACTTATGAGAGTTTTTTATAAAAATGAAACGGAGTCTACAAGGATAATGCTGGAAGCCCATACTTTGGGCAAAAGCTCTGTAGGTGTTTACACTTATGATGAAGCAACTACAAAAATTGCGCAGGTGGACAAGATTGCCAAGCAGTACGAGCATCCTTTAACTTGCATACTTGAAGTTGAAAGCGGTGGTGAGGAAGAATGACTTTATCAAGAGAACTTGAAGAAACTCTAAAACGGGCATTCGAGCAGGCCAAGGTAAGAAGGCACGAGTTTATTACGCTTGAGCATATTCTGTTTGAATTAACTTATGACCCGGATGCTTCAGATGTACTGATTGGATGCGGCGTGGATTTGGACAAGCTCAGAGATTCTATCGACAATTTTATGAATGAGAACATGCCCCCGATCGAGTCGGAATACCTGCCAGACCCTCAGTACTCTGCCGGCAGTCAATTTGTACTCAGGCTTGCGGCGATGCATGCTGAATCGGCCGATAAACCTGAGATCAACGGCGGTAATATTCTTGTATCCATGTTCAGGGTTGACGAGTCACATGCTGTATTTTTATTAAACGAACAGGGTGTAAACCGCTACGATGTGGTTCGTTATTTCTCTCACGGCAGGTCTCAGTTTGAAGCGAAGGAAAGAGCGACAAGTATAGCCAAGACTGACGCGGAAGCCCCTCAGGAGCAAAAAGACCCGCTTTCTGAGTACTGTACTGATCTAGTAGAGAAAGCCGGGAAAGGCAAGTTGGATCCGTTGATCGGTAGAGAGTCCGAGATTGACCGAACAATACACATCTTAGCC
>Ga0055475_10000088_pt1 | contig 11468 bp, 10 predicted proteins | sample Muzzi_CordB_D2_FD_57681 | JGI IMG/M metagenome (GOLD analysis project Ga0055475, IMG submission 57681) | Wetland microbial communities from San Francisco Bay, California, USA, that impact long-term carbon sequestration - Muzzi_CordB_D2 | ecosystem: Environmental > Aquatic > Marine > Wetlands ... | reverse complement strand
CAGCGATGAGGCTTTAATTCCAGATGATTATAATATAAAAGAAATTGATGCTACTTTAAAAAGATTGGAAGTTTCGGGAAAATCATATAACACTGAGGATTTGGCAGAGCTTGAGCTCTTACTTTCTAACTCTTTTCTCAAATATGCCCACGACATACATTATGGAAGAGTAAGAGCGGAGCAAATAAATCTTGATTTGATATCCGGGGAAAAACCTGTTGAAATGTCAAAGCTTCTGCTTGAGGCAACCACGTCCAATAATGTACAGGGAACACTTGAGACTCTTATGCCAAAATATCCGGTATATGGAAAACTGAAAGTGGCATTGAAGCAATATAGAGAAATAGCTGCGAAAGGTGGTTGGCAGGGAGTTCCATACGGAGATAAATTCAAAAAAGGCGCACGCGGCCAGAGGGTGATTGCTCTAAGGGAAAGGCTTAAAGTTACAGGTGAGCTTGATCCGTCAACACCGGATAGTGAGGTATTTGACTCTACTCTTGAAATAGCCGTAAAAGAGTATCAGGAAAGAAACGGATTGTACGTAGATGGTGTTGTAGGCGAATCAACATTGGAAGCTCTAAATGTGCCTGTAGAAGAACGAGTGTCACAGATTGAACTTACAATGGAACGCTGGCGTCTACTGCCTCAGTATATGGGGAATAAATACATACTGGTCAATATCGCTAATTACCATCTATATGGCGTTGAAAACAACAATGACCGTCTTAACATGCGAATAGTAGTGGGAAAACCTGAATGGAATACTCCGATGTTTAGTGAAGAAATGACACATATTGTTATGAACCCCTACTGGAACATTCCTCCAAGTATTTTCAAGGATGATATCGCGCCGAGAATAAGGCAGGACTCTGAATATCTTTCTAAAAGAGGTATAGATGCAGTGGGACTAAACGCTCCGAAAAAGATTGTCGTAAAAGAGTCTGAAACAATTGAAGTTGCGGAAAATGTAGAAACCGCAGACGCTGGGGACACAAGCGGTGAAAGTGGAGAGTCTTCATTATCAGAAGTTGAAATTCAGAACAAGAAGGCGCAAGAGGAATATATTGCTAAAGTCCTGTCGGGAAACTACAGGCTTCGTCAAAACCCGGGTCCTGGCAACCCGCTTGGCCAGATTAAGTTTTTATTCCCGAATAAACATTCGGTTTACCTGCACGACACACCAAACAGGGGTTTCTTTAAAAGAGCACAGCGCAACTTCAGCCACGGATGCATAAGGGTAGAAAAACCACTCGATCTGGCAGAGTTTGTGCTGGCATCAAACGCAGAATGGGATCAGGACAAAATCCAGTCCAGCATTAATTCCAGAAAGACAAGAACTGTACACCTTAACCAGACTATCCCTGTTTATATTTTGTACTTTACCAGTTGGGTAGATGATCAGGGCAATGTAAACTTCCATAAAGATATTTATGGTTTAGACCAAACTTTGCTCAATGCACTCAGAACTACAAGACCAAGTATTGATATGGCTACGACCGTCCAATAGCTCCAATTCGGAACTTTCATATCCGCCATCAATTATATTAGTGAGTAAAGTTCCTGAAATCTGAACCGGTAGGATTCTGGTATACTTTTAATTCAAATTCAGGAATTACTGCCAGAATGTGATCAAAGATATCGGCCTGTATAGATTCATAATTTGCCCAGACTTGATCATTGCTGAATACATAAATTTCAATTGGTATCCCTGTAGGACCCGGGTCTAATTGCCGAACTAAAAGAGTCAGGTCTTTATGGATCTGAGGATGGTTTTTAAGATATGATAACAGATATGCTCTGAATGTGCCTAAATTTGTCATCCTTCTGCCATTTACAAGTACGGAATCATCTATATTTTGCTCCTGGTTAAAATCTTGGAGCTCTTTCTTTTTATCAAAAATATAATCTCTAAGACACTGGATTTTGCTGAATTTTTCAATCATATCCTGAGTACAAAACTTTACACTGGTCATGTCTATATATACGGATCTTTTAATCCTTCTTCCACCGGATTCCGACATTCCACGCCAGTTTCTGACTCCATCGCTCACCAGAGCAAAGGTAGGGATTGTTACAATAGTTTTATCGAAGTTCTGGACTTTTACGGTTGTAAGTGAGATATCAATCACATCGCCATCAGCCCCGTACTTAGACATCTCTATCCAGTCCCCTACCCTGACCATTTTATTTGCTGATAGCTGAATGCCCGCCGCGAGTCCCAGAATCGGGTCTTTAAAAATCAACATCAATACAGCCGCCATAGCACCGAGACCTCCGATGAAAAATGCCGGCGATTTTCCAATTAGAATAGAGAGTATGATTATACCTATAACGGCGAAGATGAGAATTTTAGCAACCTGTGCGATAATTCTCACGGGAAATCTGCCGGTATCATCATAATTGTGATATATATCAACAACTGATGTCAGAAATGCGTCTATCGTGAATATGGCGGCAAAAAGCATATAAATTTCAGCAATTGTTTTAGTGATGGAGATTGCTGTTTCATCTTCAAAAAATACGGATGACATCAGATACAAAACCAATGCGGGTGCAAAATGGGAAAGACGTCTGAAAAATTTACGTTTTACAAGCAAATCGTCCCAGTCATTATGGCTCCTGGCGGCAAAGTGCTCAACTACACTTAAAAGAAATCTTTTCGCTATGTAATTGGCTATCAGAGCCAATACAATCAGCAAAGCCAGAATAAGAAAGTCCACAATAAGCGGGTGTACCTGGAGCAGACCCAATTTTTCGCTAAACCATGCTTCGAATGTATCTAAGAATTTATCCATTTTGGGAAAGTTTAAAGTTAGTCTTTAAGTACTTCTGTTTGGTTATTCATAACAACGTTATGAATTTCAGCCGATCTACCGTCTGAAAACTTTACACGGTAGGCTTTTCCTACCATTTTGGAAACAGGTTGAAGAATCTCGCCTTCAAGCCCCGGCTCAAATACCTGATCCCCGGAATTGATCTTTAATACAACTTTAAATCTTTTGCCTGGAACATACATTTATCCGGATTGAGAAATCAGACTTCCAGGTTTTTGCAGACATCAGCAGATATAGTACTCTCATACTGATTCATGGAGCAATCTACATTTGCATGCTTGAAATATACAAATGACGAAACCGGGAACAATCCCCCTAGAACAAGACCTAAAACTACTGACATAGTTATAATAACTTTTCTCATTTTGATCTCCTTTCCATACTCTATAGAAAATATAGGGTTCCTGTGAGGTAATTCAACCCTTTATTTTCAAAAAATGAATTGTAAGAGAAAATGGATTCCTATAAGTTATGGGAGCAATTGCCGAATTGCCCGTGAAAACCCTGGAGAAACTGTAACCAAAGCTAAAGAGCTATGAGAGATTTTGCTGAATCCTTTCACATTCCGCATAAAGGTCCTTGGCTACCTCAAGCATTTCAACCGCAAGCTCCTCTGATGGTTCCTGATCCACCATGTCGTTAAGGACCGCTGAGATATCCACCCATTTTTCATCTGAGTCGCCTGTTCTTACAAGCAGGTTCTCAAACTCCCACATGGTCTGCTCCGAGGTAAACGGATCGACCAGTTTGGTATACAGAGGAACATGTGCGCTTGCGGCACAGGAATGAAAAGCCTCCATTATAGAAGTCTCATATTCCCCGTGTTTAAGTAGGGCTTCTGCCTGCTGTATTCTCTTCTGTGCATCCGCGAAAGTAGGAACTTTCTCCTCTACGGTCGCGCCTGCACATTCACCTTTGACTCCCTTTTGTAACTCGAACTTTTCCTCTTCATGTCCCCAGTCCTGGTAGAAAGAAGGGTCTTCTTCAAAAGTAGGTATCTGTGTAAATTCAGTTATTTCTTCTTTGATTCTATCTCTTCCCAGCCTCTCCATTACAGAATCAAAATGCTCCCCGTCATTTCTTTCCACTTTGTAAACATCAAGAAGTTTCTTGACCACTTTTGGAGCGTTCCTGGTAGGAACTTTAATTATTGAAGTGGCAAGTTTGGATTCATCTCCGTATAACCCGCCGCCAACATACACCTGCTCAGCAGGAACATTTCTCCCCTCTTTGGCAAGCGATGCTCCCTGAAAGCCTATATTTGCAGAAACATGCTGCGCGCATGAATTGGGGCAGCCTGAGATCTTGATTTTGAGTCCTTTTGCAAGCTCTTTATATTCACCAAGACCGTTTTTCATGCCTTCGGTAAGAGTATCAGCCAATCCCTTAGCAGAGGTTATACCCAAACGGCATGTATCCGCCCCAGGGCATGCGGTAATATCCTCAAATGATTCGGCTCCGGGATTTGCCAGTCCAAGATCGTAGAGTGCAGCATACAAGGAAGAAAGCGCTTCTGTAGGCACCCATCTTAATATTAGATTCTGAGAAATGCTTATTCTTATATCACTTGCAGAAAATGTGTCGGTTATATCCGCCAATGCTCTCGCGGTGTCTGAAGTAATATCGCCGTTGTGAACTTTGATATTAACCATGTTAAAACCTTCTCGTCCATGAGGCAAAACATTTGTTTCCTTCCATGCAATGTATAAAGGATCGTTTTCTATTCCCTCAGGAGCCAGAGGTATGTTAAGGTTCAGTTCGGGCGGCGTCTCATTTATATTTTGCAAATAATCATTCCAGGTTGGATCAACTTTTAGATTACCCCTCTCCTCTTCAACCAGCTTACGGAATTCTTCCATACCCAGTTTTCTGATCAAGAACTTCATACGCGCTTTCATGCGTACTTTGCGCTCCCCGAACCGGTCGAAAATACGAACTACAGAGGCTGAAAACGGTATCATTTCCTCAACAGGCAGAAATTCGGTCCACAAGTGTCCAAGTGAAGGAGAAGCACCCAGGCCTCCACCGACATATACTTGAAACCCTCTTTTCAGCTCGCCGTTTTCTTCTCTAACTCTGGCACGAAAACCAAGGTCGTGAATCATTATTCCAGCATGGTCTTTGTCAGCACAGCCTTCAAAACAAACTTTGAACTTTCTTCCCATATTCTGACATATGGGGTTTCTTAGCATAAATTCCTTAAACGCTTCAGCATAAGGGGTAACATCAAAAGATTCTGTGGGAGATGAGCCAGCCTGGTGGCAGGCTGTAACGTTTCTTACCGTATTTCCGCAAGCTTCGCGCGTTGTGATACCAACGTCCGCAAGCTCGCGCATCATGTTAGGCTCGTCCGCCAGTTTTATGTAATAGAGCTGTACGTCCTGTCTTGTGGTTAAGTGCAAGAAATTACTGGCATATTTGTCTGAACAGTCAGCCAGACGCCTTAGCTGGGCAGAGTTAAGCCCGCCAAACGGTATTTTGATGCGCTGCATCTGGACACCATCCTGACGCTGTGCGTATACGCCTAGCTGAAGGCGAATTTTCTGAAACTTTATTTCACCTGTCATACCTGCCTGATAGTCTTTGATTTGTCGCTCGAAAAGATCCAGCTCTTCGCGAACTTCCTGAGGCAGGCCGTCAATAATCTCCTGCATAGATTTCTCTTTTACCTGTACTTCCATAAATTCTCCCCTTGATGCTTGTTTATAGCCAGTTTAATGCCTGTAAAGTAGTTTATTTTATATCCAGATATGCATTATTTCAAATTTGAGTCCCAGTAATACAGCCCGAATCATCTGGTTTTACTCATATATTACCTTGAGATGTATTGAAGTGTAAGAGGATTCTAAAATAGAAGGAAGTTCTAATAACTACCTGCCACTTATAGTTTTTCTCCGCAATATTTACAAAAAATAGCATCTATATCATGACCCTCTTTACTACACTCTGGACACGCCTGAGTGGTGACATGCTTCTTAAACGCTTGTGCCATTTCTACTGTAACTATTCCGGTCGGGACCGCAATTATGCTGTATCCCATAATCATCACTATGACGGAAAGCGCCTGGCCAAGGTCGGTTTGAGGCGCTACATCTCCGTAACCAACTGTTGTCAGTGTAACTATGGCCCAATAAATGCTCTTTGGAATACTGGTAAATCCATGATCTGCCCCCTCTACGATGTACATCATTGAGCCTAAAATTACGACAAGTGTAACTACCGAGAATAAAAAGATAGTGATCTTACGGCTACTTGCTTTAATGGCATTAATTAGCAAATTAGCCTCGCCAACATACTTGGCGAGTTTTAGTACTCTGAAGATCCTGAGCACTCTGAGAATCCTGATGACCAGCAGAAATCTGGTACCAGGCAATAGGAGATCGAGATAGGTAGGAATTACAGTTAGCAGATCAACTATGCCAAAAAAACTGGTCGCGTACTTAATCGGGCGCCCGACGCTAATAAGCCGGAGTATATATTCAATACTGAATATTATCGTGAAGAACCATTCCAGAACGTAAAATAATCGTCCGTACCTGCCGCCTATGGATTCAACACTGTCAAGCATTACGACAATTACACTTGCTATAATGCTTACTATTAAAAAAACATCAAAATACTTACCGGAAGGGGTATCCGCCTCAAAAATTATCTCGTGTAATGTATTTCTCCAGTCTTTCTTAACATGATTTTGAGACATTGGACCCTCCACAATATTGATACTTTTTTTGTTTGATGGATAAATTATCTTAACATTAACAATTATAGTCTAAGATTGATACTAATGAGTCAAGGCGACAGACATAAATATAAGGGAGCTCAAGTAAGCACAATCTCGGCTCTATCCATCGGAATAGGAGGCATGGTAGGAGGAGGCATATTTGCTGTAACCGGGCTTACTGTTGAATTAACCAAAGGGGCGGCCCCTGTGGCGTTTGTTATAGCAGGGATTGTGGCGCTGCTCACAAGTTATTCTTACATGAAGCTTACCCTCAGATATCCAAGTGAAGGCGGCACTGTAGAATTTCTAAACAGAGGTTTTGGCTCAGGAGTTCTCACCGGGTCGATGAATATATTGCTTTGCCTGAGCTATGTAGTGCTGCTTGCGATATATGCCTATGCTTTCGGCAGCTACGGAGCGAGTCTGTTCCCGAAAGAGGATTACGTGTTCTGGCAGCATAGTCTGATTACAGGAGTTATTATTATTCTTGCTTTAATTAATTTTTTTGGAGCTGACCTGGCTATTAAATCTGAGAATCTGTTTAATGTTCTCAAGATGTTAATTCTCGCAGGGTTTATTGTGTTCGGACTCACGACGCCGATAGAGTGGTCCAGGCTTTCCACTGACAATTATGTCGCTCCACTAGCAATTGTATCCGGAGCAATGATCATATTTCTAAATTACGAAGGCTTTGAACTGATCGCCAATGCCGGAAAAGACATTGTCAATCCCAAACGCACCCTACCTATCGCCTACATAGGGGGAGTGCTCATAGTGATCACATTATATTTTCTAATTACAATGGTTGTAGTAGGCCATATGGACTTTTCTGCAATTGCACAATCGAGTGACTATACTCTTTCTGCAGCAGCCAACACATTCATGGGCAGATTTGGATTTGTCATAGTCGTAATAGCCGCGATCCTCGCCACGAGCTCTGCCATCAATGCAACGTTTTACGGCTCGGGAAGGCTGACATATATCATAGCAAAGTCAGGTGAGCTGCCCAAAGAATTAGAGCGCGATATACGACATCAACCGCTCGAGGGCATGATAATGTTTGCTGTACTGACTTTGTTAATTGCAAACTTTATACCTCTGCACGATATAGCCACTATGGGTAGTGCAGGGTTTTTAATAATATTCCTCGCCGTAAATATCGCCAACTTCAAATTGGCAAACAAAACTCAGAGTTGTCAGTGGATTTCATTGGCTGCGGCAATATCCTGTTTCTTAGCGCTCGCCGCTCTGTGCTGGCAAACATGGGATGCACATTCAACCCGAAGACAGTTACTAATTTTGATTGCTATGATAGTTTCGTCATTTTTTATTGAAGTGATATATCGATATATAACAAAAAGAGAAATCCATATGGGAAGAAACAGTAAGTAATTTTTATTTACATTGATGCTGAATTGTACTAGTCTGAAATATTAAGGGCATATCCAAAGAGGCATCAATGATGGCAAGTCTTATAATAGTGGAAGGAATTGGCAAAAGTTATCAGAAGCAGCTTCAAAAGACCGGGATATCAACAACAGAAGCGCTTCTAAAAGAAGGCTCTACCGGGAAGGGGCGAAACCGGAATACAAAGGAATCCGGAATTTCCGTAAAACTAATTCTTGAGTGGGTTAATCATGCGGACCTGTGCAGGATTAAAGGGGTCGGGAAAGAATACGCCGACCTGCTCGAAGCAAGCGGTGTAGACACGGTGGTAGAACTTGGAAAAAGGGTACCGGAAAATCTGCTTTCAAAAATGGACGAAGTAAATTCAAAAGGAAAAAGAAAGTTAGTAAGACAACACCCGGGAATAAATCAGGTTAAAAAATGGGTGAGACAGGCTAAGAGATTGAAAAGGGTTGTAACTCATTAGAAATTGCACCTATTGTCTGATACCCGCACCCAGTACTCAGGACCAAAGTTTTGATGATGCAGCACTGACAAAACAAATTAAATGTATTACTATATTTCGGTTTGTATCAATTCAGCAATTCTTTAATTGTTTTATCTTGGTGACTGCGTGTTTAAAAATTTGGGAAACAGACTATCTGGCAGCAACCTTACTTCAGGGATTTCGTCGCTTTTTGAATTAATAATACAATCCCTAACCTTTACTTTTGTACTCTCAGGAGTATTTGGTTACACGCTCTCACTGTTTATAGAAAATTTTAATATTGAATCGTGGATATTACTCTTAGCAGGTATTTTGATACTTACCACATATTTCCTGATAAAAATAAAAAAGTCTCCATAAATTATTTAGTACTGAAATGTTTACCTTATCTCATTTTTTTGCCGGTAATTATTCTGGTTTTTTCCAGCACACGGTATCAGATGTCATTTCACGGGCCTTTTCATATCGGTTATGTGAACCAAATTCTCAATGGAGCAATACCTCCGGAAAATGTAGTTCTACCAAACTATAGGGCTAATATATACTGGCTTTATCACGCATTACTGGCTGTAATTGTTAAAATTTTCAATATACCAGCGCCAACTGCGTCCATAACTCTGAATATGTTTGCACTTACAGGCTCGTTTTACTGGATAAATAAAATATTGGGGAATATGGATCACAAATATAAAAATCCTTTTATAATAAGCTGCTACGCGATTTTTATTTTAGGAAGCGTTAACCTATACGGTTCCTTACATTTTTTAAATGGCTATTTTCAGAGCAATAACGATTTTCCTTATGATTTTTTTACATCAATGTACCGCTCCTACACGATACTGATGGGTGACGATCGATTATCAAACCTATTCCGGAAATTCTTGAATTTTAACGGTTTTCCTATTGGCGTATTGTACTTCTTTGCAACACTTTACTATGTTACTTCGCTGTTAAATAAAAGAATCAACCTGACAAACATACTGTTTTTAATGATCTCAATTGCAGGAGCGCTAATTTTTCACACTACTACAGGTCTTTTTATTTTAATAACCGTACCGCTATCACTTCTAATAGTAATTTCATATACAAACAAAAGTCATCTTAAAAACTTAATTCAAAGCATAAAACTTTCCGAATTATTCATCTTTTTTATAGCTTGCCTATTCTTCCTGCCGGCATTTCATTACATGTTTCAAGCTGCTGAAGCATTGCCCGCAAAACCCACTATAGGTACTAATACTATCTTTTCATTGACCTCTGTTTTTGCCTCTACGTATCCATTGTGGGCACTAACATTAGTAGGGCTATATTTTAATAAAGAAAAATTAGACAGTTCAATGCGATTCCTAATGATCGCAATCTTATTGGGATTTACATTATCAATACTTGTACATTTACCAGATAACAATCAATATAAATTTATTATTCTGAGCACGATAATGCTCGGTATGGTAGTCATAGTTCTACTCGACAGGACCGCGTACTATTCCAGCAATAAAAAGTATTCAGCATTAAAAGTTTTGTTGGCACTAGCGTTGATAGTACCATTTGTGAATATTATCTATGTTACTGTAAATGGATTTATTTCGCCTTGGGTTGGAGATAATACTTATTATTTTGAAGGCAGCTCTATTTATTTAAAAGATGGTGAGCCGTTAAATAAGAGCTACCAGTGGATTAAACAGAATACACCGCCTGATACCCCGTAGTGATAGCTCCCTATGAGAACAAAAATGACTCTAGAATTTATACTGTCGCAGAAAGACTTCCCTATGTTGTTTACGGACACTTTTTTGGAGAAGGCATTCCTGAATATCAGGACCGGATTTCTAATGTTACACAATTTTATAATCCGGATATATCTTCAGAGGACAAAATTAGTATTTTGGACGACTTCAAGAAATTTAGCGCTGCAAGACCGACAATACTGCTTGTACCAAAAGATACAGTAGACGGAAAATTACTGAACAGCAATATAGTCAAGCTCTTGTACAGCTCTGAAGATGCAACCATATATAAATTAAAGTACTAATATAGAATTCCCGAACAAATAGTTTTATCAATACTGCCTAGTTAGTAGTTACTCCTGAATAAACCAACTTACATATAATTAATTCTATATTAATTATATAAAATTAATCAGTAATAATATTACTATTACTAATCCCATATTTGGTCAGGGGCATGAATCTTCAAACTAATTCAAATACAGTGGTCAAATGCTTTTTAACACTGTCGTATTTAACAGAAGTGCTAATAGTCTCTTTGACTTTTACTTTTGCGCTTTTCGGAGTGTTGGGATATTCATTGTCTCTATATATTCACGGCTTCAATATTAATATATGGAGTGCTTTATTGGTATTGAGCTTTACTTCTGTCACATCAGGAATCCTGATATATGATAAAAATAAGCCCGAGAATAATCAAAAGAGCATTTCCGCAAAACACTTTCTACTCAAGATTCTCCCTTTTTCCATATTTATCCCGGGTCTAATAGCCGGGCTATTCTTGATGAAAGTGCAAATGGGAACTCATGGCGCTTTTCATACAGGTTACGTAAATCAAATACTCCAAGATATTATCCCACCTGAAAATGTCGCACTCCCTGGATTCCCTGCAAATGTTTATTGGCTGTATCATGCACTAATAGCATCCATAGTAAATCTATTCAACATATTACCTATGCAAGTTTCTTCCGCCATACTCAATACCATAGCTCTAATTGGTTCTCTTTATTGGACAAATAGAACTTTATTTGCTCTAAAGATCAAGAACAGGGAAGCCTATGTTGTTGGCTTCTATGTCATTTTCGTTTTATTCGCCATGAACTTGTTTGGCCCGTTTCATACTCTAGTGAATCAGATTGATAACCCTAACTCTTCTCTTATCAATTTCTGGACAATGGACAGGCTGAATCCAGTTCTTGGAGGTGATAAAAGGTTATCAAGCTTATATGTTAAGTTTTTAAATTTTCATGGTGCCGCCTTTGGAGATATGTATTATGTCGCTGCAACTTATT
>Ga0055475_10000086_pt1 | contig 11544 bp, 11 predicted proteins | sample Muzzi_CordB_D2_FD_57681 | JGI IMG/M metagenome (GOLD analysis project Ga0055475, IMG submission 57681) | Wetland microbial communities from San Francisco Bay, California, USA, that impact long-term carbon sequestration - Muzzi_CordB_D2 | ecosystem: Environmental > Aquatic > Marine > Wetlands ... | reverse complement strand
AGTCGACATGTGGTCGCTTATTGAGGCATTCAGGGACTTTTACAAACGGAGAAGTTATCTATGGGCGGAAGAGATTTCATATGAAGCTGAATCCATGTCCATTGACGACAAAATTGGTCAGGTAATTTTGAGGTTGAAATCCAAGCCCCAAATGAAGTTTGACGAGCTGTTCGATGAATGCTCCTCAAGATTTGATCTGGTGTTAACATTTTTAGCACTGCTTGAGCTAGCTCGCTCTGAGAATGTAGAAGTCGTCCAGGATTCACCGGAATCTTCAATTTTAATAACTTATTCAGGAGAACTTGATAGTGAATCTTACTGATATCAAAAAAGCGATAGAAAGTATTATTTTTATATCCGATCAGCCGGTTTCGGTTGATAAATTGTCTCTGGTTTTTCCAGATGTGGAGCGTGCACAGTTAAGAAAATGTTTAAAAGAGCTTGTAGAGGAATGGGAAGAATTCAGCAGAGGCTTTTTACTGTCAGAAATCGCGGGCGGCTTTCAGTTCAGAACCGATCCTAAATACAGTGAAGATATCGCCACATACAATAAGAAGGTCAAGAAATTCAGACTAAGCCGGGCAGCACTTGAAGTGATTGCTATCATTGCCTATAAACAGCCGGTTACCAGAGTGGAAATTGAGAGTATAAGAGGCGTGGATTCCTCAGGCGTAATTAATGTGCTCCTTGAGAGAAGGGTAATTGAAATCAAGGGGCGCAAAGAAGTTATAGGAAAACCTTTTCTATATGGAACAACGTCTGAATTTTTAGAAGTATTCGGACTTAAAAGCTTAAACGACCTGCCGACACTAAAAGAGCTTGATGAGATAACGCAAAATATGGAACCGGCCATAACACCGGAGCCAGAAACAGAAGAAACAACTACTTTATAACATCATTTTAACTTTCCGAAATGGATAATGAAAAAGTCTTAGAAGAGCTAAGAAAGCATTTCCGAAAGTGCGGCTTCAATTTAACTTTCGCTGTAGATCCGGCTGAATACGAAAATTCTGAAGGCATAAAGAAAAACCTCAATAATATATTTCCTGATGTAAAATCTATAATTCTTATCGGTTTTGCCGGAAAGAGTTTCTGGAACACATTTCAAGAATTCCTTAAAGCTAACCCTAAATTTGAAACTGAAAATATTGACCTGATAGATAACTACTCAATATTAAAATTTGGTGAAGCATCAACAATTCTTGAAAATAACGGCATTTCACATAAATTCATTTATCCCTTTGGCGAAAGCACGTTTGACCTGAATTTTATGAAACTGGGAGAGCTTGGTGGTGCCGGCGTAAAGAGCCTGCTAGGTATACTTCTTCACCCGGTATACGGCCCCTGGATATCATTAAGGGGTGCTATGCTTACAGACCTTACGCTTAATCAGTTTGACAGCCCACTTTCAGATTTTGCGCCCTGCCCTTCCTGTGACAAACCGTGTATTTCTTCCTGTCCAGCAAATACGATATCTGAAACCGGATGGGACTGGGAGTCATGTATAAAATTCAGACTGAGTAATGATACGTGCTCTAGTTCCTGTGCCTCGAGGCGCTCGTGCCCTTATGGAGAACAAGAGCAATATTCTCAACAACAGCTTGAATATCATCATAAATTCGTTCTGAAAAGCGTTAAGGAATATTTTGATACTTGACTCACGGCTGTTAACTCAATCATAATGAATAAAGAAAATACTACATATGTGGAGGAGATATCATGATATACATTAAGAAATTATCTTTGGCATTAATCCCTGGTTTTTTAATCCTGCTAACATCGCTTTGTATTAACGGTGACGCACTGGCACAGCAATATCCACCGGGCAACTATAAAGAATCTTGTACAGACCTGTTAAAAATAGGGCACATGCTTGAAGCTAAATGCAGAAAGGAAGACGGCACCTGGCAGAGTACAGTACTTTTTTACGGAAGATGTAACGGCCCTATTCATAACGACAATGGTCAACTGACCTGTAACCAAAACGGCGGAGGCGGAAACTATCTACCGCCCGGAAATTATAAGGATTCATGCAGGAATATGCGCGTTGAAGGAGACATACTTCAGGCTCAGTGCCAAAGACGCGACGGCACCTGGAGATTTACAAGCATTGATTATGATGATTGCTACAGTGATATAACAAACCAAAACGGCAGACTGACTTGCGGCCAGCGGCATCATCACAACATGCTGCCTAGCGGAAGCTACAAACAGACCTGCCAGGATTTCAGCATTAATGGAGATATACTTGACGCTCAATGTCAAAAAAAAGATGGGGAATGGAGATGGTCTTCTATTGATTTCGGCGACTGTTACGGCGAGATTGTAAACAGAAACGGAAGACTAGTTTGCGAATAGACCAATATTAAATTGACTTTTTGATTTTTGGTATTTTAATACATAAGTAAAACTAATTATGCAATAGCGGAAATAGGCTTTTATTGCAGCAAAACTGCCCGCTTGATATAGTTGTATCAAAAGAAATATATGAGCAAATCTAAAAATACTAACAAACCCCTTGTTGCAATAGTCGGCCGTCCGAATGTAGGTAAATCTACATTATTTAACCGCTTGATAAGCCAAAGAAAGGCTATTGTTGAAGACGTGCCTGGTGTCACAAGGGACAGAATTTATGCTGATGCCGAGTGGGACGGTAAGGAGTTCAGCCTTGTTGACACTGGAGGTTTCGATCCCGAGGGGGACGAGCTCTACCCTTCTCTTATAAAAAATCAGATTGATATCGCGCTTGAAGAAGCTGACATTATTCTGTGTATATTGGACGGGAAAGAAGGGGTTATGCCACACGACCTAGATGTTATCGAACTGCTGCGGAAAGTGGAAAAACCGGTAATTTTCGCGGTCAATAAGATAGACCACAAAAAACATGAAGATATGGCACTTGAGTTCCATAGCCTTGGAATAGAGGAATTTACCCCTATATCAGCTTTGCAGGGAAGGAGCGTTAACGACCTTCTTGACAAAATTATAGAACTACTTCCAGAGTATGAGCCAATTGAGGAAGAAGATGAAGATATTATAAAAATTGCGGTGCTCGGAAAGCCCAATGTTGGAAAATCTACACTTATAAACAAATTCCTTGGCGAAGAAAGGCTTATTACAAGTCCGGTCGCGGGTACTACAAGAGACACAATTGACTCTTTTATTACCAGGGATGGGAAGAAATATTTACTTATCGATACAGCAGGAATAAGAAGAAAATCAAAAATAAGCTTCTCCGTAGAAAAACACAGCGTATTCAGAGCAGTAAGAGCCATGGAGAGAGCGGACATAGCGCTTTTGATGATTGATGCTGAGGAAGGCCCGACGCATCAGGACGCCAGACTTGCCCGCCTGATAGCAGACAAGAACAGGGGCTGCATAATACTACTAAATAAATGGGATCTGGTCCCATCTGAGTTAGCAGAGACCACGGGAATTGACGAGATACTAAAAGATGAGCTTATGGCTGTGGATTTTGCCCCGGTGCTGATTATCTCGGCCATGACAGGTAGGGGAATAAATAAGATATTTGATGAGATTGATAAAGTATATGAAAACTTCTCTCAAAGAATCTCTACCAAGAAGCTTAATAGATTCCTTAAAAATATTGTCGAGAAAACCCCTCCTCCGATCTTTAAGGGTAAAGAGATCAAATTTTACTACATATCTCAACCTCTTACTCAGCAGCCGACTTTTGTCGTCTTTACGAACAGAATCAAAGGTGTGCCGGAGAATTACAAAAGGTTTCTGGAAAACAGAATGAGAGATGAGTTTGATCTGAAGGGAACTCCAATCAAGCTTGTGTTCAAATCCGACAGGGATGAAACTTAATCAGACGCTGCTCCGAGGACCTCTAATATATTTCTCTGTATATCTTTAGTACGGTCAATAGCAAGATAGTTGTCTTTCACTCTTTTACGCCCTGCAGCGCCCATTTTTTCTCTAAGATCAGGATCATTAACAAGTCTTAATATTGAATCCCCTACCCCTTTCACATCTCCCGGATCGCATAGATAGCCCGTAACTCCATCATCGATAGATTCCACTATTCCCCCTGCCCCTTTAAAACCTATAGAGGGAAGCTCAAACGCCATAGCCTCGATAACAGATCTGGGGAAAGGATCGGGATAGTTTGAGGGGATTACAAATATATCAAAATCTTTCAAATACTCCTTCACCTCTTTCTTGTATCCGGTGAAAATAAAATAGTCGTCAAGACCGTTTTCCGAAACAAGTCTTTTTAAGTAGCCCAGATGATCATCCTGAAAGAAATATGGAGTATCCCCAACTATTACGAACTTTATATCTCTTCGATTCTCGTCTAATTGATCAACAGCTAGCTTCGCTGATTTAATAAACAAATCGTAACCTTTTCTGGGAACAATTCGGCCTGTGCTTCCCACTATTACAGTTTTTTCAGATATAGTGTATTTGTCTCTTAACTCACCCTTAATTTTGGATGGATTATAGTCTTCAATGTCGACACCGTTATATATAACACGGACTTTCTCTTTCACCCGCTCAAACGGCTTGGCCGTAGCGTTGGAGACACAAATGATTCTACGGACAACAGTTAATCTTGATAAGGAATCTATTATTGTTCCAAGTAGTTTGGTTTGCTGAATGTTGCGGACATGCCATATGACTGGTTTCCAGTTCAGAAACCCGATTAAAGCTCCTACTACTTTGGCCTGTGTGCCGTTGCAATAAATTACATCTATCTTGTTTTTTTTAAGCCAAAAGGGTGACGTAATTATTAGCGAAAGCATATCGAAAATATTGAGTAAAATGGAGACTAATTTGAAAAATGTGTCGGTAAAGGAAGCGTCCCGGCTCTCTTTTTGAAAATTTACTCCGAGCCGCGGTCTTCTGAGATTTTCGGGAAATCTTTGATCCAAAATAATGTTTTCATATATTCCTTCCACCTTCAGACGGTCAGAGAAAACTTCATCTTTTGGTATAAGCACATAAGGGGTAATCTGAGTCCGGTCCAGATACTTTAGTATATAAAAGAGACTTTTCCCCGGACCTCCGTCCCTAATTGAATGATTTATAAATAGTACTCGCGGCAATGATTTCATAAAATTGATCTCTTAAAATTTGAATTATCCAATGTACCATGACATAGCAAATTAGGCTAATCAAGAATATTTAATGAAAATCAGGTACTCAAGGGTATAATATATTAAATATCCAAAAGAATACTCCTCTGGAGGAACAATGAACCCACTTAATTTAAAGCACTTACTAGGAACCACCCTTTCCATATTTTTTATTGCATTTTTATCTATCGGCGGCTGCGATGTAGAATTTGGAGGCACTGGAGATAGCGGTAGCAGCGGTAACGGCAGTATTACAGGGGATATTATTATTGAAGGTGTAATTCTAAACTTTGCAGAATTTGGCGAGATAACAGTAACCGCTAATGATAACAACTTCCGTCTGGATAGAACCACCACAGATGAAACGGGCAACTTTAAGTTGCAATTCAGGACAACGAGCGAAGATATTGATTTGCAATTCCAAGCTGATTCTTTTGACGCGGAACAGCCAAATATCAGGGTAGTCGGAAACAGCACTACAGTTCTTGATATTACTTTACAGCAGAACCCTATATTGATTACAATCGACCGCTGGCAGGTATTTCAGGACACAATCTCTCTATTTAATGAGACGAATTTAACTTTCATTGAAAGCTCGGTGGAATTTAATATTGAGGGAAACGGTGGCAATTGCATGTTTGCAACAGGAACAAGCACTATAAACTATCAGGTTAAAAGTATAAACATAATTGACTGCAGAGAAGTCATACGAGGGCAGAGCGAGGCTTCTATTACATTACTTGCTGATGAGAGTATAGTGATAGAAAGTACTCAAGACGCGATAATAACACTTGAGACTGCATCAGTAGAGATAGGACAAACAACAAATCCCATTGATAACACAGTAGTAATAACTTCGGAGAACCAATTCGGCATCAACGCCGGTGGGGATTCGGTTGTAACAATCAATCCGGAAAATGCGTGTTCCATAAGTGGTGGGAATGAGGCTGTGAACGATTTTGCAAGCGGCAGTGTCAGTACTTCAACCTGCACGCTATCACTTTAAAGATAAATCAATATAAATAGTAATTGGCGGATAGTTTGAGGATAGCTACTTATCTTCGTCTAATGAATTTACTTTTCTTTCAAGCTCTTTCATTTTTTCCATAAGCAGTTCAACATCGCTTGCGCGAACCCCTAAAGAATCGGAATATCCTTCCCCACTTTTTAAGTTTTGGACAGGGTCAGTATTATTGTTGTTAATAGACTGGTCATCGGGAGTTTTAAAGTCCTCTGGCATATCAAGCTCTTCGGGATACCACCCCATTTGTTGCCACATCTGTATATTCTTTTTATAATTTTCCTTAACATAGTTGTACGGCTGGAACATCATCAAAAAGTAGTTCTCAAAAAAGTCTTTCGCGACATGATTACCGTATTTTATTAGCATATGCAAAAAAGACACCGGGAGTATATCTTCTTTATTTTTCTCGCTTTCCAATATAACCTGAATTAATATAACTTTTGTAATATCTTCTCCTGATTGAGAATCTATCACTTTAATTTCACTACCCTGACGTATCAATGCGGCTATGTCCTCAAGAGTGACATAACTCTTGTTTGTAGAATCATATAACCTTCGGTTACTGTATTTTTTGATTGTGATGAGGTCAGTTGCTTCTCTTTGTTCCATCGGCATCAGTATAATTATTCAAAGAAACAATGCCTAGTCAAGAAATAATGCCTCAATACTTGACAACTACCAATAAACAAAGGATTATTTTAACTCGTAGTAGAATATATTTTAGACAATAGGAGTTCTTTGGATGGGAAATATGCCCTATAAAATCTGGTTTAATGGTGAGTTTGTTTCGTGGGATGAGGCAAACGTACACACCCTAACACACACACTTCACTACGGGCTCGCTGTGTTTGAGGGCATTAGAGCATATAAATGCGATGAAGAAAGGTCCGCGGTATTCAGATTAAAGGAGCATGTTAACCGTCTTTATACTTCTGCGCATATTGCAAATTTAAAGATACCTTTTACTAAAGAACAGACAACAAATGCCATTTTAGAGCTTCTCACGTTAAATGAGCTGGATGCGGCGTATATTAGGCCAATTGCTTACATTGGTGGAGGTAAAATAGGGCTTCATCCCGGAGACAACCCCATAGAGCTTGTAATTGCGGCATATCCATGGGGGACATATTTGGGTGAAGGCGCTCTATCAAAAGGTATTACTACAAAAATATCCTCACTTACCAGAATGGGCGTTAACTCGTTTATGACTAAAGCTAAAATAAGCGGTAACTATGCAAATTCGGTTATGGCTAAGGTTGAGGCTACTTCTCTTGGTTTTGACGAGGCCATATTACTGGATAATGAAGGCTATGTTGCCGAAGGAAGTGGTGAAAATATTTTTATAGTCAGAAACGGCATACTAAAAACCCCTCCTCTAACCTCCGTGCTCGAAGGTATTACGAGAGACGCTGTAATTAAGATAGCAAAAGACGAAGGAATTGAAATTGTCAGCGAAAGGTTCACACGTGACGAAATGTATATAGCCGATGAGGCTTTTTTCACTGGAACGGCTGCGGAAATTACACCGATCAGAGAAGTTGATAAGCGCACAATCGGCGAAGGAAAACCCGGTCCAATAACTAAAAAACTCCAGTCAAGATTTTTTGACATAGTTCAGGGAAGGGACTCTAAATACTGTGACTGGCTTGAATTTTTCTATACAACCCCCCAGCTCAAAGTAAAGAATGAGTCTTTATAGAGGACACGTTGCCGGCGGCGCATTCGCATTCGTAATATACATTCTGGTTCTGGTAGTTTTTTTCGCTTTTAAACCAAACTACGAAGTTCTCATATGGTTTGGCCTTTGCATTCTGGGCTCAATCTGGCCGGATATTGATACAAACAGCAACGCGCAAAAATTGTTCTACGGGTTTTTTATTCTCCTAGACGGGATTTTTCTCCTGTCCGGAAGATTTAAGGAAGCGGCGTTGGTTGGATTTTTCGCTTTGCTGCCAATACTTGGAAAACACAGAGGCTGGACTCATTCTATATCTGCAGCATTTTTAGTCCCCTCACCACTGATCATATTGCCCCTTATTAAGCCTGAACTAGGCGTTGGAGGACTTGAATACTACATACCGGTTGTAATTGGTTATTTGAGCCATCTGTTACTAGACAGACAGTTCAAGCTCTACTGAAATCATCTGATACGAATACTAAAAGGCAGAACAGCTAGGACTTTCTCATTTAAAAGTGAGTCTAAACTGTTGAAGATATGAGTGAATTGATCGATTACTGATGAACCATTTAGTAAGGTCGACAACTGAATTCCTCTGGGTTCAGAGTAAAATTTTAGAAGGGGAAGATGGTGTTCAGAGATTCCGGCCTCATTTTTTGCGGCATTAATAGCGGTATTTATTCCGCCAACATCATCAATCAGGCCTATATCTTTGGCCTGCCTGCCAGTCCAAACCCTACCCCTTGAGACTTTCTCGGCCTCATCATAATCTATCTTTCTGGCCTGAGACACTTTTGATACAAACTGTAGATAATAATATTGCATTATTTCTAACAACTTATTCTCTTCGTCATCTGAAAAACCTTTGTCCGGTGAAAACATCATTGCGTTTTTAGCCTTTAATACATACTCCTTGGAAATACCCAATTTATCATAAAGACCGCTCACGTCGAACTTGCCGGACACAATTCCTATTGATCCGGTTATAGTCATTGAATCGGCGATTATTTTATGCCCCCCGAGAGAAATCAGATAACCTCCTGACGCTGCGACATCTGACATTGATATGACGACCGGCCTAGTGTTCGAAATTTCCTTCAGCTTTTGACAGATTAAATCAGAAGCAATCGCAGATCCGCCCGGGCTTAAAACTCTCAACACCAACGCTTTTTGACTTCTGTCGTTAGATATACGGTCCAGGAGTTTAATCAAAGAACCGGACCACATAGTCTTTACCGGCCCGCTACCCCTGCTTGAGCCAAGTGTAATCATCCCTGAATCCACAATCACGGCAATGGACGGATATGAGCTGCTGAATTTCCCAATTAAAGACCGAATCTTGTCTTTAATGCTGAGAGTTCTCAGGAACTTACCGCCCCGTGTTATATGCGGTTTGGTACCTGTTATTTTAGATGCTTCCTCCAGGAGATCACTTTCGTACAAAATGTCATCTACAAGTGAAAGCTCTTTTGCTTTGTCCGCCATATAAGGGCCATTATCTATTAATGATTTCAATTTCCCGGGACTAATCCCCCTACCCTCAGAGATATAATTCTCCAACTGGTCCTCGAGGTCTCCTATGATGGAATTAATCATTTCCCTGTGAGGCTCAGACATGGAATCGCGCGTAAAGGTTTCACTGGCGCTCTTGTACTCACCAAAACCTTTCATTTGCGCCACAATGCCGATTTTATCAAGCGCTTCTTTATAAAACGTGACTTCCGCTTTCAGACCAATGAGATTAAGCATAGCCCACGGAGCTATATAAATACTGTTTGCAGAAGAGGCAATTAAATATTCGAGGTTCCCTCCGCTCTCTATATACGCAATTATTTTTTTTCCATGCACCTTAAGATCGAGGAGTCTGGTTCTAATTAGATTTGCTCTGGCAAAACCTATCTGAAGATCACTAATTCTGACAATAACACCAGTTATACTGTTATCGTATTCAATCCCGCTTAAGATTCTCTCTATATCCCAAAGAGTGAGTTTTTTCTTCGCGCCTATCTGAGGAATTAACGATTTCTCTTCTTCTTCCGGCAAGTCCCCTCGAAGAGAGATTTCTACAAAATCAGTTTTGGCAAAGGTTTCAAAAACCCTATCTATGAAATCCATGAATATTTTCCTTTTTTTACGGAAGCATTATTTGCCGGAAAGATATTTAATAATGGTTCTAACACCAAAACCGGTTCCGCCCTTGGGGGCCAATTCGCTTTGTTTTTCCATAAACGCCGGGCCAGCAATGTCTATATGTACCCATGGGACATCACCTACAAAGTTTTCAAGAAACATTGCCGCTGTAATTGCTCCCCCCATCCTGCTGCCTGCGTTTTTAATATCCGCTACGTTGCTGCTGATCTCAGCTCTGAGTTCATCATCCATCGGAAGCTGCCAGGTTTTTTCTCCGACTGAATCCGAGGCGTCTCTGATTTTATCTATTAACTTTTGATTATTACCCATCACTCCTGCAGTATAGCTTCCAAGCCCTACCATGCAGGCTCCTGTTAGGGTAGCGAGGTCAACTATCTCGTCAACCTTGAGCTCCACAGCGTATGACAGGGCGTCTGAAAGCACCACTCGCCCCTCCGCATCCGTATTAATAACTTCAATCGTCTTTCCGTTATATGCTTTGATTACATCATCAGGTTTGTAAGCCTTTCCTCCAGTCATATTTTCACTTGATGCTATCAACCCGTGTACACGGACGTTTGGTTTGAGTTTAGCCACTGCTTTCATAACTCCAAGTACAACAGCTGAGCCTCCCATGTCCATTTTCATGGTGCGCATACTGTCGGGTGGCTTAAGACAAAGACCGCCGGAATCAAAAGTGATTCCTTTTCCCACAACTGCAATAGTTTTTTTGGTTTTTTTCTTGGGTTCATAGGTAAGATGTATAAATCTTGGAGGTTCTTCGCTTCCGCTTGAGACCGCCATTAAACCTGCCAGACCTCTCTTTTCAATCTCTTCGTAATCAAAAATTTCACAATCCAACCCAGCTTCTTCGGCAATCTGAGAGGCTGTATCGGCGAGTTTGCTTGGGGTCAGATAAACGGGCGGCTCGTTTACCAGATCTCTTGCCAGATTGGTTGATTCGGCAATGAGCTCGGCAAATTTTATCTCATCCTCAAACGCAGAAGCTTTTATACGACTCGAAGAAAAAATTACTTTTTCTATTTTTATTTTTGGCACTTTTCCTGTCTTATATTTGGAAAATTCATAGCTTCCAAGTAACAATCCCTCTGTAAGGGCAGAAACATCCCCTGAGTCAGTTGTGAATTCAGAGCTTATGATGGCTGTCTCTGATATATTTCTGATTTTGCTCATAATAAGTGTTCCGGCTTTTCTGAGTACGTTGGATCTTAATTTGGACTTTTCTCCCAATCCAACTAGAAGAACTCTCTTCGAGCCGATCTTTCCGAATGTGCTAGTCAACATTACTGATTGACCGAGATCAGCTTCAAAGTTTTCTTCATTTGAATTATTTTTGATCGCGCCGTCAAGTTTATCATTTACACTTTTTACAGTGCCTGAATACTTTTGTCCTTTAAAAATTCCCAATACCAAAGTATCGGCTTTAAGTTTCAATACCGCCTCTTTTTTTAGTGTAAATTCCAATTGATGATACCCCCGTTGATTAATATGAATAGCGCTATTTTAACATACCACTTGTAAATAATAACGGAAATCCACTCAGTTCAGAAATTTCTTCTTGAGTTTTTTAACATGATCATTATCCTTTA